>Ga0079226_10003115_pt1 | contig 12769 bp, 11 predicted proteins | sample Poulit2014_FD_76345 | JGI IMG/M metagenome (GOLD analysis project Ga0079226, IMG submission 76345) | Agricultural soil microbial communities from Georgia to study Nitrogen management - Poultry litter 2014 | ecosystem: Environmental > Terrestrial > Soil > Agricultural land | place: USA: Georgia... | reverse complement strand
TTTGCTCCTTGGAAAACCATACAACAAAAATGAATTAAAGATGATGATTCCCCAGTTCGAATCTCACTCTATTGCTTACCGGGTTGTTTTGTTTCAAAATGATGATTCTCATGTGAAGAACGAGGATGAATGGAAAGAAGAAAAAATACAAAGAGCGCTCTCAATCCGTTCTCTTTTAAAAAAGTATGGCTTCTTCCCCGCCGTTTCAGTCAGGAGAACTGAAACAGCCGTCATTTGCTTTTTTGATCCATTAAAGGAAACCATGAAAGAAAAACTTACTTCCCTGAAAGATCGGCTCCCAAACATGGAATCGATTTCTGTTGGGATCAGCGACGAACATAAAGGTGTTGCTTCCTTTTCAAACGCATACAAAGAAGCAAATGAAGTGATTCAATTTAATCAGATCACCGAACAGGACATAGGCTTTTATGAACAAATCGGCGTGTACCGCATTCTGTTTCGACTGGAGCAGGATCAATTTATCCAGAAGTTTGTAACTGACGCCATTGGACCGCTTCTTGCATATGATAAAGAAATGAAGACTGATTTGCGAAAAACCTTACAAACATATCTCGCTTTCCACACATCAAAGAAAGAAACAGCCGAGCGGCTCCATATTGTACGCCAAACCCTTTACCATCGGCTTGACCGCATCCAAGAATTGCTAGGAGAAGATTATTTGGAACCGGAAAACAGACTGACGATTGAAATCGCGATGAGGTTGTATGGGATGGAGGGACGTTAACACATTAAAAAACAGAGTAAATAAGAGTAACATAAAGTCCAGATGCTCAAGCATCCGGACTTTATGTCATTATTTCATATCAACATTTCCTTTAAAATCAAGAATGGCTTCATCAAATTTTTCAATTGTTTCTTGATCTCTGGGAGCAGTAGTCAAGCTAATCACGATAAATAAAACAGCATTGATTGCAAGCCCCCATAAGGCGGGATCAAGTTCCAGCGGACTATTTAAGCCTGGGATAAATGTAAATAAGATTGTAACTGCAACACCAGCAATTAACCCTGCAATAGCTCCATTCGCATTGGACCTTTTCCAAAACAAGGCTCCTATTGTTGGTACAATAAGTTGAGCTGTGCCACCGAAGGCGACTAATCCAATGGTAACAAGGACACCAGGTACAAACAGTGCCATAAAATAGGCTATGATGGAAAAGAGTAACAGAGCATATCGAGAAAATTGAATGACTCGACGATCGGATGCTTTTGGATTTTTATACCTTAGATAGAAATCTTTTGTAACAACTGTAGATACAGCATGTATTTGACTATTAGCTGTTGACATCGCCGCCGAAGCTCCTGCCGCTAAAACAATTGCTCCAATAGCGATCGGCATGTGTTTCATTACCATGAGTGGCAAAATCTGATCTGGATTTTCCACTCCAGGCATCTCGATGATCCCTGTCCAGCCTACGAGTACAGAACCGATATAACTAATCGCTATTAGACTAATTAAAAATGGCATTAAGTTAAATAGTTTAGAATTTTTTACAGCATACATACGCAACCATAACTGAGGTCCCATAATCGCACCTATTGCCGTGACAATACATAAAGATATCCATCTGGAGAAGCCTGATGTCCCCTCTGGTCCTGGAAGTGTCAAATGTTCTGGATGCAAATTTTTCATCTGATCGAATAATGCCGTCGGTCCTCCTACAAGGTTAGACAAATATAAACCACTAAACAATAGTCCAAAGATCAAAATAGCACCATAGATTAAATCAGTCCAAGCAATTGCCCTGATACCACCGACCCAGACATAAATAATAATAACGAGATAAAATAACAGTGCCGCTAACCAAAATGGAATGAGCCCGCCAGATGTTACTTCAATCAAGTAGGCACCGCCAGTTAATTGGATTTGCAAATAAGGAATCGTAAAGACAGTTACAATGACTCCAACAATAATGCGAAGTTTTTCATTGTTATAAAAATCTCCCATAAAGTCTGATGGAGTCACATAATTAAATCTTTTTCCGAGATACCATATTCTTTTACCAACAAGATAATATAAATAGCCAAACAGAATATTCCATCCAAATGCTGTTAAATATACGGGACCATCTGTATAAAATGAGGCATTCGAACCTAAAAATGCAAATGAACTCCACCACGTTGCTGCTACAGTAAAGAATGCCGCTACGGAACCCATGCCACGACCTTGAATAAAATAATCACTGCTTGTCGATTTGGATTTCGTTGCTGCAATAAATCCAACGATTAATGGAATAAATAAGAATAAAAAAATAATAAATACGCCAGCAGTCATTAAAAATCCCCCCTAACTTTTACTATTATTTTCCCCAATTATAAAAATGGGCTAAAAGAAATACAACCGTGCAATATCCCCACCAAAACAAAACCCACGCCAATAAAAAAGGCATTCCAAAAATGGTTGGTTCAATCGTATTAGCAAATAAGAGGACCGGTGAAATGAGCATAACCAATCCCAGAATAGTGGCTACATGAAAAAACATTGTTTTTTTACTCATAAACAACCGCCTTTCTATAAATCTTTTTTTCCTGATTACGAAACATTTTATGATTATTATAATTTCAATATTCAGTGAACTGTTTACAAAAATAAAATGACTTATGAACAATATTTTTAGTTGAAAGAAGTTAAAACAAATGTACGTAACTAAATAAATTTTTTTCTGTCTTTGATCAAATCCCTACAGGTTTTCCGTTGCTAACAATTTAAAGATTTCGGCGCATTTTTCTATTTCTTCTATTCGAACCCATTCATCAATCGTGTGTGCTTGTTCAAGGCTACCAGGACCAAAACAAATTGCATTTTTATTTTCTAACTTCCAAGTAACAACTGCAGCATCTGTATATGCGACGTACCCGGCTTGAACCGGTTCATCGTTGAGTAGTTTCTCATACCCTTTTTGGACAAGTTGAATGACGTTTGCATCATCGGGGGTTTCAACTGGCGGACGTTTCAAACCGTAATGATTCACTTCCGCCCGTGCTCCTTGGACTCTTTTTAACGCGGTGGAAACTGCTTTGTTTATTATTCGATCCGCGTCTTCTGCAACTAAAGGAGGTACAATTCGAAAATCAATCTCTGCTCGCGAGTGGTCTGGTACAACGTTTGTCTTTGCTCCACCTTGCATTTTTCCTATCGATAATAACGTTTGCTTTAGTAAGGAATGATGAAAAGGCAATCCATTCACAACTGTTTTTAATTCACTGATAATCTCAGCCATTGCATGATTCGCATCCACCCCACGGTCCGCATGCCCACCATGTGATGCTCTTCCGTACGTTTCAATTTCATACCAGATGACACCCCTGTGAGCACGAACGATCTCTAAGCTCGTCGGTTCGGGTGCAATCGTCATTGTCGAAGCATCTACAAAATTTGAATCTATAAATTTCATAACACCCTTCATTCCCGGACCTTCTTCATCCACTGACACAACAACGGTAAAGTCCCCTGGTAATTCAGGTTCTTTACTCGCTTCCTTTAAAGCGTAAAGTGCTGCTGCAAGACCTGATTTCATATCTGCGGCACCACGTCCATACATTTTCCCATCTGAAATATCGGCATCGAACGGACCATGAACCCACCCTTCACCTGCAGGGACCGTGTCACAATGAGCAATAATTAAAAGGGGATCACGTTCCCCCTTGCCGGGAAGATGGGCAATAATATTATTTCTATCTTTTTCAACTTCTTGTAATTCATATGGAATCCTTTCCTGATCAAGCCAATGACAAATATAATCTGTTACTTCCTTCTCAGTATGGATCGGATTTTCCGAATTTATTTTTACAAGATTTGATGTCAATTTCACAGCGGGATGCATGATAAAACCTCCTCTTGATTCTTATTCATAGACGAGCTAAATCCAACACCGTTCTCAACAACACATTTGCTCCTTTTTCACAGTCTTCCCATGATGTCATCTCCTCCTCACAATGACTTTTCCCTTTTACACTCGGAACAAAGATCATGGCTGTTGGGATATAGTTTGCCAAAAATTGAGCATCATGCCCGGCGCCGCTTACCATTCTTTTTGTGGAGTAGCCGAGGGATGCGGCTGATTTTTCGATTTTATTAACAATCACCTTATCAAAATAAACGGTATCTCTATCCCATAATTTCCTTACCTTTACGCCACAGCCATCTTTATGATTCGATTCAGGTAAGGACTCTACGATGCGTTCTACTTGTCTCATTGTGTTAGGATCTTGATGTCTTGCTTCGAGAGTAAAAACAACTTGGTCGGGAATCACTGTGTGTATATTCGGATGCACGTTGACTCGCCCCATTGTATAAACGAGTTCCTGGTCAAGTTCACTTAGCTTTTTACGAATCTCCACCATTAAATGATTTGTTGAAAATAATGCATCGTTTCGCATGGACATGGGCGTCGTGCCAGCATGGTTTGATTCTCCCGTCACTTTTATTTCATAACATACCATACCAGCAACCGCTTCAACTGCACCTATAGCTATCGATTCCTGTTCGAGTACTGGCCCTTGCTCAATGTGTAATTCAATAAAAGCAGCGGCTTGCGTTAAACGGTTCTTTTTGTCACCGGCATAGCCTATTTTTCTTAAAGCCTCGTCAAAAGAAATGCCATTCGAATCCCTTTTTTGCATCATTTTTAATTGGTTAAACTTACCGGATAAAATACCGGAGGCCATCATGGATGGTTCAAATCTTGCTCCTTCTTCGTTCGTGAAATTAGCGACAATAAGCGGCACTTGCGGTTCAATCTTATTTTCAATGAAAGTTCGAGCTACCTCTAGTCCAGCTGTCACACCTAAAGCACCGTCAAATCGTCCTCCTTTTTCTACGGCATCCAAATGAGACCCGATAACAACAGGAGGGTGTTTCATATTTTTTCCTGGAAGTGTTCCATACATATTTCCAATGTCATCTACTTTCACCGTCATCCCGAGCTCCTCACAACATAACAGAAAATAATCCCTCGCCTGACGGTCTTCTTCCGATAGCGCTAATCTGCTTACACCGTTGTTTGGAGTACATCCAAATTCAGCGAATGTTTCAAGAGTCTGTTGGAGCCTCCTTCCATCTATTCGTAAACCTTGTTTTAGCATCGCATCCTTCTCCTTTCACAAAAAAACAAACATCCTACTTTTAAAACGCTTTCATCCTCAATGAGATTATCCTGTTTAAGATTTAACCTATACCTATGCATTTAGGCGGGCAGCTCATGCTAGACAATTTGTTAAATTCTTTGGACGTTCGTTGGACGAATTGGTGGATAAAATGAAACTTCATATATCGGTTGAGTAAGCACAGTCACAATTACTTTTCGATGAAACAAGCAAGCGCAGCCCCAGCCCCAAAACTCCGTCATTTGAGCCGGCTAGCCATATAAAAAGGCAACGAATGTTTTATCCGTTGCCTTTTTATATAGTTCTATGAAGCCAGGGGATGGTATTGTCCGCTCACCCCATCAACGATGAAATCCACTGCACCCTTCTCCCCATTTTGGTTATAAACAATCCAATAGGGACGGTAAAAGAATTGTTTCTCTTCCACCTGGACTTTCGAGATTGATAGCATTTTCATTTTTAAAGAAAGAGAGCGATACAAAAAAGATTCAGATTTTTCCAGGCAGTCATCCAGTGATTGTTTTTGATGAAGGAGCTCACTTTCTTGCACAGTAAATTGTTTGAGTTTGGGCTGGGAGTCAATTAATGATCCCTTTCCACTCACAGCATCAACCGCACAACCTACCTTTTCATTTGCCGGTAAAAACAACCTTTTTGCCTGGACATTGTAACGGAAATAATAATATGGATAATAGACCATTTGACTGGCTTGATACACATGATTTTGATCGAGCTTTTTAAATGCGGATTCGACTTTTTCTTTATTAAAATGAAGGGGCTGTGCTATAATTTCCTTCATTGTTACCCCTCCGTACCTAGTCTAAAATAAGGCTGCGGTTTGAAAGTAACTTCCTCTTTTTGGATAGCCGGGGTTTGAACAAAATCTGAAATATTCTTTGCTTCTACGGCAAGGTCTGGATAGATGCCTTTCTCGAGATGTTTTGGAATGGATTGATGAGACTTTGAAAGATCAAATGCCTCCAGGACAGGTCCGGATGGAGGTGTTCCAAATCGATTACCAATCAACATTGCTAAAACCGATAGGAGTAAGCCAGCTAAGAAAGGATGAAACCCAGTTACATCCTGCAATGCAAAGACTTCCCACACAATATTTGAAACAGAACCAGCAACCATCGCAGACAGAATTCCTGCTTTATTGGCCGTTCTCGAGTAAACTGAAGCAACAAAGGGAACGAGGAATGTATTCCCCAGCACACCGAATGCAAAGATAACGAGCGCAAAAACCGTCGGAGGTTCATAGAGAGCCACAATGATGCCAACGATCCCGCCAATCAAAATAATGAATCTTGAAACGATCAGTTGCTGTTGGTGGCTTGCCTTTTTATTAATAAAACGGGAATATACATCACGAGACAGCGTTGTCCCAGCCTGCATCAGCAAAGAATCACACGTAGACATAATGGCTGCCATAATGGCTGAGAGTAAAATCGCGGCGAACAAACCAGGAAACATCGTATAAATCATTTCCGGAATGACCATTTCAGGATCTGATAAAGTTGGCATTAATATAATCGCGGATAAACCTAATAAATAAGGTGTGAACGTAAATAATTGGTTGAACCCGGCAGACCATAGAATCGCATTTTTTGTTGTACTTGCATCACGCATCGACATATGTCTGACCGACACATGCGGCAGACCCATATAACCAATTGCATAGATTAGCACGGCACCCAAAATGACACCCCACTGGCCATAATAAACCAGGTCTTTTCCCCAAATACTTAAATACGTTGGATCAATGGCAGCAAGCTGTTCGTTCAAGCCGGAGATCCCGCCGACTTTCGGCAATACCATAATCGCAATAGCACTCACACCGATGAGCATAATAATTCCTTGTATGAAACCACTCACCGCTACGGCAAGATAACCCCCAGCGACTGTATATAAAACAATGACACCGACCCCGAGAATAAGGGCCATTTCATATGAAAAGCTGGACATTGATTCAAGTGCTTTACCTGCTGCAATAAACTGGGCAAACGCATAAGCAAACAAAAATACAAATGCAATGACCGCTCCATAAATCCGGATCCCGACACTTTCAAATCGTTTTTCAAGATATTCAATCGGAGATAGTGCGGCAAGCAACTGCGACATCTTTCTCATTCGTTTACCAAGAACCGATAAGTTGATAATCGATCCTCCAGCATCCCCAATGGCGTACCAAAGTGCTGTCCATCCCTCTTGAAATGCCTGAGCCGGTCCCCCCATAAACATAAAACCACTCATCGATGTGCTTTGCATACTAATCGCTGTAATCGGTGCACCAATTCCCCGATTTCCCAGCAAATAATGATCCGCGGACGTTGAAGCTTTTCTCGTAAAATACAAACCGATTCCAAGCATCGTCAACAAATAGAGGAAAAAAATAATAATATCCAAATTCATTTCATGTCACATCCTTCCTTGATATGCCTTCTTCTTATTCACTTTTTTTCTTCGCAGCATCTTCATCCCGACGCATTTTAAAATACATAAACAAAGCTAATGAAACCCATATAAGCGGCCAAGGAAGCATCAGCAAAGCTGTTTCAAAAGGCAGGTTAAACATCGGATTTCCTCCTTTATTATTCAAAGCCTCTAGTGATGATTGCCCGTTACCATGTGTATGATAAAGTTTAATGCTTCATTAAAAAACATGTGGTAATCGCTTACATTTACTACCACCACCTTCGGATGTCAGCGGAATACGACGTGTTTTAATCAATTATATGAGACACGAATTAAATTATCATTTACATTTTGTTAGTGTTTTCCATTAAAATAGTAACGAAGTGTCCAAGTATAAATTTCTTCAGGCTCTGTTTGGATGCACACCCTTTCTTTACGCTTTCAATCAAACACTTTTCGCCCCATCACAAAATCCCTTTCAGATGAGCAAGATGCCTTGCCTTTTCTGAAAGGGAAATGTCAAAATAACGTTATAATTTAAACCGCCTTACCAATTCATTCAGTTGTTCCGCTAGGTTAGCCAGATCTTCTGAACTCGCTGTAACCTCTTCCATTGCACTGCTCGTTTGTTGAACGGAGGCCGCTGTTTCCTCAACTCCGCTTGCCGATTCTTGCGAGACAGAGGCAATTTCATCAATCGATTCATTCACCTTGCTGCTTTCATCAGCAATATCTGATAAATTGTTCGAAACAACGCGGATTTGGTTGTTCATCGTTACGACAGCCTCACTAATTTCATCAAACGTTTCACTCGTCATTTTTAATTGGGCGCTTCCCTGTTCGACTTCAGAATAACCTTCCTGCAGAGATTCGGAAACGCTGTTTGATTCGGTTTGAATGGTTGACACAATTTCAGTTATCTCATCAACGGACTGTGCCACCTGCTCGGCGAGTTTTTTTACCTCTTCAGCAACGACGGCAAATCCTTTCCCGTGCTCTCCTGCCCTAGCTGCTTCGATTGCCGCATTAAGCGCTAAAAGATTCGTCTGATCCGCAACCTCGTTAATGACAGATACAAGCTGAGAAATTTCCTGTGACTGTTCATTTAATTGTTGCATTTTCTCCATCGTATCTTTGACCATCTGATTAATTCTTTCCATCTGATTGGAAGAAGAGTCCATTAATGCGCTGCCTTTCTTTGTCATTTCAAGCACGTTCGTAGAGCCTGCCTGAACTTCTTCTTCATTTTCATTAGCTTCTGTTACCCGGTCACCAATCATTTGCACAACGCTTGACAATTCATTTGTATGACTCGCCTGTGTTTCAGAACCTGCCGCAAGTTCTTCCATTGTTGAAGCAACTTGTTCCGTCCCTTTTTGCACTTCATTTGCGGATTGGGTGAGCTCTTCACTTTGACTTGTCACGGTTTCAGATACATCATTGATTTGAAACAGCAAGTGACTCATTTGTTGATTCATGTCATTGGTGGCGCGTTTTAACAAACCGATTTCACTTTCTGTTGTCACTTCAAGCGGGGCTTCGCTTAAATTTCCATCCGCAATTGTTGTCATTCTGTCTACAACGCGGTGCACCGGTTTTGTTATCCCTCTCGTCACAAACACCGACACAATCACTGCCAGCACAATCACAAGGATCAGTGTTATCGAGATAGGAGGAATGAGGGCACCTGCTTGTTTTTCAAAATCTTTTACATCAACTAATCCAGCAACAATCCAATCCGTTGTCGCATTTTTCGTAAATGCAATGATTTTCGTTTCTCCATCTTGCTCGTACTCAACAATCCCCTCTTCGCCTTCATCTACAATCGCTTGATAGTTTTCATCTCCTGTCTGAGCTTGTCCAATTTGATCAGAATCCGGATGGACAAGAAATCGTCCGGAACGCTCAACAATCACACCATACCCCGACTCTCCAATTTCCAACCTTTCAATCATCTCCACGAGAGTTGTGACGGAGACATCCGCTCCTATAACACCTTCCACCGTATCCCCTAAAAAATACGCTTTTGAAACAGTAACAACCAGATCTCCGCTGCTTTCATCGACATACGGATCCGACCAAGTCGTTTCCCCTTGGGCTTCCACGGCATTCTGATACCACGCCCTCTCCCTTGGATCGAAGTCAGAGCCTAAATCAACTTCAGGGTAAATAACCACTTCACCCGTTTCAGCCACCGAATGATAAATGTTTGTTATAGCCGATTCATTTTCCTGGGTTTCTACTAAATACGCCAAGACATCCAACCGATCATCCTCTTCATAGGTAAGAATCAATGAATTGGATGCAAGTCGGTTTAACGTCTGGTCAATATTTGAAAAAAACATGTCAAACGTATCATCCAAATTTTCCATTTGAACGGCTGTATTTTCAGTCAATGTTTCTGTTGTATTTTTTACACTGTATTGAAAACTAACAACTGCTACAATCACGCCTGTCAGAACGATCAGGATAAGAAACGGAATTAAAATCTGATTCCGCAATGAACGTGTGAAGAGTCCGCGAATACCCCGGGCTCTTTTTCTATTATTGTTTTTGTTATGATTCATGCTGTTGTATCTCCTTATTCTTTAAATTAAACTTCCGCTAATTGCAGAACGATTTTCCTGTCTTTCATCTATGCTTAAATTTTTTTCTTTCAATCCTTTTCCTCACATTCCTGCTTACATGCCTTCCACTCCTCTCTGTTTGATAATAAGAAGATTGTTTAAATAGAACCTTTCTTCCGTCCTGGTCATAAAATCCCATCCTCTGAGTACATCGGTATTCTTTCGTATTGATTAAACATCGAAAAAGTATCCGGAATTTTAAATGTAATCAGTAAAAATAGAGTGACTTAAAAAATTAAAAGACGAGGGAATCAGTTGAAATTTAAACTTAGCCCGAGTCTTTGTCACACTTCTTTCGGATCTTGGCTTATACTCTACCTGCCTAGAAAGGAGGCTATTTTTAATACTGTGGAGATCATTGAGGAAATTGTTCTGGATGGAATGCATGATTATTTTTTTCGCAGGGATATAAAAAACAGACATGAAACAGGATTTTACATCCCTTTTCATGTCTGTGTGGGTAACCTTTATTTCATTGTAGATTCTGTTGGAAAACCTAACTTCGCTCGGATCTCATCCGATATCGGAATTGCCTTTAAATTGCCGTCCTGAAAAACAGTCCACGCTCTTACTTCATATCCGAAGGCCACGGTCTCCTCAGCTCGAACAAAGGTATGTTGCACTTTAAATACTTTATTTTTCAGTTCAACAACCTCAGAATGAACTTCCACAATATCATCAAAGAACAGTGCCGATTTAAACTCACAATGTGTTTCAAGCAAAGGAAATCCGTAACCTTCTTTTAACAATTGGGAGGTAGGCTTAATTCGCTTACTGAGCAATTCGTGATTCGCTTGGTCCATCCACCGGTAAAAATTTGGATAAAAAACGATTCCTGCAGCATCTGTATCCCCAAATGCTACTTTAATTGTATGAATATTTTTCATTGTGATCCGTTTCATCTCCTTCTTCCACTGCCTCGACTTGAACTGAAAAACTGCCAATCTGTTCTACTTCAATTTTCACCGTGTCCCCTGCAACAAGCGGACCAACACCATCCGGCGTGCCTGTAGCGACAACATCCCCAGGATGAAGCTGCATATGAGTGCAGCCGACTTCGAAACATTGATAGCAATCGTAGATTAAATGTCTTGTATTGCCATCTTGTCGTAACTCATCATTTACCCATAATTTAAAAGACAATTGGTTCGGATCATCGATTTCATCTGCCGTTACAATCCACGGTCCAATCGGTGTGAACGTGTCAAAGGACTTTCTCCACGTTCTTTCCTCGTCACCCCGTATTGAAATATCCAATAAAGCAAAATAGCCAAAGATATAATCTTTTGCGTCCTCCGCTTTTACGTTTTTTGCTTTTTTACCGACAATATATCCCAACTCAGCCTCATGATCGGTACGTCGATCCTTGAACGGCAACTTAATCGGATCCATGGGACCTGAAAGGGAATCCGGTGATTTCAAGAATAAAGCGATATCTTCAATGGTTCGAGGCGCGTTATTAAACTGTTTATTCATTTCATCCTGATGTGTTTTATAGTTTACCGGTGCGGCCCATATTTTTCGTGTGCTTGGAACCGGTGACTTTAAAAATACATCTGATAAATTATAAGATTTTCCTTCTGTTATTTCCTGCTCTATTTGAGGTTTCAGTTCATCAAAGTTTTCTATTAAATATTGAAAAGAATCGCTTGTTTTTTTCGTATCCCAATTTGCAGCGCGGGACACATCCACAATTTTATTCTCTTCGACCAATACAATTCCTAATTGATCGTTATTAAAGATAGCTATTTTCATAAATGATCCATCCTTTTATACTGATAGCTTTTCAGGTGTGAAGATCGATTTAATTTCCTGATGGCCGTTATTTTCTTTTAATTCATTGCCAAATTCCAATTCCAGTTTTTCCATAACAGGCTTATCATTAAATGAGAATAAATAAGCATCTGTATCGCCTGTGTTAACATGCTCATGATAACTCCATGGCGGCAAGATGAAAAAGTCTCCTTTTTCCCATTCAAATTTCACCCCATCAATTACTGTGTATCCTTTTCCATCAAGCACATGATAAATTGCGCTATGAACATGACGGTGTGCTTTCGTATGCTGTTTTGGAATTAACCTTTGCATCATCGATCCGATCCTTGAATCAGCTGAACCTCCATTAACAGGGTTGATATATTCAATTGCATAGCCGTCAAACGGATCATTGTCTTCGGCTTTCATTTGATTCAACAGATAATCCACGCGATTGAATTTATATCCAAAGATCGGTGAAGGATAATCTGGATTTACCTGCTCATTTAGTTTTTTAAAAGCACCGTGTACAAATTGTTCATTGGAATAATCAGCTTCTTGTTTCAATGGATAAAAACCATCTTCATACGGCTCAAAGTACGATGCTGCCAATGTTCGGACAAGCCCAACATCAAGACCATCCAACCAAAACATAGGTTCAGTTCCCTCGTGTTTGTGTTCATGCCACGTCCAAGCCGGAGTTAGAACCAAATCGCCGCGCTCCATATGAATTTTTTGTCCATTGACCGCCGTATATGCCCCTTCCCCTTCTATGATGAAGCGAATCGCTGACTGGGAGTGATGATGGGATGGAGCAAATTCGCCAGGCAGCAAGAGTTGAATCCCTG
>Ga0079226_10003114_pt1 | contig 12785 bp, 10 predicted proteins | sample Poulit2014_FD_76345 | JGI IMG/M metagenome (GOLD analysis project Ga0079226, IMG submission 76345) | Agricultural soil microbial communities from Georgia to study Nitrogen management - Poultry litter 2014 | ecosystem: Environmental > Terrestrial > Soil > Agricultural land | place: USA: Georgia... | reverse complement strand
TAATTTGGCTTCATAAATGAAAAACTCATATAAATGAACCGCTTCTATACCGAGTAAGGGTTGATATAAATGATATAATGATGCTTGGTAGTGTTGAGGTAAACTAACGTTTAATGTAACGTGGAATCCGTCGACAGGTAAAATTTCCCCGATATACTTCACGTTGTACCTCCTCCCTAGTATTCCATTCTTTTTATTTATTTTCATTCAAAAGTTCTTTTAATTCATCTAAAAAGATATTAATATTATCGAACTGACGATAAACGGATGCAAAACGAACATAAGCGACTTCGTCAATTTCTGATAATCGCTCCAAAATCATTTCACCGATGATTTGGCTTTCTATTTCTGGCTCTTCGGATTGTCTAATTTCTTGCTCAACATCAAGGGCGATCTTTTCAATTGTTTCAATCGGTACAGGCCGTTTTTCACAAGCACGCATCAATCCACGAATTATTTTATCCCGCGTAAACTCCTGACGTGTACCATCCCGCTTTTTAATAATAAGTGGCGTTTCTTCTTTACGTTCGTATGTTCGAAAACGAAATCCACAACGTTCACACTGTCTACGACGGCGAATTTCATCGCCATCTTCATGTGGTCTCGAATCAAGAACACGTGAATGCTTGTGGAAACATTTAGGGCATTTCATGACTTGTTCAACTCCATTTATTTATCAATCGTAAAAATTGTTATATATATGTCTATTTTAACACGTTTCGCCTGAAATGAAAAAAACTTGTCTAAATTAAAAATTTATCGTTTCACCATAGATTAAACAGTTCCGTCGAAGAAATGGAGCAGCGATAATTAGTAATGGAACGTCCAACGGATACATCGCAAAATTATTTGTAAGGATTGTGAGTTACCCGCAGATAACTATCATCTTATGTGAATTCAAAACTGAATACTTTTCATTAAAGCCCTCATATTTTTATACAAAACAAAGCACCCTTAGAACCAAATAAAAACGTTAGTGAGTAATCGATATGTTGTCCAAATGCACATAGTCGATCATTTTCACTAACGTTATTCATAATATTTTTATTCGGAGCCGTATAGTAACTCCGACACAATTGTCTAAATTCCCTAAAATAATTTGTAAAATAAAGCTAGGACCAATTTATTAAAACTCGAACTGGCATTTATTCAAACTTTTTAAGCGATTGACTTTCCAACGTGTTTCACTAAATCAACTACTCGCGCTGAGTATCCCCACTCATTGTCGTACCAAGCGAGAACTTTCACTTTGCGATCTTCGATAACGATTGTTGAGAGACCATCGACAATGGCTGAATAGTCATTTGTAGTATAATCGATTGATACTAACGGTAGCTCATTATACGATAAGATGCCCTTCATCGATTCTTCAGCTGCCTGCTTAAAGGCATTGTTGACATCTTCTACTGTAACATCCTTTTCTACATCAACGACTAGGTCGACTAAAGAAACGTTTGGAGTTGGAACTCGTAAAGCCATTCCGTGAAGTTTACCATTTAAGTGAGGTAATACTTCTCCTAATGCTTTAGCTGCACCTGTTGATGTAGGTATAATCGATTGTGCACATGCACGTGCACGACGTAAATCACTATGTGGATTATCTAACGTTACTTGGTCCGTCGTATATGCATGAACAGTTGTCATTAAACCATTTTTAATTGTAAATGCATCGTCTAATACTTTGACAACGGGAGCTAAACAGTTCGTCGTACATGATGCATTCGAAACGATTTGATCTGTTTCTGCGTTATACGTTTCTTCGTTTACACCTAATACGATTGTATTATCGACACCTTTACCCGGTGCTGTTAGAACGACCTTCTTTGCTCCTGCTTCTACGTGGCGACTTGCGTCTTCTTGTGAATTAAATTTTCCTGTTGCTTCAATCACAATATCGATATCATTTTCTTTCCAAGGTAATTTTTCTGGCTCACGCGAATTACAATGTAAAACTTTTTGCCCATTTATTTGAAATCCATCTTCGGTTACTTTCACTTCTTTGTCGAAAACACCGTGGACACTATCATACTTAATTAAATGAACTAATGTTTCGACTGGATACGTTGCATTGACGGCAACTACCTCTAAACTGTCATCTAAAATTGCTTGTCGAAATACCATCCGTCCAATTCTTCCAAAACCATTAATTGCTACGCGAGTTTTCCCCATTACTAATCCTCCCAAAATATGTTACACTGTTTCGTAATATTTCCCTCAATTAGTATAGCATATAACGATAAAATTGTGCTATTAATATAAACTTTTAAACTACACCTATTGTTCAACATTTAACATGATAAGTCAACAAATGCTATGTTACCATTTTATAACCCATTATTCTCGTCTTTAAGCACGTTCCATTTCGACAAAATTTTCTCTAATTGGCGTTCTGTTTCTGCAATCGTACCATTATTATCAATCACTGCATCAGCCCACTCTGCCTTTTGTGCCACATCGATTTGTGATTCGATGCGTTGGATCGCTTCCGTTTCACTAATATCATCACGCTTCAAAATTCGTTCTAGTTGAATCGATCGATCTGTTTTAACAACGATAACCTTTTCGACAAAATGGCCTAATTTACTTTCATATAATAGAGGGATATCTAGAACGACACATCGTATATTTTGTGAAACATACGTATCTCTTTGGTTGATCATTTCTTCACGAATCGCCGGATGAATAATTTCATTTAATTGAGTTCTCTTTTGTTCATCACTAAAGACAATCTCACCTAATTGTTTTCGGTCAAGGGTTTTATCGGATTGTAAAATTCCTTCACCAAATGTCGCAACAATTTCGTTATACGCATCCCTACCAGGCTCAACAACTTCTCGTGCGATAAGGTCGGCATCAATTACAGGTATATTTAATTGTTTAAATTTATTTGCTACCGTGCTTTTTCCCGTGCCAATACTACCTGTAAGTCCTATAATTAACGTCATGAGTTTCCTCCTTGAAAATGAATATCGGTTACGTCCATATAACTGTGTAAAAAATCAAGATTAACATGGATACAATTTGAAGATATTCGCCGTTATATTTACACATAAATTAGAACACAATTTGAATATCATATTATTGTTTCTGACATTTAGGACAAATATGCGTCCCGCGTCCAGCTACTTTTAACTTTTCAATTTCTGTTCCACAATTTTTACATGGTTCGCCATTTTGTCCGTAAGCATACAATTGCTGTTGAAACATACCCATTTCACCTGCCCCGTCGACATAAGAACGGATCGTAGTGCCTCCCTGTTCAACAGCCCGTTCTAAAACCTCATAAGCGTTAGTCCAGATCTTTTCGACTGACTGTTTTGTCAAAGTGTTCGCCCTTTGCTCTGGGTGAACTTTTGATAAAAACAATACTTCGTCTACATAAATATTTCCTAGCCCTGCAATGACCGTTTGGTCGAGTAAAACAGCCTTAATCATCCGGGTTGTCTTAGATAGCTTGTCTTGTAAATAATCGACAGTATATGTTGGTTCGAACGGATCGGGTCCAAGTTGACTTAATGGCTTTACTTTCGCCTCTTTACCTATCGGAAAAACATGCATCGTACCGAATTTACGAACATCGTGATAGCGTAATTCTGTCCCATCTGTAAAATGAAATATAACATGCGTATGTTTATCAATCATTTCTTCTGAGGAGACGACTCGGTATTTTCCTTCCATACGTAAGTGAGATACAAGTACATAATTTGTCAGATAAAACAACAAAAATTTACCGCGACGAGCTATTTTTTCAATCGACTCGCCGCGCAACATGATACGAAATTGTTCCACATCATCAGGATATTTAATAATGTTAGGCCATAAAATGCTAATATCTTCAATATGTTTATTTAATACGAGTTGCTCTAATGTCCCCCGTATCGTTTCAACTTCTGGTAATTCAGGCATCGTATTCCTACTTTCTTATACTGCTTCACACCTAATATAGTCCACGCCAATGCATAATTAAACGTTTATTCCAATTTATGTTTAAACCCACACAATGATAGGAATCAACTATTAACTAATCCGCTTCGTACCAATTATCCCCATACGTGTAATCTACCTTTAGGGGAACATTTAGTGAGACGGTGTTTTCCATCACATCCGTAACAACTTCAATTAGTTGATCAATCTCTGACTTAGGTGCTTCAAGTATTAGTTCATCATGCACTTGCATTAACATTCTTGCTGCAAATTTTTCTTCATTTAATCGATCGTTTAAATCAATCATTGCTTTTTTAATAATATCTGCGGCACTTCCTTGAATCGGTGTGTTCATCGCTGTTCTTTCTGCAAAACTCCGGACATTAAAATTACGGCTAGCTATTTCTGGTAAATAACGACGTCGTTTCATTAATGTCGTGACATATCCATCATGTTTAGCATCTTGGACTATATCTTCCATATATTTTTTTACATCCGGATAAATCGTTAAATATTGATCGATAAATTCCTTCGCTTCTTTACGAGTAATTTGTAAATTTTGTGACAGTCCATAGTCACTAATTCCATAAATTATCCCGAAATTAACTGCTTTTGCTTGTTCACGCATACTCGATGTAACTTCATCTAACGTTACGTGAAACACATCTGCTGCCGTCTGTGTATGAATATCTTTATCTTCTTTAAACGCTTCGACTAAACGCTCGTCCCCGGATATATGGGCTAACACTCGTAGTTCAATTTGTGAATAGTCAGCAGCAAATATTATCCAATTTTCCTTTGAAGGTATAAAAGCTTCTCTAATTTTTCGCCCTTCTTCTAATCTGATAGGTATATTTTGCAAATTAGGTTCGACAGAGCTTAATCTACCTGTTTGTGTTAATGCTTGATTAAAGCGTGTATGAATTTTATTTGTTTCGGGTTCAATTACTTTTAATAGCCCTTCGATATAAGTCGATTGTAACTTTCGTAATTGACGGAACAAAAATATTAACGGAATAATATCATGTTCCTTTGCTAACTTTTCCAATACATCTGCTGCGGTTGAGTAACCTGTTTTTGTCTTTTTAATGACGGGTAGTTTTAATTTTTCAAACAAAATAACACCGAGTTGCTTTGGAGAATTGATGTTGAATTTCTCTCCAGCTAACTCAAAAATATCTCCTTCTATTTTTGTAATTCGTTCCGTTAATTCTTCGCCCATTGTTTTTAAACGGTCGACGTCAATTTGAACCCCTTTATGTTCCATATTCGCTAATATCGTCGCAAGTGGGAGTTCTAATTCAGTAAACAGTTCATACTGCTCGTTTTCTTTGAGTTCCTTACTATAATGTTCCCTTAACTCATACACAGCAGCCGTTTTACGTGCGACATGGTCACTTAAAGTATCAAATTCCGGAACGTGTAATTTTCTGCCTTTTCCGTATACTTCTTCATTATACTGAATATCAGTTATCCCGATTCGCTTCGCAATAGCTGAAATTTCTTCATTATTATCAGCAGGATTAACAATATAAGCGGCTAACATTAAATCGAATGTTACACCTTGCAAAGTAATTCCTTCGTGCAACAAAGCGACCTTTAGCGCTTTAACATCGTAAACATATTTCTCTTTCGATTTATCTTCTAGCCATTTTGTAAATAGTTCCGATTCTAATGCAACATTTTTAGAAAAAATATATTTTCCTGTTTCATTTACTAATCCGAACGCTTCGAGTGTGGCTTCATGGTAATTTCCTGTGATCATTTCGATTTGCAATGCGCCTTCATCCGTCAACATTTCCTCTGTTATTTCGTCCACGACTTCGTATTCAATTTCTTCTAAAGTTACTGAATCATCTGGAGCAGATCCGTCATGAAGACGATTTAATAACGTACGAAATTCTAACTCCATCAACATTTCATAAATGTCATCATACGTAAATCCATTGTACGCTAATTCATCTTTCGTAATCGTTATTGGTGACGTACGGTGAATCGTTGCAAGGTCCTTACTCATATAGGCGTCTTCTTTATACGTTTCTAAATTTTCCTTCAGCTTTTTCCCGGAAATGTTATCAAGGTTTTCATAAACTTTATCTAATGTTCCGTATTCCTTTAATAAACGAGTCGCTGTTTTGATTCCTACACCAGGAACACCAGGAATATTGTCCGAATTATCGCCCATTAATGCTTTTAAATCAATAATTTGTTCTGGTGATAGTTCCATTTTTTCAGCAAGTTTTTCTGGGGTATAAGATTCTACCTCGCTAATTCCCTTTCGAGTGACATCAACCGTTACATAATCAGAAACGAGTTGTAATAAATCTTGGTCACCTGAAATGACTTTAACGTCCCACTTATCTTCTTCTGCATCTTTTGTTAACGTTCCGATAATATCATCAGCTTCATATAGATCTAATTCATAGTGGGGAATATGAAACGCATCTAATAGTTTTCGTGAAAGAGGAAATTGTTCCGATAATTCTGGTGGCGTTTTTTGACGGCCTCCTTTATATTCGGTATATGTCTCATGACGAAATGTTGTTCTTCCGGCATCAAACGCAACTAATATGTGGGTTGGTTTTTCTTCATCTAAAATATTTAATAACATATTCGTAAATCCGTACAATGCATTCGTATAGACACCCTTATCATTATGAAGCAAAGGTAATGCATAAAACGCCCGAAACAAAATACTATTTCCATCGATTAAAACTAATTTATTGCTCATCAATATCCTCCTCAAATTAGTGAAACGAACTACTTCATATTGTAAATTATAATCCTTTTACACATAATAATGACTCGACCTTGTGTAATACATCACAAAAATGCATAACGTTCATTGTATTATTATTTAACAATGAACGTCTCTATAATCACTATTTTAACATATAATATACGAAATAACTTATCTTATAAATTACCGTCCTATTCGGTTTATCGAGTTCCGTTTAAATTAGAAGACGGTTTATTTGGTAAATAAATTGAAAATGTCGATCCCTGGCCTAATTCACTTTTTACTTCTATTTTACCCTGATGGGCTTCTACAATATGTTTTACAATCGCTAACCCTAACCCTGTTCCTCCTGTTTCGCGACTACGATCTTTATCAATACGGTAAAACCTTTCGAATATTCGTGGTAAGGCTTCTTTTTCGATGCCGATACCTGTATCTGATAGTTGAATTAATATAGTATCATTTATCTCTTTAATCAAGATAGAAACATGTCCCTTTCTAGGGGTATAGTTAATCGCATTCATAAAAATATTCAAGATAATTTGTTTTACTTTTTCTTCGTCTGCTTGTAAAAATAAATTATTTTTTATTTCAAAATGGAGGGCGATTTCTTTTTGTTCCGCTTGTTGTTTAAACACAGGTAACAAATTGGCGATTAAATCATCAATATTTATTTTGCTTTTCGTTATATGTGGTTCATCTTTTTCTATTTTTGATAAAATTAATAAGTCTTCAATTAAAAGTTGAATTCGTTTACTTTCTTGAAATATTATTTGTAAAAAATGTTCTCTCGTCTCCGGATCCTCTTGTGCGCCGTCTAACAACGTTTCAGCAAACCCTCTAATCGACGTTACAGGCGTTTTTAATTCATGAGAAACATTAGCGACAAAGTCTTTACGCATGACTTCTAATTTTTTAAATTCGGTTATATCATAAATGACGAGTACGGCCCCTTTTAATAAATTTCGTTCATTAAATATGGGGGCGCCAACGATTTCAAAATAGGTAGTCGGTTCTTCTTCTGTGTCAATTGAAAATAGTTGTTTTACACGTTCTTCTAACAAAAACGTATTTTGGACGGTATGGTGTATTTGTTCATTTTCCAATACATCATAATATAAATATCCGATATAATCTTGTGGAGTTTTTCCAAACATGGAGATAAATTTACGGTTGACGAGATGAATGTAGCCTTTTTCATCGATTAATACAAGGCCACTTTCTGAGTTTTCAATAACAGTAGATAATTGTTCAGCTTGAATTTGCTCCTGAATCGTGAGCTCACTTAAACTACGGGCAAGCTGATTAATTTTTGAACTTAGTTCCCCGACTGCTCCTTTTGAAGTTCCTGATATGCGTGTGTGATAGTTTCCCTCTAGTAATTTTTCCATTGTACCGGACACTTTATTAAGAGGTTTAATGTACGTTTCGAATGTGTACAAAATTAAAATCATCGACATTAGAAAGATAAACGCCAACACAGCGACTAGAACGTATATATTAGTCACAATTGGCATTAACACAAGTCCCGCTATGGCGAGCACGACAAACATAACGAGCGAATAACCGATAATTCTTTTAGAAAATATTTTACTCATGACGGATCATCCATTCTATAACCGAATCCCCACACGGTTTTAATGTATTGTGGTTCTTTACTATTCACTTCAATTTTATCACGTAAACGACTCACTTGCATATCGACAGTGCGCGTATCACCTACATAGTCATATCCCCAAACTTCATGTAATAATTGTTCACGTGAAATTATTTCGCCTTTATTTTTTCCTAAATAAACGAGTACTTCAAATTCTTTTCGTGTTAAATCGAGCTTTTCATCGTTTAAGTAGGCTTGGAAATTTGCAGGGTAAAGTAATAGTGGCCCGATTGTAATTTGAAATTGTTCTACGTTATCTTTTCGATCCGTTCTTCGTAGTATCGCCTCTATTCTCGCGATTAATTCTTTCGGACTAAATGGTTTTGTTAAATAATCATCCGCACCCAGTCTAAGGCCAGTAACTTTATTATGCTCATCTGACTTAGCCGTTAACATTAAAATCGGGATGTCATTTTTATCTTCCCGAATCGTTTTGCATACTTCTAATCCATCAATCTCAGGTAACATGATATCAAGAACGATGAAATCAAACGGTTGTTCATGAATATATTGTAACGCTTGTTTACCATCATAAGCTATTTTCGTTTGATAACCGGCTTGTTCCAAATTATATTTTATTAACGTAGCAATGGACTGTTCATCTTCAACAATTAATATATGTCGGTTCAACAGACACCCTCGTTTCTCATATAGTCTATTACGTATAGTTTACAATGAATTGAGGGAAATGTGAAAAACGAACACTTTTTTTAATAATACAACTGTTTTCATAACTAAACCGACCGTTTATGATGAACACTGTTGATTGATTATTTATCCGAACCGTCCATTAATATAATCAGTCGTACGCTTATCTTTCGGCTCATTAAAGATCACTTGCGTTTCATCCGCTTCGATAACTTCACCATCTAAGAAAAAGGCTGTTTGATCTGAAATCCGATGTGCTTGCTGCATATTGTGCGTTACGATAACAATTGTGTATTTTTCTTTTAAACTAGCAATTAACTGTTCTACCTTGAGTGTTGACTTTGGATCTAATGCCGATGTCGGCTCATCCATTAAAATAACTTCTGGTTCGATGGCTAAAGTCCGCGCAATGCATAACCTTTGCTGCTGTCCACCCGATAAACGGAATGCGTGTTCATGAAGTCTGTCTTTTACTTCATCCCATAAATAAGCGTCACGTAAACTTTTTTCAACTATTTCGTCCAATATTAATTTTCCTTTAATACCATGGATTTTTGGTCCGTAGGCAACATTTTCATAAATTGATTTTGGAAAAGGGTTCGCCTTTTGAAACACCATTCCTACTCTTGTACGTAATTGCTCTACAGTAACAGACGGATGAAATATACTTTGCCCATTGAATACAATTGTTCCCGTTGTGCGTACAGTAGGGATTAATTCTGTCATTCTATTTAATGTTTTTAGAAACGTAGATTTACCACACCCTGATGGTCCGATAATGGCAGTTACTTCATGCTTCTTAATCGACAAGTCTATCCCTTTTAACGCATGTGTTTCCCCATAATACAAATGTAATCTATTCGCTTCATAGATTGTTTGTTTAACTTCTTTTGTTTTGAATAACTCTAAATTATTCGTAACAGTAGTTGATACATTTTCAACATTTTCCACTTTCACTTTTACAGTCATTTTGTTCACATCCACCTTTAATAATATTGTTCATATTTTCTTCGAATCGTAATCGCAATCAGGTTGAAAACTAATAAAATTAACAACAAGATAATAATTGTTCCAGCTGCTAAATTAGCATATTCAGCAACTAACACCGAATCCATTGTCCAGTAATAAATTTGCATCGGTAATATCGTAAATTTATCAAAGATGCCCCCCGGAAACGGCAATAACAAAGTTGGTATGCCTATAACGACGAGAGGAGCTGTTTCACCGATCGCTCTCGATATGGCTAATATAAAGCCAGTTACGATGCTCGGTATCGCAGCAGGTAAAATCACTGTCCGAATTGCTTGCCACTTCGTTGCGCCAATTCCATATGCGCCATCTGTTAAATCTTCAGGAATTGCCCGAAGCGCTTCCTGTGTCGTCACAATGGTAATAGGCAGAATAAGTAGTGCAACAGTTAAGCCTCCAGCTAACACTACGTTACCTAAATTCATCGTCCTTACAAATATAGTTAATCCCAAAATCCCGTATACAATCGAGGGAACTCCTGCCAAATTGGCAATATTCATCGACAATAACGAACGAAGTTTTCCTGCTTTCATATATAGTTCAATATAAATCGCTGTACTAATCCCGAAAAACATCGTTACTGGTGTAATGACAATGATTAGCCATAGCGTTCCTAAAACAGCACCTAAAATTCCAGCTGTTTCAGGGTCAGTAGACAATCTTCCTATTAAAAATTGTAAGTTGATTGACGGAATACCTTCCGTAAATATACGGATTAACAAAATAGCTAACATAACAACACCGAATAACGTTGCACATAGTGTGATATATTTAGCCAATATATCAATAAGAACCCGGTATTTACTCCTTTTGTTCGTATCCATTATTTTCATATATTCCATTTCATGCTCTTCCTTTTAATATTTTTGATGCAATCTATTCGCAATATAATTAGCCACTACGTTCATCACTAATGTAAATATAAACAAAGTTAAAGCGACGGCATACAGACTGTAATAAATAGTAGAGCCAGCAGGTGCATCTCCTCCTGTAACTTCAACAATATAGGCGGTCATCGTTTGCATTGAAGTCATGACATCAAACGTAAAGTTTTTAGAACTCCCACTAGCGATCGTCACAATCATTGTCTCCCCTATCGCCCGTGATAATGCTAAAACGATGGAGGCGATAATACCTGATAAAGCCGCAGGAATAACAATTTTACAAGTCACTTCAATTTTTGATGACCCGAGTCCTAACGCACCCTCACGTAAGCTTTGTGGCACTGCATTCATTGCATCCTCCGATAAAGAAGTAACCATCGGGATGATCATGATTCCCATAACTAATCCAGGACTTAAAATATTTGTTGCTTGTAAATTAGGAAAAATGTATTGTAATAACGGTGTGACAAAGGTAAATGCAAAGAAACCATATACAATTGTAGGAATACCCGCTAAAATTTCAATCGTCGGCTTCAATATTTGTCTCGCTCTTTTTGATGCATATTCACTTAAATAGATTGCTGATAACAACCCAATTGGGACAGCAACTGCTAAAGCGATCCCAGTTGCTGTTAAAGTCCCCATTAATAATGGTAAAATTCCAAACTCAGGTTGTTGACTCATCGGTTTTAAAACTGTTCCTGTAAAAAACTCGATGACAGATACTTCTTGGAAAAAGTTGAATGACTCAAATAACAATACATATATGATCCCAATCGTCGTTAAAAAAGATGTTGAAGCAATTAAGAAAAGAACAATGGGAATTGCTTTTTCCTTCATATATACATATCTTTTTTTATCTTCGTTTTTGGAAATTAATTTACTTATATTTAACTCATTTTGATCGCTTATCATTAATAAAACACCTTCTCTGTGTACCCTCGTTTATTGCAATGATTCGAGTGCTTCGATTGATTCCTGTACTTCTTCTTCTGGCAGTGGAGCAAATCCTGTTTCACCTGCAAATGTATTAATGTTATTTAATGCATACAATGCAAAATCTAACACTTGCGCTTCAGCTTTTGCTTGATCAACATTTAAATACGTAAATACAGGACGTGTAAATTGGGCATATGGTCCATCTTCTGCAATCGTCTCTAATGATGGCTCAACCGCACCTTCTCCAAAATCAACTTGAACTGCTTGTAACTGATCTGTGTTATTCGCATAGTAACCATAACCGAAAAACGCGATACCATTTTTATCTTCAGAAATTAAGTTTACTAATGTCGAATATTCTTGTTGTAAATCTACTTCAGCTTTTAAATTTTCTTCTTCTAGAACATTTTCAAAAAAGAATTCGTACGTTCCGTGGTTTTCATTCGGACCATATTTATTAATAGGTTCATCTGGCCATTCTGGATTTAAATCAGACCACTTTTCTACTGAACTACTTTCTAAAAATATTTGTTTAATATCTTCTGCAGTCATTTCTTGTGCCCAATCATTTTCTGGGTTAACAACGAACGTTAAGCCATCTAAAGCTACTTTTAGTTGTTGAACGTCAATTCCAAGGTCATCTGCTTCAGCTTTTTCTTCATCTTTAATTTCTCTCGAAGCGTTATTAAAATCTGTTCCATTTTCTACGAGGAATTTCTTAAACCCTGCGCTAGTTCCTGCACGGCTAACCTCGACAGATACTGTCGGTTGTTCATTAATCATATATTCCTCTGCAATCTTTGCCATTAACGGATAAACTGTACCTGAACCGTCAATTACTACATCACCTGTTAATTCATCTGTTTGTTCATTTTCTTTTTGCCCATCGTCACCAGCTTCTTGACTTCCTTCCGCCGCCTGCCCATCGTTAGAACATGCAACAACTATCCCCAACAGTAATACG
>Ga0079226_10003113_pt1 | contig 12787 bp, 14 predicted proteins | sample Poulit2014_FD_76345 | JGI IMG/M metagenome (GOLD analysis project Ga0079226, IMG submission 76345) | Agricultural soil microbial communities from Georgia to study Nitrogen management - Poultry litter 2014 | ecosystem: Environmental > Terrestrial > Soil > Agricultural land | place: USA: Georgia... | reverse complement strand
CTGCTACCTCGCAAGTACTCGGTATGGCAGGAGCAAGAGAAATAAAGAAAGAAGATCACCCACAGCTTTTTGATATTGTTGAAGAATTATCCCTTGCGGCAAGAATACCAATGCCAAAAGTTTATATTGTTAATGACCCTGCCCCTAATGCCTTTGCTACAGGTATCAAGCCTGAAAAAGGTGCAGTGGCTTTTACAACGGGGCTATTAGATAAACTTAACCGAGAAGAATTATCTGGTGTAGCAGCACATGAAATTGGTCATATTCGCAATTATGATATTCGTTTAATGTCGATTTGTATTGCATTGGTTGGTGTTGTTGCGATAATAGCTAATATGGGTTCACGTATGCTGCTATTTGGTGGTGGACGAAACAGAGGTGGAAATAATAAGCAAAATCCTCTTATGGCCGTATTAGCCCTTGTTTTAGTCATCTTAGCACCACTTGCTGCACAATTTGTCCAGCTAGCTGTTTCAAGAAACAGAGAATATCTGGCAGATGCGACAGCTGTTGAATTAACTCGTAATCCTGTTGGTTTAATTAACGCTCTTAGAAAAATAAGTGGTGACCCGCGTGACGTAGAGCGAGCAAACTCTACAACAGCTTCCATGTATATTGATTTTCCATTGAAAAAGAAACGAAAGAAAAAAGGGAGTTTACTTGCCACCCATCCACCGATTGAGGGTCGGATAGAACGACTAAAACAGATGTAAAAATTTCATAGATGCAATATATTTTAGAGTTCTTACGAGAGCTCTTTTTTTATTGCTAAAAGTTTGATTACCTATTGACCATGTGTACATCATGTAATACATTAGATTACACGACTAATGCACTGACCTGCATAAAGGAGGTGCCTTCCCATTGCTTGATATAGACGGTACGAAGCCGATTTACATCCAAGTTGCTGAATGGTTGGAAAATGAAATATTAAATGGACAGTTCAATGAAAATGAAAAAGTTCATTCACAATATACATTAGCTGACATGTTTAATATCAACCCCGCCACTGCAGCGAAAGGACTGAATAAACTGCATGATGACAACGTTTTATACAATAAACGTGGCCTTGGGAAATTTGTATCAGAAGGTGCGCAAAAAATAATACTTAACAAACGAAAAAATGAAACATTAAAAGGTCTCATCCAGGATGTTGTCTTGGAAGCTCATCAGTTGCGTGTTGATGAAAGCGAATTATTAAACATGATAAAAGAATCATTGGAAGCGTTTAAGGAGGATGAAAAATGAATGTAGTGGAAATAAACAACCTGTCTAAAGTATATCGGAGAAGAAAAGCGCTTGATAAACTATCCCTTACTATTAAAGCGGATACGATTACAGGTGTTATTGGAAGAAATGGAGCGGGAAAAACAACCCTTTTAAAATTAATTGCAGGTTATTTAAAAGAATCCACTGGAAAAATAAATGTTTTTTCAAAACGTCCGTTTAACAATTTATTTGTTTCAAGTCAATCTGTTTTTATTGATGATATCATGTACTTCCCAGAATCATTGACACTCAAAGAGTTATTAATCGAAGGTGAACGGTTTTATGAAAACTGGGATATGACATTCGCTAAAGCCTTGTTTGACTATTTTTCTTTTGACCCCAACTCCATTCATGATCATTTATCAAAAGGAAAGCAAAGTACATTCAATATGATATTTGGACTATCCACTAGAGCTCCATTAACCATTTTTGATGAACCAACGACTGGTATGGATGTGAGTGTTCGTAAAGATTTCTACCGAGTGTTATTAAAAGATTATTTAGCGTATCCACGGACCATTCTTTTATCAAGTCACCATTTAGATGAAATCGAACATTTATTGGAAGATGTTTTACTTATCGATCAGGGGAAGAATTTACTTCATCTACCGATGGATGATTTAAAGGAATACGCTGTTGGAATTACAGGAGAGCAAACGAAAATGGAAGAGTTATTGCAAGGTAAACAAATCATTTATTGGGAAAACATCGATTCCAATATGATGTATTCCGTAATCAAACGTGATTTTGATCTTCACGATTTCAAGCAAGCGGGTATTCATGTAAAATCAATTCGCCCATCTGACTTATGTGTTTATCTTACAAAGGATTCTAAAGGAGGGATTGAGGATGTCCTTAAATACGATTAATTGTACTTCGCTAGTTAAAAAGCAGTATATATATAAAATGAAAGCTTACGTAAGTGTGTTTAACTCACTCATTATCCTTCAATTACTAGCGATTCTATTCTCGTTTAATCCTACATCTTCAAGAGGTTTTGGAGGCTATGGTGTTGATGCATCCCTAGATAATTATTCCGCTAATATTAGCATTGTGTTCACATTTTTATGGGGATTTATTACTGCTTATATCATCACAACAAAAGCTTATCGAGAAGATGATTTTACATTTGTGACGAACAACCAAAGTCAAGGTATAGCTAATATTTTATTTTTAATAACGGCAAGCTTTATTGGTGGAACTACAGCCATTCTTTCAGGGTATCTGTATCGTGTGATTTTTTATTTTACAGCGGATGCTTCTAAAATTTATACCCAAACGATGACGGTGTCAGAGATTTTTATAGGTATCATCACCACTTCTCTTTTCGTTTTATTATTTTGTGCTTTAGGATATTTAGCAGGCATCCTTGTACAATTACATAAAATATTTGGAATCTTTTTTCCTGTTGTGTTTATAGGACTCCTCATGTTTAACGGAATTGCTGAAGAAGGAAATTTACTTACAAAAACTTTTTTCTTTTACTTTCGGGAAGCAAATCTATTTATCTTTATACTGAAAATAATGATTACCTCTAGTCTGCTGTTCCTTCTATCCATCGGCTTACTCAGAAACAAGGAGGTTAGATTATGATCAGTTACACCATATTCTCATTACTCATTATAGCAGGAGTCATTGTTCTATTTTTAGTTTTATTCCGTTATATTTCATCTAGATTTCTAAACGGAACTCGTCATCGATGGTTGCTTATTGGATATGTCATCGTTCTTTTAATCGCCTTTGGTATCTCATACACAATACCTGCGAATGACATAGGTCAAGATGAACGATTAAAAAGCGTCCATAACCAAGACATTCCAAACTTATACGCTGTACCAGAAGTTACTGATTCGATAGACATAGCTAAAGATTATTTAAGTGATGAATGGACGTTTGACTTTGATGAGCAAACACTCCATTTAGAAATCACTGGAGAAGAAATGTTAAACAATATTGCGATTGAAACAATGGAAGCTACAAATCAAACAATTGATGTCAGCTTATACGTTACACCAAGTATTATAAATAATATCGATTTCTCAACAGGGTCCCTTCCTGAAACAGAGGTATCTTTACATGACAATGTTCTAACAGTGAAAACACCGAGACGAAATCGTGTAGAAGTTTCGCAATTACAAAAGCCGTTTCCAGTTCGCCAATTTACAGAAGCTAATTATTTAAATGCGGATATAGAACCTGGATTTGGTGTATCTGAAAAAGTCGCTGATACATCAGATGATAGCCCATATATTGATATGGATGAAGGGCGTATATTTAGTACAGAGTTACTTTATATAAAAGTACCAGCTAACGTGAAAGTCACAGGTACAGAAGATATAAATCTATTTTTCGTAGATTAAATACCTAGTTTAAAGGGATGTTCTTAGATGGGCATCCCTTAACGTGAAACATACGGGTTATCCTTTATCCAAAATCGATAAGGATAATCTCGCGCTTCCCCAGCATTATCAATACCAATTCTTGGGCCGCGCTCTACTCTTTCTTTTTCAGGTGGGGAACCAGAAGCAATATAAATCGGAGACCCAAAAAATGTCCGCCCATAATCACTCATATTGATTCCAAGAGCTTTTGTTAATTTACCTGGACCATTCGTTAAGTTCTTTGGCTTTTTAACAGGTCTCCTCTTTTCCATTAATTCAATACCGGTATATGGTTCGACCGCCCTAATTAATACTGCTTGAGGGTTACCTTCTTCCCCACTGACAACATTAACAAGACAGTGTGTATGCATCTGATATGTATAAACATGCCCAGGTGTTTGAAACATAATTTCCGTTCGTTTTGTCCGCCTATTTTGATAACTATGAGCAGCTTGGTCGCTTGCTCCAAGATAGGCTTCTGTTTCAACTATAACTCCTGAAGTGGTCCCTTCATCTGTAGTTTTAACGAGAACATGCCCAAGCAAGTCCTCAGCCAGTTTTAGCGTGGGTTGATGATAAAATGTTCTCGGTAATAATTTAAAGGAATTTATATTCAATTTACCTCTCCTTATCATTCAGCAGTAAATTTTAGCGTGAATATATTTGTATAGTTCCCACATCAAAACAATTAAAACCATGATAGATAAAATGTGATAATCTGCTCTCCATAAAAATAGCTAATAAGTGCTGCGACAACAATATAAGGCCCAAATGGAATGGGGTGTTTTCGATTTGCTTTATTTATCCTTATTAAAAACAATCCAAAGATGGCACCTAAAAATGAGGCCAAGAATAAAGTTACCAATATCCCTTTCCATCCCAACACAATTCCTAAGACAGCAAATAATTTCATATCCCCAGCCCCCATGCCACCTTTGGTAAGGATTATAATACTAGCAAGCAGTCCAAACCCTACTACCGCACCGATAAAAGAATCATACCATGGATTAAGAGGAGTAAACATACGCATAAGGACAAATAAGGGTAAGAAAAATAATAAGATTTTATTGGGAATAATCATATAGGTGATATCCGTCACAAAAACGATTATTAACAAACCAATAAGTAATAATGCTACTATTAATTCAAATGTGAAACCAATTTTCCAGTAAGTTAGTGCAAATAATAAGCCAGTTGCTAATTCGATAATGGGATAAATAGGAGAAATTCGGGATTGACAATTTCTGCAATGTCCTCGTTGGATAAGATAGGACGCGATTGGAATAAGTTCATACCATTGAAGCTGTTTATTGCAGATTGGACAATAGGAGCGATCATTCGTGAAGGGAATATTTTTGGGGATACGTAAACCGACAACGTTAAAAAACGAACCTAAAATACATCCAAACACAAAAAATAAAACAAGCCAATATATTTCCATACCATTCTCCTCATGTTAAAGAAATGTTTATCCCTATTATAGTTCATTTTTAATAGATTACCAGTAATATTAATAAAATTCTGTTTAATGTTTTCATCAATTTTATAAAGAAGCTCCAAAATACAAAATGGAACTTCTCAACAAATCATTTTATAGATAATTTTTCTGCTTTAAACCACTTTTTTTCTAAAATATATCAATCCGCCAAAGAAAAATAAAATAAAACTGCCTCCAACAACGGTTAGTAACTGATCCCATGGAACAAAAAATACTCCTTAATATAAAATATCTAGTTAAAAAAATCAGTAAAAGTAAAAGATTATTTTTAAACTGTTTAACATGATAAACTGGATAATAAAAAGCAAATACTAAAGGAGATATTTTACAATCATGCTTAAAAATATTTTAAATTATGCACATTATTTACTCCAGCAAACGGTCACCAAAGGAGAAACAGTTATTGATGCAACTTGTGGCAATGGAAATGATACATTGTTTTTAAGTGAACATGTTGGAGATAAAGGACATGTATTAGCGTTTGATATCCAAGAACAAGCTATTGACAATACCAAACAAAAACTAGCAGAAAATCAAAGCAGTAATGTTACGCTTATCCTTGACAGCCATGAAAATATAAACTCCTACATTGACCCAAAATTAGCGGGTCATCTAGGAGGAGCTATTTTTAATCTTGGCTACCTACCAAAAAGCGATAAGAAAGTAATTACAAAAGGAGAGTCAACAACTACAGCAATTGAAACGATTCTTCCCAAATTAAAAAAGAATGGTCTTGTTGTCCTCGTTATTTATCATGGACACGATGGTGGTAAAGATGAAAAAAACGCTGTACTGAATTATGTCATCCATCTCGATCAAAAGAAATACAAAGTACTTCGTTACGGATTTATTAATCAAAAAAATGATCCGCCTTTTATAGTTGCAATACAAAAAAAGTAGTGCATCTAATATGAACAAATTTGATTGGAGGAGAATATCATGATTCATGATTATAAAGGATATACACCAAAGCTTCACAACACCGTGTTTATCGCAAACAACTCAACAGTTATCGGGGATGTGGAAATTGATGAACAATCAAGCATTTGGTTTAATACCGTTATCCGAGGTGACGTTGCTCCAACACGAATTGGAAAGCGAGTAAGCATTCAAGATTTATCGATGGTCCATCAAAGTCCCAACCAGCCTGCTATGATTGAAGATGATGTCACAGTTGGTCATCAAGTAACCATCCATTCAGGAATCATTCGTAAAAATGCCCTTATCGGAATGGGCTCACTCATCTTAGATGGTGCTGAAATAGGGGAGCATGCTTTCCTTGGTGCAGGAAGTTTGGTACCACCAGGTAAAAAAATTCCCCCACATACTCTAGCACTTGGCAGACCCGCTAAAGTAGTCAGGGAGTTAACGGAAGACGATTATAATGAAATGAAGCGGGTTGTAAAATCATATGTCGATAAAGGGGAATATTATTTAAACCATACCAATTTAGGATTAAAGAAATAAGTATCAGAATGAGGATGATGATCCAAGTATGTTAAACTTAGATTTCATGGAAAAGGAATGATTTATAATGAAAAAGGTTACTCCATTTTTAATGTTTCAGAATGGTCAAGCAGAAGAAGCGATGAATTATTACACGTCACTTATTGAGGATTCGGAGATTACAAGTATCTCTCGCTATGGAGCAAATGAATCCGGGGATGAAGGTACAGTCATGCATGCGACTTTTTCCTTAAAGGGGCAAGAATTCATGTGTATTGACAGTAATGTAACACATCAGTTTACCTTTACACCCTCATTTTCAATTTATCTTACTTGTGATTCCGAAGAAGAGATTGAAATGATTTACGAGAAGCTTCTTACAGATGGACAGGCCCTCATGCCATTAGATAACTATGGTTTCAGTAAGAAATTTGGTTGGGTAAATGACAAGTTTGGTGTTTCATGGCAACTTACCCTTCCGGAATAAATATTTATAAAGAAAATTCAGGTGTAACAGCCTGGCTCACATTATGGTTTTAAAAAATAACCTACCCTAAATACCTTGTCGAGACTAAAATAGGGTGGTTATTTTTGTTTATAAATGCCAGTATAGCGACAATGAGACTCCCAACTGGCACCTAAACCAAGACGCCTCAATTTCTATTTGATCCACTCATTTTACCTATTCAACACTTCTCCATCTTGACTCAATATCAATGTTTAAAAGTTAATTTTTATTATAAACTCGCTTTCCCCCCGATTTTATGATAAAGGGACATAATCATCCAAATAACAGTTGGAAACCCGATTCCGCCTATTACCCCTGAAGTTAAAATTCGAACTGCACGATCAGGGACATTAACAAATAACAAAATGATAAAAGCAAGTAAGAAAAGGAAGGGTATCGTTTTTAATAAGTTAGCCACTCCTTGTTTTTCTTTAGCTTTCCACTTATTACTGTATGATGCAAGTATTGTCCAAGCTGCTGGAAGTGCAAACACACTGAGTGTTGAAGCAGCTATAAGAAGACTCGTTTCCAGCGTACCTGAGCTTAACCATACTAAAATCCATCCTAAAGCTGCTATAAGTAATAGTGGTACTGCCACTTTTTTCATGGAATTATTTAAATTAGAATACTTTTCTACGAATGTATCACGATCCGTATAAATCGGTTTTGTCCCGGAAACTGCTCGAAATAAATGAATATTTCCTTCTGAGGCAACATGCGACCATCCTGAAGATGAAAAATAGTTAAGGTACTCCTCTTTATCATCTTCTTTTAATGAACGATAATCTACACTATAGATGTAATCAGAGCTTTCTCCTTTTTCAAGCGTATATCCCATAAATTTAAAGTTACGGACATGCCAACCCCTTTGAGAATATCGGCGTAATTTTTCCAAGTCCTTATCCTCAGAAAAAGCTAATCCACCTGACGTAATATACTTTGTTTGACTCATTCTTGAGCCTCCTTTAATCCAATTTCCGCTAACTGAACCATCCATTTTCTTACCTTCAAATCTTCTTTTAATACTTCTCTGCCCTTTTCAGTAAGCAGGTATGTTTTACGCCTTGAGTCCGAACTATCGTACAAATAGATCCACTCATTTTTTAATAACTTTTTAATAATCGTGTACATGGAAGCTGGACCTATTGTAATTGTCCCTTTTGATGATTCTTCAATTAAAGTCATAATCGCGTAACCATGCCTTGGTTGACTTAAAGCAGCCATAATATAAAACATTGAATCTGTTAATTGCTCCGTTTTCTTCAATACATCACCTTCTATATCTTTTCAGGATATATCATAAAACGAAATATCTATCTAAAAACAATATATCACAATATGATACTTGTGTCTATAGTTATATCATAACTTGATACACTTCTTAACATTGAGCGCTAATCCTTATTCCAGATGAGAGCCAACTGAGGAACAACAAACACCCCTAAATGGTATACCAGACATGCTGCTTGCTTATTTGTTATTGCTGATTCGCAAATTAACAATTAAGCATGGAAGAACAAGAATAACTATAAAAAAGTAAAAATTATTTACTTTTTATCCAACTCAAGCATCGAAAGAATCTCACCAATAACGGAATTAATTTTCTCATCAATTGTACTGTCACCATATTTTTCCTTTGCTATTTCTATTTTTTCAATAATCTCAGCATCAAAATTAATTATTGGGATATCATTTTCAAGTTCGTTAAATAACTCGACCATGGAATCATATCCTTCTTGTATTTGATCAATTGCATCACTATATTTTTGATAGTCTTTTTCATTTGCTTTCATAATTAATCACCTAGTTATAGAATATCCCAAAAGCCAAAGGTTAATTTAAATTATTGGACAAAATAAACATAAACTACCAGTTAAAAGAATGAATCCAGTTTTTTAAATACTTCATTATGGTTCCTATATGCAACAATAGCGCTCTTATTTATTAGGAAAAAGCGCCCGAAAACTAAATAAAATACTCACGATAAAGTAATATATCGCTAAGATTGCTAAAGAATCTGTAAGCACAATCCATAAATCATTATTTTGGATAATACATCGCCACAAAATAGCACTAATCATAAAAATTATTGGCAACAGTAGAAAATAGCCCAAAAAATATAGCTTTTGCTTTGGCATTCTACCCCTCCTTATTCTGTAAAATAACCCGATTCTGGCATAACACCCTCCAACCAACATTTCCGTCTTTTGATAAATTCTACAAACAAGGGTACTTTTCCTTCTTTAAGAAGCGCATCCGTTAATGAAATAAATCTACCATTCATCTTTCCTTTTAAGATATGAGCAATCGTTGAATAGGAAATGAGATGCCGCCATCATGTAAACATGTAGTTTGTGAAAAGAAGGAGTATTAATGATAAGGGTTAATCCTTTAACCATCTCGCTGTCGCCGTCTCTGCATTTAACATCTCTTCTGGCGTTCCTTCAAATATAATCTGTCCACCTCTTTTTCCTCCGCCTGGACCGAGTTCAATGACCCAGTCGCTCGCCGCGATGAAGTCTAAATTGTGTTCAATAATGATAACAGAATTACCTTTGTCTACAAGATGTTGAAATAAGTTTAAGAGTTTTCCATTATCATTTGCATGTAGTCCTAAGGATGGCTCGTCGAGTAAATAGATTTGTCCTTCTTTTTGTAAATGGCTTGCTAGTTTCAATCGCTGGACTTCTCCTCCACTTAGAGAACTTGTTGTCTGTCCAAGAGTCAAATACCCTAACCCTACGTCTTGTAGTGTATTCACTCTTTTTAAGATCTTTGTTTTTTTGAAATAGTTCATCGCCTCGTCGATTGTTAAATTTAAAATTTCTACTATATTTTTATCTTGATATCGATAGGACAAAGCTTCGTCTGAGTATCTTGTTCCGCCACATGCTTCACAACGAATCGTCACTGGATCTGCAAACGCGACGTCAGGCTTTGTGACTCCTTTTCCTTTGCAGAATGGGCATGATCCTAAAGAATTAAAGCTAAACAAACCTGCTGGTTGCCCTGTGCTTCCCGAAAATATAGCGCGAATATCATCCATGATTCCCATATATGTAGCAAGTGTCGAACGGCTGGAAATTCCTATACTGCCTTGTCCTACCATAATAGTTTCTGGATACTTTTCAGGGAATGCTTCCAACATAAGTGAGCTTTTACCTGAACCAGATACACCACATATAGAGACGAAGACATTTTTAGGAATCGTTACATTTATATTTTTTAAATTATTGTTGCTTGCGTTTTTTATTGTGAAATATTCTTTTATATCTCTTGGATGTTTGTTTATGTTTAGCTGGTGGTTTAGGGTTGTTGCAGCCTTAGAATCTTTTAGTCCGGATAATTTCCCTTGATAGATAACTTCCCCTCCACTCGCACCTGCGTCTGGACCCATTTCGATGATTTCATCCGCTGCTTTTATGACGGATAAATCGTGTTCGATGACAATGACAGTATTATGAAGATTTTTTATACTTTTTAGCATATGGATTAATTGATCCACTTCTTCTGGATGGAGTCCTGCACTTGGTTCATCGAAAATGTATGTCATATTGTTTAGACTGTTCCCTAAATGACGGTCGATTTTTACCCTTTGAGCTTCGCCACCGGACAAGGTGCCCATTTTTCTAGATAGGCTCAGATATCCTAACCCCATTTCAATGAGTTGTTTGATAAGCGGCATGGCCTGCAGTGCAATAGATTCTCCCATCGGATCTTTTATTTTCGTTAGTTCTTCTAGGACTTCTGTAAGTTCTAATTGATCGTATTCGGCAATATTTAAGCCATTGATTTTACATTCCAATACCTTTGGGTTAAGACCTGAACCTTGGCAGGTCGGACATAGTGAATGGGTTGATACTGCTAAGACGTCATCTTGGGATACTTGTTTAAGTTTTGTGATATCTCTATTGATATAAAGGCGCGTAAATCTCGGTAATAACCCGTCCCACTCATGATCTTGGGGTCCATTTTTTGTGTGAAACGGCGCAAAAACTTTTTCACCTTCCGGGGGACCGTATATTAACAGCTCACGCTTTTCTTCTGGGTAATCCTTTATCGGCAGATCCGGGTCAAATAGCCCTCCAGTCATCATCCATCTGCCTTGCCAACCTGAAGGTGATAACGGTTTGAATTTGACTGCATACTCCCGGAGAGACTTATCGAAATCAATCATCTTTTCTAGGTCTGGCGCAATAACTCTTCCATAACCAGTACATTCTGGACAACTACCAAAGGAACTTTGACTCGAAAAATCGGTGGCAGAACCGATGGCTGGTTTTCCTATTCGTGAGAACAACAGTCTGATTAACGGATTGATATCCATATAGGTGCCAACAGTTGAGCGGGAATTGCCTCCTACAGATCGTTGCTCTACGACGACTACTGGGCTTAAATTTTGCATCAGATCGGCATGGGGTCTTTCGTATCTTGGCATTTGATTTCTGACATAAAGAGGATAATTCAACGTCATCTGTCTTCTGCTTTCTGCTGCTAAAGTATCAAAAACAACAGAGCTCTTGCCTGAACCTGAAAGACCAGTAAATACGGTGATTTTTTCTTTTGGTATGTTTAAATTAATATTTTTTAAATTATTTTCTTTAAGTCCTCTTAAAATGATTTCATCTTTTGTTTCTGACACTTTATCATCCTTTCTGGTTTATCTACTAGTGTCATAAATAGTGCTTTAGACGAAAGCCAATCAATCGCTTGTGAATAAAATCTTACATTCTTTCCACTTTCTTAATTGTTTTCTCTTTTTTCTACAAAACTTTATCAATACAAAAAATAACACTCTTCCGAAATCAGACTACTGTATCGATATCTAGCAGTTTGATTAATTCAATAACTTCTTTATCATCACCGGGGTTAATCTCCACTACTTCTGTATTCTCGATTATTTCTGTATAGAAATCCTTACCTGCTGGATAATTACCATCCCAACGTAAAGGAACATTATATTTATTAATTGTTCCATCCCCATTACTACTATAAGTCACCGATCCATCAATTAAGCGAGAGCCTGCCAACTGAATAACGTCTTCCGGATAGGTATCACTTGTTTCGTCGTTAGGATTAAGTGGTTCGCCAGCCGGAATATGTTTAACATTCAATTCATTTATATCTTGATTCTCTCCTACTTGCAACCAAACCCGAGCATATTCGATTTCTTCAGAAGAAAATTCAGACAATGTATTAATTGCTTCGTTATTGGATGGAGCGTTTGATTCTTTGTTTTCATTTTCTTTTGACGATACTTTGTCAGAATCGGTTGGTGCGGATTTTTTAGATCCTGGTGCGGAATCCGATTTACCTTCCTTATTGTCATTAAAATTGTCTCCTCCTCTATTATCCTGTTCTGATACGTTTTGGTTCACTTCTGTTGTACCTATATTATCGTTTTCTTTACTGTCATCACTGCAAGCCATAAGGGTGCATGTTGTTGCAATTATTATCGACATTGTAATGAATGTTTGTTTCATTTTTCATTCTCCTCGTATATTATGTTTAGGCTTCATTTTCCGCCTATCAAATCTAACTAATTTAAAGCTTGATAACTCTGTTACCTGTCACTGCTGGTGGACGCTTTCCGCGGGCATGGCTTGAGCCTCCTCGCTCGCAAAAAACGCTCACTGTGGGGTCTCAAGACTCATGCTATTCCCGCTGGAGTCGCCACCATCCGTT
>Ga0079226_10003112_pt1 | contig 12789 bp, 12 predicted proteins | sample Poulit2014_FD_76345 | JGI IMG/M metagenome (GOLD analysis project Ga0079226, IMG submission 76345) | Agricultural soil microbial communities from Georgia to study Nitrogen management - Poultry litter 2014 | ecosystem: Environmental > Terrestrial > Soil > Agricultural land | place: USA: Georgia... | reverse complement strand
AGTTGGTAGCGCGCTTCCATGGCATGGAAGAGGTCAGGGGTTCGAATCCCCTTAGCTCCACGTAAAGTTGAACGTTCGAACCTTGCCCCGCTTGATCGCGGGGCAAGGTTCTTTCGTTGTGTGGCCTGGTCGCGGCGAGGATGGCGGCGATGGCCTGCTTCGGTTCGAGGGCTGCGTGGTCGTCGTCATCGATGGTGATGCGGTCGAACAGTGCCCGGTTGAGCATCCGGCGTTCGGCGGGTTCGGCCTTGGTATAGACGTCGCCGATGTCGGTGAGGAGTCCGAGGATCGCGTCGAGTCCGATCGTGGCCTTGTCGTAGGTCGTCTCCAACGTGTCGAGCCGGCTCGTGATCGCTTGTAGGCTCGCGCGGATGCGGTCCTGTTCGGTCTTGAGCAGGTCGAGCGGGATCGCGTCGGCGTAGTGGGCTTGGAGGAGCTTGACCTGTTCGGCTTCGAGCTTGGCCTTCTGCCCGGCGAGCAGCTTCTGCTCATCGCTGGTCGACTCGGCGAGCGTGTCGAAAACCTGCCCCAGCACCGCCTTGATCCGCGTCGCCTCACCCTCGGTGACAAAGACCTGCTGGTAGGCGCGTTCGATGGACTGTTCGACGCGGTGGACGAGGGCGGCGGTGCGCTGGCAGTCGTTGCTCTTGAACCGTCGGCCGGTGCAGGTGAAGTAGTCGTAGGCGACGCCCTGGTGGTTGCGGGGCCGTTCGAACATGAGCCGCTTCCCGCAGGCGCAGTAGATCGAGCCTTTGAGGTAGTGGTCGTACTTCTGCGGCTTGTCGCCCACGACGTGGTTCTGGGTGAGGATCGTCTGCACCTGCTCGAACGTCTCCGGGCTCACGAGCGGTTCATGGATGCCGGGGTAGGTGACCTCGCGGAAGGTGACGATGCCCTGGTAGTAGGGGTTGGTGAGGATCTTGTGCAGCCCGGTCGTCGTGACCGGCTTCGCGGGGAACGTCGGCGTCGGCCTCGTGGTCAGGCCCCGTGTTTCCAACTCGCGGGCGAGCTTCGAGAGTGACCAGTCGCCGGTGGCGTAGGCGGTGAACGCGAACCGCACGAGCTCGGCCCGGTCGGGGTCGAGCTGCACGTCGCGGACCTCGTGCCCGTTCGCGTCGGTGCTGCGGACGTTGAGGTAGCCGATGGGCGCCTTGTGCGGGGTGCCGCCGATGGACGCTTTCTGCACGAGGCCCTTGGTGACCTCCTGTGCGAGGTTCAGGCTGTAGAACTCGGCGATGGAGGCCATGATGCCGTGCATCAGCATCCCCGAGGGCGTCTCGTCGATGTTCTCCATGACCGAGACGAGCGTGACGCCGGCTTGGCGGAGGGTGGCGTGGATGATCGCATCATCCAGCCGGTTACGGGCGATGCGATCGACCTTATTGATGATGCAGTACCGGACGGGATGCTCGGCGAGGTAGTCCAGCATCTCCTGGAGCGCTTTGCGGCGGGCCGTCTTGCCGGACTCGCCGGGCTCGATGAACTCCGCGACGATGACCGCATTCAGCTGCGCGGCCTTGCGGTCGGCGGCCTCTCGCTGCGCGGGGATGGACAGGCCCTCTTCGAGGCCGTTGCGGGTGGCCTGGTCCTTGGTGGAGACCCGCAGATACGAGATCGCGGGCACCTTCCCGTCGGGGAGGGTGACGTCGAGGGTCTTGCTGGTGACGTTGGCGAGGGAGCGCAGGGCTCCGAGGTCGATGCCTTGTGGGAGGTCGAGGAGCGTCATGGTCGTGACGTGCCTTTCGGGCTCTCACCCACCCCGGAAACGGGGTCGGGTGCGGGCGCCGAGAGGCTGTCACGACACAGATGGAAGGGGCCCGCCGAACCGCGACGGGTTCGGGCAACAGAGGGTAAGCCGGGAGCGCCCTGGCGGACGTGCTTACGCGATCGATTCTACCGTTCGCTGGTCAACAGCGCCCGGAGCTGGGCGCCGGCCTGCCCGACCGGGCTGCTGCTGCCGGCCTCGCGCAGCGCGACCCGGATGAGGACTTCGGCGACCTTCTCCACATCGATTTGCTCCCGCCTGGTGAACGTCACGCGCAGGTTCCGGTCCGCGGAGGGCCGGTCGGTCTTGCGCTGGTAGTTCCGCACCATCACCGCTCACCCGTCCGTCGGATCGATGTCCTGGTCATCGAGGCGGGCGAAAACGGCGTCTTCGGCGGCTTTGCGGCGGGCGACCTGCTCGATCACGAACGCGATGAAGTCCTCGCGCCGGTCGGTGATCGGGGTGTCCTCGATCGCGGGTGCGGGTGGTTCGCCGGGCCAGGCGGTCTGCCGGGAGGGGCGGTCGCGGTCCAGGCGGGTGCCGGAGGCGGCGACCCAGTCGCGCAGGCGCTGCCGGGCGGCGGCGAAGTCGCGGTGCCACCCGATCGCCGCGGACGCGTTCTGCTCGGGGTCGTAGGCGGCGAGCCAGTGCAGATGCAGTGCGGACAGCTCCCACTGCAGCTCGGGGTGGCGGTGCCAGTACGGCGGGATCACCGACGCCGGCAGCGCGTAAGTCCTCCTCAGCCATTCGACCCAGCGGTTCAGGGCCAGCCATTCGGCTTCGAGGTCATGGGAGAGCAGCAGGTTCCAGTTCACCGGCCGCGGCGGCCCCGGCACGTCAACACCGGCGCCGATCGCATCGAAGTCCTCGTCCTCCCAACCCTCGACATCGGGGTCGTCGGGCGGAAGCGCGTTCTCCTCGTTCATCATGTCTCGCCTCTGCTCACATGGCCCGTGCGGGCTGCTCGTGCTCGGGCTGGTCCTGCTCGACGGGCTCGAAGGTGACCTGCCGCTGCGGCTGTTGCCGGTCTGGGGACTCCATCTGTGACAGACGGCGCGGAGTGCCGACCTGCGTGTTCATGCGGGCCATGTCGTGTCCGAGCCGGCTGGCGATGAACTCCGTCGACTCGATCCCGGTGTTCGGGTTGGTGCTCGACTGGGTGCGGCCGATCGCGAGGAACCAGTCACCCTTGGCGAGCTTCACGTCGCCGCTCTCGGCCGCTCCTCGAAACGCGACGACATCGTGGAAGGTCGTGGGGAGCTTGGTGCGCGACCCGTCGGGTGCGAACTCGTAGTGCTCCTGCCCGGCCCGGAAGTACAGGCGCTTCGTGCCGTTGTGCGTTGTCGGCTGCGGGTTGGAGGCGACGAACCCGTAGAAGGCTTCGCCGATCTCGGGGTCGGGGTTGGTTGGCTGCTCGTTCATCGGATGCTCCCGGTGCTCTGCTCACGCGACCCGCATCTGGTCGGGGTCGCTGGGGCAGGCAGGTGCTCCCGGTCTTCCCCGGCTCACTCGTGCTGGTGGGTGTCGTGCAGGAGGCGTTCGATCTCGGCTCGGTCGGCTTTGAGCTGGGCGCCGTCGGGGCGGTCGGGCCAGCCGCGCATGTCGGTGATGATCGGCGGCGCGGAGCGGAGCAGGGTGACGGCGGTGCCGAACGGGAGGCTGCGGATGCGATCCGGCGGCAGGATCGCCACCCGCCGGACGGAGCGCTGGTTGGAGCGGGAGCCGTAGTCGCCGACCGTGGTCGAGTCGGTCAGCTCGTCACGTTCCCCGATCAACGTCGACAGGTCCTGGAGATCGCGGGAGTTGGAGGCGCCGCCGAGGATCACTTTCACGATGGAGGCATCCCAGATCGCGCCGGCCTGGTGCTCGTTCCACTTGTCGCGGGCCTGCGCGAGCGATTGGAGCACGGCGAGGGTGGTGATGCCGGTGCCGCCGCCTTCGGCCATGAGGACGGGCAGGCTCGGAAGAGGTGCGAGGTTCCCGATCTCGTCGAGAGCGAGCAGCATCGGCGGATCAAGCCGCGCCCCCGCCGACCGGGCCGCCATGCGCCGGGCGGTCTCGACCAGATCCTCCACGAGGGCCGCGACGAGCGCGGCGCTGTTGCCGGCTCCTGCGCCGGTGGCGAGGAGGAACAGCGTGCCCCGGTCGCGGATGAACGCTTCGGGATCGAACTCCTCACCCGGTGCCGGGGAGACCGCATCGAGCACCCGCGGATCAGCCAGCGCCGCCAGCGACAGGGAGACGCCTTGCCAGATGGAATCGCGGGTGCGGGGGTCGGCGTCGATCATCGACGCCAGGGAGTCGGCCCACCCGGTCGCGGCGTCGGCATGGTTGGTGAGGATCGCGACCGCATCCGCCGCGGACGTCGGATCGAGAGTCCACCGGAACAGCTCGGTCGGACTGCGGCGGTCCAGGGCGGCGGCGTGCAGCAGCGCTTGCAGCGCCGCCCGCGTCTTGCCTTCCCAGAAGTCGCCACCCTCCACCCCGCCCGCGGACAAACCGGTGGCCGACGCCAGGCCGGCGGCGCGGATCATCGCGGTCTGCGGAGACTCGCACCCCCGGATAGGAGACCAGCGCAGCCCCGCGGGCAGGCCTTCGGCGAGATGCTGGGGATCGAACACCGCGACCGGGCCGATCCGTTTCCGGGCGCGCAGGCACGCGGTGACGTTGTCCGGCCGCGTCGACGTGGTGACGACGGCGCCGGGTGCGTCGAGGATCGCCGGGATCACCAGGAACAGGCCCTTGCCGCTGCGGGGCGCCCCGACGAGCAGCATCGAGTCCTCGACCGACGCCCAGACTTCCTGGTGATGGGCGGTGCCGAGCCGGTATCCGACATCCCCCGGCGCCGGATACTCCAGCGTGGGCCGCAGCGTGCCGGCCCGCCGCAGGAGCACCCGCGCGGAGGCGGCCTGGGCGACCTCGTGACGGGTGGCGGTGCCTTCCTGCCGGTGCGGATCACGCGCGGCCTGCCGCATCGTCCGCCGCACCACGCCCCAGACCCAGAACCCCGCTACGACCAGCACGCCGAGCATGAGGGCGGCGGTGATCCAGTAGACGACCGGATTCAACCCCGCGGCGCCGAGCTGCCCGCCGGGGTCAGCGGGGTCGAAGAACACCGCGACGCCGCCGACCGCGCCAGCTGTGGGCTGCGGGCTGCCGGTGAGGAACGCGGCCACGCTGCCCGCGGCGCGCAGCACGAACGCGACCCCGAGTAGCCCGCCGACGGCGATTAGGACTAAGTTCGTGAGCTCATCACCCATCGCCCCGCTGCCGGGCCGGGTGTGCGGGCCGGTCACGACAGACCCCGGACGACGATCGTGCCTGAGACCCGGCCGACCAGCACCACCTCGCCGGCCTTCGTCGCGGCGATGACGGCCGGATCGAGGACCGCCCGGACTCGTCCTTCATGGGTCGCGTCGGTGTGCCCGGTGATCAGGGCGATCGCGACGTCCTCACCGGCGATGAACCCCTCACCGCCATCGACCCGCACCGGATCAGCAGCCCGCCGCCGCCTCGCCGTCTTCACGGGCTCCGACTTCTCCACCGGAGCTGCCGGGGCGGGCTTAGGGCGTTTCGCGGCGGGGAGGATGTCGGTGAAGGTGCTGCCGTCGCATTCGTGCACCGTCACCCGTACCGGGATCGCGCGGTCCTGGGTGGCGTGGTCGATGATCTGCCCGAACAGGCCCCGCCGCCACGCCGGCACACCCTCGGGCGGGGCGAGGGGCTTCCCGTCGAGAGTGGCCGTGAGGGTGCCGTCGTCGTGCACATCGAGCACGAGCAACGGCACCGACACCGGCACGACGGACGACTCAGCGGCAGGGGCATGGGTGTGTTTCATGCCCCCAGGTGCACCCGCCCCGTCTGGCTCAGGTGCGGGCCGATGCGCGTGAGCTCGTGTCGAAGAGCCGATTTTCGGCAGGGTGCAGCTGGTGCTGGACCACGTAGGACTTGCCCTTGATCTTCCACAACCCCTGCCCGACCCCGAGAGTCGGCAGCAGCGCCTGTTCGGTGCCGGTCAGGCCGAGCGCGGCGGAGGTCGGGCCGAGCTGGTCGGATTCCTGCCGGTAGATGATCCTGGTCTCCGCGTTGGCGAGGAGGCTGTTGGCCAGGCCTCGCATGGCGGAGCCTTCGTCGCCGACGTTGTCGAGGTCGGAGACCTTGTGGAAGATCATCGCGTTCGCGATCCCGTAGGCGCGGGCCAGACGCCAGTGAGCGTCCATCCGCTTCAGCAGCGCCGGCTGCGACATGAGCCGCCATGCCTCGTCGTAGATCACCCACCGCTGCCCGCCCGCCGGGTCCAGCAGCGCGGCCTCCATCCACGCCGACGAGCAGGTCATGAGCGCACTGATGAGGGTCGAGTTCTCCGTGACCTGCGACAGGTCGAGTGAGATCATCGGCAGCGACGGATCGAACACCTCCGTCGAGGGGCCATCGAACAAGCCCGCCAGGTCGCCGCGGACCAGGCGGCGCAGCGCGTGCCCGACGATCCGGCCGTCTTCCTGCAGTCGCCCATCTGCATCATCGTCGGGGTCGAGGAGATGGTCGACGATCATCGGCAGGATCGGCACATCGTTGCCCCGCATCGTCGCGGCGAGGGCGGCGTCGATCGCGGTGTGCTCCAGCGGGGTCATCGGCCGCGCCAGCACGGTCTCGGTGAGCGCGCCGATCAGATCCCGCCGCCGCGAGGTGACCGTCGCCAGCCACTGCTCATCGCTCATCCCGGACGGCCGATACCCCTCGTCCAGGGGGTTCAGGCGGGAGGGCAGGCCGTGGCCGAGCTTGATCGCCCGGCCCCCGACGGCCTCGGCGACCGCGCTGTGCTCACGCTTGGGGTCACCGGGGATGTAGACCCGCCTCCCGAACCCGAGCGAGCGCGTATAGAGCGACTTCGCGAGCGAGGATTTGCCGCTGCCGACGATCCCCGCCAAGACAAGATTCGGGGCGGTGATGACCCCGTTTGCGTACAGCACCCACGGGTCATACACGAACGACCCGCCACTGTAGAGGTCTTGTCCGACGAACACGCCCTGCGAGCCGAGACCCCCTTCCGCGAGGAACGGGAACGCCCCGGCCAGCACGGCAGAGGTGTCCTGATGCCGCGGCAGCCGGAACCGCCCCGGCGTCCGCAACATGGCCGGGCCGGGCTCGCCGACGGCGGGCAGATACCGGGTCGCCTTCCGCTCCTCCCGCTCCCGCGCCTTCTTCGCCTTCGCCTCGGACATTGCCTTCCGGCGCTGCTCGACGGCGAGCTCGGCCGCTGCGGCGCGGCGCTGCTTACGCAGGCGGCGACGTTCCTTCGCGGGGGCGACGAGCACCGTGGTGTGCAGGCGCTCTGCCTCCTTCTCGGTGCTCATCGGGTCAGGCCCCGGTTCTCGGCGACCTCGGCGATCGCGTCCGGTAGGAACCACGACGCCCCCTCCGACCGTGCGGTCCCGCGATGCCGCCCTGGCCGCTGATGCGTCGTCTCGGTGATGGAGGCGGGCGCATCGAGGTCCGGGTTAGGGGCGTCGATGCGGCGGGAGAGGCCGACGTAGTTCAGGTCCGGGCTGTAGGTCAGGGCGTAGTCACCGGAGGTCGCGAGCCGATCCGCCGGTGTCTGCGGGGCGGTGTCGTAGACGTACCCGTTCTCCATCGCATCAGAGATGGTGTCGTCGCCCTGGTCCCAGCCGGCGAGGTAGGCGATTGCGGCGTCCGTGCCCTGGCGGTCGATGATCTCCATCACCGGGTCGGCCTCCTCGCCTTGGAGGAACACGACGCTGACCCATCGGTGCGGGGCGTGTTCGGGCTGCCAGGCGATGCGCCCGGACCGGTTCAGGGCTCGGTCGAGCACCGAGTCGGCGCGGCCGACGTAGGCGGCTGCTTCATGGAGCGCAGCCGCGGCCTCGAAGGAGAACTGGCTTCCCTCCTCTCGGCTGCCGGTATTAGTCGCGGCGCGGGCGGTGTGCTGCTGGTGAGCGCGGCCGAGCTGGTCGAGCACCTGACCCAGCGACCGCGTGGCCGCCATCAGCTCCCCGATGACCGGGTAGAGCACATCGGGGTCCTCGACACGCTGGGTGGCGTGCGCGAGCCCCCGCACCGCCTCGGCGGCCTCGCGGGCATCAGCGTGCGGATCATCGAACGTCGGCATGAGCAGACTCCTCTACGAACAAGAACGGACAAGGGGGCAGCGCCCCGGCCCCGGAGGTGAGAGGGGGCGGGGCGCTGTGCTCCCAGGTGCGCGCGGCTCTGCTGTGTCAGTGGTGCCGGATAGCGTTGCCAAGCAGGTGAATCGAGAGGAGCCGAGTTGGGATCACAGCAGTACCGCGGGGAGCTGGAGCGCAAGAGGAAGCAGCGCGTCGACGCGGAGAAGAAGGCCGGTGAGTACCGGAACAAGGAGTCGAAGAAGCGTGCCGAGGCCGACAGGGCACGGCAGGAGGCAGCGAAGACCAAGAGCGCGGCCACCCAGAAGTCGAAGCTGAGCCGGGCCACCCAGCGCGACAAGGAGGCCGCGTCCGCCGGCAGCGAAGCCAGCAAGTGGCAGGACAAGGCATCCGGCTACCGGAAGCAGGAAGCAGACCTCCAGACCAAGCTCGCAAGAGCAGAGCGCTCCGAGGCCGACGCGGCCGAGCGCAAACGCAAGCGAGAGCAGACCGCTGCCGATCGGCGTGCGGCCGCCGAACGCGCGGCGACCGAAGCCCGATTCGACCGCACCGAACACGCCGTCGGCGAAGCCCTACGAGAACTGCGGGCACCCAAGCCAGAGAAACTGCGTGTCCTGTTGCTCGGCGCATCCTCCGAAGGCGATCTGCGCGTCGGACGAGAGCAAAAGCGCATCCGCTCCGCGGTCGAATCCGCGCTGCACCGGGACCTGATCGACCTCGATGTCCGCCCTGCCGCGACCGCGAGCGACCTGCTGGACGGCATCACCAAGTTCCGCCCGCACGTCGTGCACTTCTCCGGCCACAGCAACGAAGACCTCATCGTCTTCGAGCACGACACCGACGCACCACACGAAGGCCAGGTCGTCACGGCGCGAGCGTTCTCACGCGCGATCGCCGCGACCGACGATCCGCCGCTGCTCGTGCTGCTCAACGCCTGCAAATCCGCCGCGCAGATCGATCAACTCGTCGCAGAGGTCGTGCCGTTCGCCATCGGCATGGCCGACAGCATCGACGACGGCGACGCCATCAACTACGCCGCCCAGTTCTACGCCTCCATCGCGAACGGGCAATCGGTGCGCTCGGCGCATCTGTCCGGACAGGCCGCGCTGGAGATGGCCGGCCTCGACGGTGCCGAGCTCCCGACCCTCGCCGCAGCCGCCGATGTCGACCCCGGAGCCGCGATCCTGGTCAAGCCCGCCGACTGACCACATCTCAGATGCGGCGTGCGAGCGGCAACGCGGCGGCGGTGAAGGCCTGGGCCTGCTGGCCGACGAGGAGGCGGGTTTCGCAGGAGGCCTGGATCGCGGACTGTTCGATCGCGGCGACCGCGGTATCGAGCTCTTCGATGGTGGGGGCGGTGACGGCGATCAGACCGGTGTAGCGGAGCACGCCGTGACCGGCGGTGAGGTCGGCTTCCTGCCGGAGCACGTCCTCGTATTCGGCGGTCTGGGAGGCGTCCTGGATCTGCCCGATCTTCGCCCGCTGCGCCTGGTCCGAGATGTACTCGACCTTCTTCTTGCGGATGTCGCGGACGGCCTGGTCGGTGCGCAGCGGGGTGCACAGCAGCGAGATCGACCGCTGGATACCCGTGGACAGGGCGACCGGGGCGAGGAACCCGGGGTAGACCATCGCTCTGGGCCATTCGCTGATCCAGAGCACGCAGTGGTAGCCGGAGTCGGTGCGCAGTCTCGTCCAGGTCTCGGCGACGGCGACCGGGCCGGCAGTGGCGAGGTCCTCCCCGAGCTGCCCGTGCCGCTCCAGCGTGGGGCCGATCGCCGGGTCATAGGCGGTGCGCAGCATGACCGCGAGCTGACCGGTGCTCAACCATCCGGTCGGGGTGAGGTCCGCGGCCCGCAGCGCGGCGGTCAGGGTCGCCATCTCCTGGCGGAGCACGTTCGCCGCGCCCTTGATGCCGCCGCCGGCGGTGCGGATCTGCCGGGCCGCGGCCCGCATGTCCAGGCTCAGCGAGAGACTGGTCGCGTGGCGTTCCCCGGCGGGGCCGGCTCGTTGGATGAGCTCGCTGTAGGTGGTGGAGGCCCAGGAGTCGTCGTGAGTGCCGTGCTCGGCCCACCATTCCGCGAGCCCCTGCCCGGAATCGGGCAGGGTGCGCTCCAGCACTTGGAGGGCGGCGACGCGGCCGGAGCGGCAGACGGTGGCGAGTACCCGGCCCCAGGCGGTCACGCGCCGGTTCTGCTCGCCCGGGTCCAGGAGCACGAACGCCGGGTGCGTCACCCCGACCGCCACCGTGAGTGTGTTCGCGGTGGGGTCGTGGATCATCCCAGCCCCGCTGTCAGGATCGACGTATTCGCGTAGCCTGGCCATGTCGCCGGGCAGGGCGAGGGTGCCGGCCGGGCGCGGTGCGGCGATGCGGCGGCGGTAGAGGAGCTGGCCGCCGGTGGTGCGCCACAGCCACCAGGCGCACACGGGGATCCATTCGACCAGCGCCCGCCCGCCGATCTTCACCCATGCCAGCGCGATCGCGGCCAGCCAGATCGGGGCCGAGTAGGCGATGAGGATGCCGCCACCGGCGTAGAGCGACCCGATCAGGGACGCGCCGCCGAGCCCGAGCGCGATCATCTGCGACAGGGACAGGCCAAGGATCAGGCCCCGGCGGGTCAGCCGGGAGAACTTCACCGGCTCCAACGCATTACCGGTCTTGTCGGTGCGAGACATCGGGGGTCACTCCTTCCCATCGCTCGGGCCGGGGCCCGGGTCCGTCGGCGTGTTCGGCTCCGGCGTCGACGGTGGCGGAGGCGTGGACGACGCGGGCGGAGTGCCGCCCGGACCACCGCTGTCGCCGTGACCGCCTCCGTCGCCGCCGTTGGGGGTGTCGTTGCCGGTCTGGTCGGCGTATCCGGCGACGGTGTCGGCCTGGTTCCCGACCTCCGCGCCGGCCTCGGGCCCGGCTTCGGCGGCTTCCTTCGCGACGACGACGCCGGCCACGATGGGGGCGGCCGGTCCGGACCCGGCGGTCGTCTCCGCGCTGGCTTCGACTCCGGCTTCGGTGCCGGCGGTCTCGGTGCCGGTCGAAGGGGTCGCGGTCGGCGACTCTTCGCCGCCCCGGCCATCGCCGCCGCTGTCGAGGACTTTCTTGGCGCCGTCGGTGTTGGGCTTCGCCGGGATCGGGAGGGGCCGGTTCATGGCGCTCTTGGCGTCCTGTTCGGCGCCCATCGAGTTGTAGAGGTCGAAGCCGACGAAGCTGATCAGCCTGTACACCATGTACGGAGCAAAAGCCGCGATGCTGAGCAGGATGATGCCGGCGATGGGTTCGGTGACCGCGGCCAGGCCGGCGTCGATCGGGGTCGCGATCTGCGTGATCGCGACCAGGAACACCACGACCAGCACGAGCTTGGAGACGACCAGCGCGATCAGGAACGTCGCCCATTTCCCGATCCAGCCCTTCGTGACATCCCACGACGCGCCCGACAGCGCGAGCGGGGCGAGGACGACGGTCAGCAGGATCAGCGCCTTACGGATCAACAGCGAGAACCACACGATCGCGATCGCGGCGATCATCAACCCCGCCAGGAAGATGGTGACGATCGCTCCGACCCCAGGGGCGGTGATGTTCAGCCCGTTCAGGGCGGTGGTGAACAGCAGCAGCTGGTTGCCGAGAGATTCGGTGGTCTCGCCGGCGGCTTGGATGAGGCCGATGCAGAGCTGGTCGACGATCTCCAGCAGCACCGTCGTCAGCGTGATGACGACGAAGCTGCCGAGGATGGACTTCCCGGCGCCGAGGGCGGCGCGTGACAGGGCGGTGGGGTCGCGGTGGATCATCCCGGTGATGAGCTGGAGGAAGAAGAAGATCGCGACGATGAACACCGCGATCCCGAACAGCAGGTTGTAGACCGACACGAACCCGTCCTGGGTGAGGTCGACCAGGGTGGTGGAGTCGAAGACGGTCCACATGGTCTCCATCAGCCAGGCCGCCGCCCCGGCCATCGAGTTGGCGAGCAGGTCGAACGGAGCGGCGATCACGCTCGCGGTGCCCTCGCCGACCGCGTCGCACACGTTCGAGATGACGGGGATGTCGCACACGCTCACGACGGGCCCCTCCTTTCACACGGGTCGAAGGGGTCAGACCTGCTGGCCGACGGTCCAGCCGAAGTTCACGAGAGCCACCGCGGCACCACAGATCACGGCCGCGCCGCAGGAGATCAGCAGCCCCGTCTTTCCCCTTCCTGCGAGGTGCGGGTTGCTGCTGTTGGAGCCGTAGGCCCAGATGATCGCGGAGATGATCAGCGCCAGGACGCTGAGGATCAGGCCCACGGTCATCACGGCGCCGACGATGGTGCGCAGCTGCTCGATGCCCGGAAGCCCGGAGGAGTTGGGGTCGATGTCGATCACGATGAACGCCCTTTCGCAAGACAGGAGTGGGATGCGACGAGGTACGCCCGCCCTCTCATGGGCACGAAAAGACGGCCCGCCCCAGGGGCGCCGAAGCACCCCTGGGGCGGGCCGAGAGCGAGGACGATCGTGGGTCGGTCAGAGCTGGTTGCCGATGGTGATGAGCCAGTTCAGCCAGGCGACGCCGGCGCCGGCGAGGATCGCGCCGCCGAGGGAGACGAGCACCCCGGCGCGGCCTTGCGCAGCGCCGCTGTAGTTGCCGTTCGCGGAAGCGATGGCCCAGCAGATCGCGGAGATGATGAGCATGAGCACGGCGATCACGAGCACGAACATCAGCAGCGCGCCGGCGACCTCCCGCAGCCCGTCGATGCCCGTGAGGCCCTCGAAGTCCGGGAACACGTCCATCACGCCTCACCCACCGGCAGGGTCGGATGATCGAAGTGACGGAATAGCTTTTGGCGGCGCGGAGTGGTCATGCCGGGTAGGTGTGCCAGGGCTGCCGTGGACTGTTCAGGGACGGTGCCTACTCGGCAGGCT
>Ga0079226_10003111_pt1 | contig 12794 bp, 9 predicted proteins | sample Poulit2014_FD_76345 | JGI IMG/M metagenome (GOLD analysis project Ga0079226, IMG submission 76345) | Agricultural soil microbial communities from Georgia to study Nitrogen management - Poultry litter 2014 | ecosystem: Environmental > Terrestrial > Soil > Agricultural land | place: USA: Georgia... | reverse complement strand
GGCATAGCCGAACGTGAAGATATTTATAAGCTATCGGCTTATGTGGAAGGTACTGCAGGTGCCTTGATGACCTCAGACTACGCTGTGTTAAAGCCTAATATGAGCGTGGCGCAGGCTATGGAATACCTACGCAGTGAAGCGCCAGGCGCGGAAACAATTTATCAAGCCTATGTGGTAGATGATAAGCGTTGCTTGTTAGGCGTGGTGTCATTACGGGACTTGATCCTTGCTGATGTGACTAAAACCATTAAAGATTTAATGGTCAGTGCGGTGGTCAGTGCTGATGTGAGCGAGGACCAAGAAGACATTGCGAAGAAAATAGCCCGTTATGACTTATTGGCCTTACCGATTATCGATGAGCAAGGCGTGCTGATTGGTATTGTCACCTATGACGATGCCATGGACGTGGTCAGCGAAGAAGCCACCGATGATATTCATAAGTCGGCGGGGGTTAGCACCATTGCTGGCAGCATGAAAGATGCGACCATTGGCTTGCTGTACCGTAAACGGGTATTTTGGCTGGTGTTATTGGTGTTTGGTAACTTGTTTTCCGGTGCCGGTATTGCCCATTTTGAAGACATCATTGCTGCCAATATCGTATTAGTGTTTTTCTTACCGTTACTGGCGGACAGTGGCGGTAACGCCGGCTCACAGTCGGCCACCTTGATGGTACGTGCGTTGGCCACTGGTGAAGTGGTGATGCGCGACTGGTTGTATTTGATTGGTCGTGAAGCCTTAGTCGCTTTGGCTTTGGGTTGTACCATGGCTGCAGCGGTCTCGGTATTAGGTTACATACGGGGTGATTCCACAGTGGCCTTAGTGCTGGCGCTGAGTATGGTCAGTATTGTGATGATCGGTTGTATGATTGGCATGAGTTTGCCCTTTGTCCTCAGTAAATTTAATTTTGACCCGGCCAGTGCCAGTGCACCGCTGATCACCTCAGTATGTGATGCCACTGGGGTGGTGATGTACTTGTTTATTGCTTCACGCTTACTGGATGATTTAGGCGCTGTGCCTATCTAACTTAAGCTAGCAAGTCATCAAGCTATTCGGCGAGATGATTTGCATTAAAAAAGCCCCAGTTTTGAGCTGGGGCTTTTTTATTGAACGCAGCTTAGCGCTTGGTACAGGTGAGCAGTGGCTGCTTAAAACATCTCATCGAGCAGTGCCTTATTACGCACCGCACCTTTATCAGCACTGGTGGCCAGTACGCCGTAGGCTTTTAATGCAGTGGTCACTTTGCGGGGACGCGCTTCAGCAGGACGCCAGCCTTTTTTGTCTTGCGCAGCGCGGCGCTCGGCCAGCTCAGCATCGCTGACTTGCAGGTTGATGGAACGGTTGGGGATATCGATTAAAATCTTATCACCGTCTTGCACCAAACCAATGGCACCGCCAGACGCGGCTTCAGGCGAGGCATGACCAATGGATAGGCCTGAGGTACCGCCAGAGAAACGCCCATCGGTCAGCAACGCGCAGTGCTCGCCCAAACCTTTGGATTTTAAGTAACTGGTGGGGTAGAGCATTTCTTGCATGCCAGGACCGCCTTTGGGACCTTCGTAGCGAATAATCACCACATCACCGGGCTTTACTTGATCGGCAAGAATGCCATTGACCGCAGAATCTTGGCTTTCAAAAATTTTCGCGGTGCCCTCAAAGACATGAATGGACTCATCAACCCCTGCGGTTTTCACCACACAGCCATCTTCAGCAATATTACCGTAGAGCACCGCCAGACCGCCTTCGTGGGAGTAAGCGTGTTCCACACTGCGGATACAGCCGGTTTCACGGTCCAAGTCCAAACTGGGCCAACGGGTGGCTTGGCTAAATGCAGTTTGGGTTGGAATACCGCCAGGACCTGCTTTGAAGAAGGTGTGCACGGCTTCGTCAGTGCTTTGGCTGATGTCCCACTTGGCAATCGCCTCGGCCATGGTTTTGCTATGAATGGTGGGCAGGTCGGTGTGCAGATAACCACCACGGGCCAGTGAGCCTAAGATGCTGAAGATACCGCCGGCGCGGTGCACATCTTCCATGTGGTAGTCCTTGATGTTGGGTGCCACTTTACACAGCTCAGGTACTTTGCGTGATAAACGGTCAATGTCCAGCAAGTCAAAATCTATTTCAGCTTCTTGGGCAGCGGCCAGTAAGTGCAAAATGGTGTTGGTGGAACCGCCCATGGCAATGTCTAAGGACATGGCATTTTCAAAGGCTTTACAGTTGGCAATGTTGCGCGGCAGTGCCGATTCGTCATTGTCTTCGTAGTAGCGTTTGCACAGTTCAACAATGGTGCGGCCGGCTTCTAAAAACAATTCTTTACGGTCAGCATGGGTGGCCAGTACGGTACCGTTGCCTGGCAAACCTAGGCCCAACGCTTCCACTAAACAGTTCATGGAGTTGGCGGTGAACATCCCCGAGCAGGAGCCGCAAGTTGGGCAGGCACTGCGCTCGTATTCGGCCACTTCTTCGTCACTGGCATCGCTGTCTGCAGCAATCACCATGGCATCCACCAAGTCTAAACCGTGGTTGGCCAGTTTGGTTTTACCCGCTTCCATGGGGCCACCGGAGACAAACACCACAGGGATATTCAGGCGCAAAGCCGCCATCAACATACCTGGGGTGATTTTGTCACAGTTGGAAATGCACACTAAAGCGTCGGCACAATGGGCATTGGCCATGTATTCAACGGAGTCGGCAATGATTTCCCGGCTGGGCAGTGAATACAGCATGCCATCGTGACCCATGGCAATGCCATCATCCACAGCAATGGTATTGAATTCTTTAGCAACGCCACCGACCCGCTCAATTTCGCGGGCTACCAGCTGCCCCATATCCTTAAGGTGCACATGACCGGGGACAAACTGGGTGAAGGAGTTGGCGACGGCAATAATGGGTTTGTGAAAATCTTCGTCGGTCATACCGGTGGCGCGCCAGAGTGCGCGGGCACCCGCCATATTGCGGCCGAAGGTTGAAGTTTTCGAACGATAATCAGGCATGAAAATTTCCTGCAAAAATAAATAAAAGGCGATAAGCGCATCTGCAACTGTTGCTGCGGGGTGACCGTGCGGTTGGCATTGCGTGCGTTGGCTCGCCGTGGGTAGTGACGAGAATACTGCTAATTCTACGCTGCCCCGTACAGTGGGGCAAAGGGCAGCGCTGCTTTGCTTGATCTAAATGAAACTTTGTCCGTTTAACTGGTGGGTAAAATGCGGCACACCATGTATTTCAGGTAATGAGACTCTGGGATGGCCGGATGCATGGGGAAATCTGCACTGGCGCCACTTTGCTCGAGCACCTGAATACTGCGGTCCAGGTGCCGTGCACTGGCCAGCAATGTGCTGTGCATGTTGTCGACACTAAAAAACGGCGAGCGTGATGAGCAAATAAAGATGCCATCACGGTTGAGCAGACGTATACAGCTTTCATAGAGGTTGCGGTAACCTGCGGTACCGGATTTGCTGTCGCGTTTGCGGCGGATAAAAGCCGGGGGGTCAGCGATAATCACATCAAAGCGCTGCTCATCGGCTTTAAGGGCTTCTAGATTGCTCAGTACATCACCTTCAGCACAAAGGATGCTGCTTGCAGTATGGTTGTTTTGTGCACTGCTGACCAAGGCGTCTAAGGCAGGTGCTGAAGCATCGGCGCAAAATATTTCACTGGCGCCGGCCAGAGCAGCAGGTATGGCCCAGCTGCCCACTTCACTGTAAACAGAAAGTACCCGTTGTCCTGTGCAGTATTTTGCTGCGCTGAGCCGGTTAAAACGCTGATCAAAATTCCAACCTAGCAAGCGTCTTTGCAGCAGTGGCACGTTGTACAGCACATCATTTTCGGAGAGCTGCACCCATTCAGGGACTTCACCATAGGCCACTTCTAAATAGCGCTCTAAACCTTCAGCGTCGCGCAGGTTAGAATCATTGCGCCACAGCACCCCGCTGGGTTTGCAGACTTGTAGCAAGGCTTCCAAAATAATGTCTTTATGCGGTTCCATGCAGGCTGCAGTGATTTGCACCACGAGAATATCGCCAAAACGGTCCACTTCTAAGCCGGGCAGTAAATCACCTTCGCCATGCACTAAACGGTAGAAGGGGGCATTGAACAAGCGCTCCCGTAGCGAGAGTGCAATATTCAAACGGTGCACCAGTAAGGACTTATCCAGGCGGTGCTGAGTATCACGGGATACTAAACGAGCGCAAACCAAGGTTTGTGGACTCATCACCACCACCCCCAGCGGGCGGCCAGCAGCATTTTCGACGATGGCTTGATCGCCCGTTTGAAAGCTGTTTAAGGGGGTTTGTCGGGAGTCAATTTCATTGCTATAGACCCATAGGTGGCCGCCACGTAAACGACGGTCAGCATTGGACTTTAAGCGTAAAGAAGGCAGGGACATGGAGATCTCCAAAAAACGGTGCACAGAGTATAACGATTGTCTTAAGTGTGAGTCTTGTTTTTGTAGCAGGCGGATACGTTCCGCAGTAACGGTCTGCTAGCACTGCGACAAAATGCGCACTTGCCAAGGGTGGCTACTACCATACCATCAGGTGACAGCTGGTTAATAAATAGCGAGCTGTACTTTTGCAACGATCAATGGGGGGCACCATGAAACGTAGAACACTCTTAAAAGGTACGGGTTTGGCCATCACTGGCATCGCCGCTATGGGTGGACTGGGCAGCCAAGTGTTTGCGGCCAGTGAGTCGAGCAGCAAGCCAGATGCAGCACCGTTAGATAATGAGCTGGACAAGTATCCACGCTGCGTCATTTGTAATATGGACAGAGCTAAGTTCCACTTCTCCCGCCACCTGCTGCACTACGCTGATAACCATGCGGAAGGCACTTGCTCAATCAACTGCACCAGCGAGGTGATGCTGCGTGAACGCAAGCGCGGTTTCAAAGCCATTTATGCTGCAGATTTTGGTGTGACTGGCGAACCTAAACCACTGGTTGAAGCCTCTGCTGCCACTTACTTAATAGGTTCCAGCTTACGCGCAGTGATGAGCCCAGTCAGTAAATATGCTTTTGCACAACGCTCCGCTGCTGAAGCCATGATGTCCGAGGCTGGTGGTCAGCTGGCCAGTTTTGATGAAGCCGTGGCGGCCTCGTTGGATGACTACGCCAAGATGGTTACTCAGCAATATGCCAAAGATCGGCAATTATAATCTCAGCGGCCGTCATGCACTGGCCTAACAGACTTATAAGCTCTGTGGCTCGAAGTGCCTGCTGGTTCTGCGTAAGCTGCGTTTTTAAGCGCTTTTTATGAGCAACGCAGCTTACAAGTGTTGAGTGCTATCACGCTTCCAAGCTGCGGCTACGCGCTCGATACTCATCATTTACCCGATCCTGTAAATACACATTGCTGTAGTTGTCAGTACTGGCTGCGTTATAGAGTGCGTAGGCTTTATCAATACAAGCCTGGCAGGCTTTTCTAGGGAGGGTAATGGCGAGAATATGACTGCCTTGATCATTCTGTGAATCAATGCGGTTGACCCCGGCACACTCGGCACAGATGCTAAAGGTTTGCACTTGCTGCTCCATCACGCCGGCGGTGTCGTAATAAATCTGCTGCTCCCGTTTGACCTCGGTTTTGCCTTTAAATTTCTCCTCAGCCAGTGCCTCTTTGTTTTTCCACAGGGCATAAATGTCTTGCGAGATTTTTTCAATATATGCGGTGATGGATGGGTCTTGTTTGAGCCGCTCAGCATCATAATCAGGCTCAAACACCTGCGAGTAATCCAGACCGGCCATGGCCAAAATAATCCCCATATTGATATAGGGCAGCGCGCTCTCGATGGAGTAGCCGCCTTCTAATACCGCCATATCGGGGTTTAAGCGTTCATTCAAAATGGCATAGCCTTGCGCGGTGAAGTTCATATTGGCCAGTGGATCGCTGTAATGGTTGTCCTGCCCAGCAGAATTAATAATTAAATCCGGCTTGAAATCCTCGAGAATGGGCAACACCAAATTGTCTAACACATGCAAAAAGCCTTCTTCGCCGGTTTCTGGGGGCAGCGGGATATTGATGTTGTAACCATAGGCGGCAGGACCGCCGAATTCTTCGACACGTCCAGTGCCAGGGTAGAGGGTGCGGCCATCTTGGTGGAAGGAAATCAATAAGGTGTCTGGGTCATTCCAGTAAATGTCTTGGGTGCCGTCCCCGTGGTGCACATCAGTGTCAACGATGGCTACCCGCAGATCACCATAGTGGTGTCTGATGTGCTCTAAGGCCACCGCCCCGACGTTAACAATGCAAAAGCCTTTATCGCCATACACCACGCGGTGGGCATGGTGGCCGGGTGGTCTGACGAGGGCAAAGGCCTTGTCGACTTCTTTGTTCATCACCGCCTGATAGGCGCGTATTGCGCCACCGGCTGCCACCAGATGGGAGGGCGTCACGCGGCTGGCGATATCAGGGACAGCAAAGTGCACCCGGGCGATGTCTTGTTCACTGGCAATGACGGGGTTAAAAAACTTGATCCCCTCAATGTCTTGAATGCCTTCTTCAAATATTTGGTCTTGGGTGTACAGCAGCCGCTCTTCACGCTCAGGGTGAGTGTCGGAAATAGCCCAGTCAAACGCGGGAAAAAATACCAGACCTAAGGTGTTTTTAGCTTTTAGCATTTATGCGTCCCCTTCCAATTCATACATTAATCCTGGTGTGATTTGTGCGCGCACCCGAATGTTTTTAGCCGCAGGGGAAAAGCCTTTCAGCATATTAAAGCTATTGGACTCAACGATCTCAGCATCAATGGTGTCTGGCTCGGCGCCGAGTTGAATGGCGCCCTCCCTAACGATGGCTAAGGCTCGCTCTTCGGCCATGGTTAAATCAAAGTTGTGATTGATTGGCTCATAAATATCCACTTCCGGCACCGATAAAATTCCCCGCTCGGTGTCCGCATGCAGATTGATTTCTAGGGTGGGCTTGGCCAGTGCGGCGCCCACCGCATTGGCCACTTGATATCGGTTTGGGTAGTTAACCGGCAGCTTGAAGTGCTCTGCTAAAAATGGCGCCAATATTTTAGAAGGTCCGCCAATAATATTGACAAATTTCGGTGTTATTTTTTTGCTCTCGAGGACTTCTTTGACGGTATACACCGGCTGCGCATTGATGGTCTCCAGCAAACCCGCCACCTTGTGTTGAATCAGCTGGGCCATGGTCGCTAAGATTTTAGTGGCGGTATCTGTGCGGGATAAGCCCAGTTGCTCTGCAACTTTATCGACGGCTAACCGCGCTTGGTCTTGGTTGTCAGCAGCGATTTTATCAAGCACCACCATGGCGTCAGTGGGGGTTAAATGCTCGCCGCCGAAGGCAATGGGGCGGCCCATTCGTTGCGGGCCTATCTTGATTTCATTATTTTCTACTCTGACAAAACTGTCGCCAGCAACGCCAATCGACACTGAGTAAATGGAGCGGATCAGTGTTTTATGCTGCCCAATGCTGATGCCCAGCGGCTCAAAGAGTTGCACGCCATTGGCCAAGAAGAAGATATCGGTGGTGGTGCCGCCAATGTCAAGCAGCACGCCGTCTTCGCGCTCTGAAAATAAAGCACTCAGCCCCATAAAACTGGCTGCTGGGCCTGACAGAATAGTTTCAACAGGGGTGTGTTGCGCAGTCTGTAAATCCATGGTGCCGCCGTCGGCTTTTAAGACAAACACTGGGGCGTCGACGCCTTGTTCCTTGAGTGATTGTTTTATGTTTTCAGCAAAGCTGCTAAAGGTGCGACTGACCGCAGCATTTAAATAGGTGGTGTGCACCCGCCTGGGGAAGTTTAATTTCCCTGATAAGCTGTGCCCGGTGGTAATGCTGTCAAAATCATTGCCCAGTAGCTCTGCAACCGCCAGCTCATGGCTGGGATTACGGGTGGAAAACTTACTGACCACGCCAACTGACTCTATGCCATGCTCAATAAACTTAGTTTTGATGGCTTGAATTTCATCTTTGGCTACACCTTTAACAATGCTGCCGCGATGGTCAATGTAACCACTGATAAAGCTTAATTGATCACCTGCATCACTAAAATCATGCCGCATGCCGGGGCCGCTTTGCACAATCATGCCCACAGTGCTGACTTTGTTTTCCACAATGGCATTGGTTGATACCGTGGTGCTTAAATTGATTCGAGTTATTTTTGACTTATCAATGGTATTGAGCAGCTGCTGCAGGGTGCCCTGAATGGTTTTAAATAAATCGTCCCTGTCCGTGGGGTTTTTTGTGGTTTTAATGATGCTGCCATTATCGATAATCACGCCATCGATATGAGTACCACCCATATCTATTCCAATGATCATGTGAAAACCTCCTGAATTTGATTGATGAGAGGTAACAGCTTAATGCCCAGTACTCTCTAGTGAGGGTCGTCGCCATGCCTTGTCCATTGCGAACAAGTTAGGTGGTGCTCAGTTTACTTGCCTGTGTATGGGTAACGGTCGCTGCTGAGCAAGCTGCTGCCAATATTAAGCTGGGCATGCAGCGTTTTGCTGCTGGCGCTGGTGAAATATGAATGCTGGGTTAATAACTGAGTCTATGGCGTTTAACCCAGATGTCGAGTGCTAAGAGCCCAGCAGGTGGGGCTGTGCAACTTGAAGTTTTGCTGTATTGAGCTGGCGGTCATGTGGCCGCGCTCCAGTGGAGTAGCATTAATTAACGGCAAGCACTAAAGGGCTTAGGCGGCTGCATCAAGCCGCCTAATGGGCTTTAAATTTAAAACTTACGGGTTAAAGTCTCGACACCGCTGTCGGTGCCGAGCAGTAACACATCCGCTGGGCGCAAGGTAAATAACCCGCTGCACACCACACCGACGATACCATTGATTTTTTCTTCTAGGCCGCGTGGATCGGTGATTTGCATATTGTGCACATCTAAAATCACATTACCGTTATCAGTGACGACCCCAGTTCGATACACAGGGTCACCGCCCAGCTTGAGTAATTCACGGGCCACATAGCTGCGTGCCATAGGGATCACTTCGACGGGCAGTGGGAACTCACCCAAGATGCTCACTTTTTTACTGTCATCGGCAATGCAAATAAAGGTTTTTGCCACTGCGGCAACGATTTTTTCTCGGGTTAACGCAGCGCCGCCGCCTTTAATCAGTTCCAAGTGTTTATTGCACTCATCGGCGCCATCCACATAGAACTCCAACTCTTGGACCCAGTTTAAATCCTGCACACTGATGTCATGCTGCTTTAAACGCTCGGCGGTGGCCTCAGAGCTGGCCACTGCACCGGCAAAGTCGTATTTATGTTGGGCCAATAAATCGATAAAGAAGTTTGCTGTTGAGCCGGTGCCAACACCAATAACGCTGTCTTTGTTTAGATGCGGGAGGATGTAGTCAAGGGCCGCTTGGGCCACTGCTTGTTTGCGTTGATCTTGGCTCATAAGAAACTCCAGTCAGTAAAGGTATAGGTTGATTATAGCCACTTAAATAGGCTTGCATGTGGTTGAGTTGTCAGTGGTGGAGTAGACTGTTGGACTTTGTCGCACAGTTTAGTGAACCCGTCATGCTCGAACAATATGTAAAGAAAACCTTAAACGCCCGTGTTTATGATGTGGCGCAAGAAACGCCATTGCAGTTGGCACCGCAATTATCTGAACGCTTAGGCAATACGATTTTATTGAAGCGCGAAGACTTACAACCGGTTTTTTCATTTAAAATTCGTGGTGCCTATAACAAAATCGCTCGCCTCACTGCAGAGCAACGCGCCTGCGGAGTGGTCACTGCCTCAGCGGGTAACCATGCCCAAGGTGTCGCTATGGCGGCGAAACATTTGGGCATTAAGGCTACCATAGTGATGCCGAAAACCACCCCAGAAATTAAAATTAAAGCGGTGCGCGCCCGCGGCGCAAAGGTGGTGCTGCATGGTGATGCCTTTCCAGAATCGCTAGCCCATTCTCTAAAACTGGTTGATGAAAAAGGTTTGGTGTATATCCATCCTTATGATGATCCGGATGTGATTGCTGGGCAGGGTACCGTGGCCATGGAAATTTTGCGCCAGCACCAAGGCCCATTGCATGCGGTGTTTGTGCCTTGCGGTGGCGGTGGTTTGTTGGCTGGGGTCGCAGCTTACATTAAATACCTGCGCCCTAAAATTAAAGTCATTGGTGTTGAGCCGGAAGATTCCAATTGTTTGCAGCAAGCTTTGGCTGCCGATCAGCGGGTGGTGTTGCCGCAGGTGGGGCTGTTTGCTGATGGCGTAGCAGTGACGCAAATCGGTGAGCATACCTTTGAAATCTGCCGCCATTATGTGGATGAAGTGATCACCGTCAGCACCGATGAAATCTGTGCCGCGATTAAAGATATTTATGATGACACCCGTTCCATTACTGAGCCGGCGGGGGCTTTAGCAGTGGCGGGGATTAAAAAATATGTGCAGCGCAGTGGCATTAGCGATAAAAACTTGGTGGCCATTGATTCCGGCGCCAACGTTAACTTTGACCGCTTACGCCATGTGGCCGAGCGTGCCGAGTTGGGTGAAAAACGTGAAGCCATTATTGCGGTGACCATTCCAGAACAGCCCGGTAGCTTTAAACGCTTCTGTCAGGCGGTGGGCAAGCGGCAGATTACTGAGTTTAATTATCGCTACCATACCGACGGTAATGCGCATATTTTTGTCGGCGTGCAAACCCATCCAGAACTTGATCCCCGTGATGCTTTGATTGAGCATTTACGTAACCAGAATTTTCCAGTGTTGGATTTAACCGACAATGAGTTGGCGAAACTGCATATTCGTCACATGGTCGGCGGCCATGCGGATGCAGTGAGCAGTGAGCGGGTGTTCCGTTTTGAGTTCCCGGAACGGCCAGGGGCGTTATTTAATTTTTTAAATCGCTTGGGTGGCCATTGGAATATCTCCATGTTCCATTACCGCAACCATGGTGCCGCGCACGGGCGAGTCTTGGCTGCCTTACAAGTACCTGAAGATGAGCAGCATTTATTGTCAGAAGCTTTAGATGAAATTGGTTACCCGTACTGGGATGAAACTGAAAACCCCGCTTATCAGTTGTTTTTAGGCTAGAGTAAAACGCTTTTGGCCAAGGCATGGATGCTGTGGTCAGCTTATTGTTGAATAAAATTTAGGAGTAACAGGGTTTGAGTAGTTATTTGATGATACGCATTGGGCACAGTGTGCCTGCAGTTTTACTGATGCTCGGTTTGCTTGCCCATATCCTGATGGTTTGGCGCGCTAAGGGTAAAGAACCTGCTGTACTGCAGCAGAAATTACAGCGTACCCGAGCGATCAGCTTGCCGATCTTTGCTTTGTTGGCGTTAAGTTTACCGATTACCGGCTGGTGGATGACTCACATTACCGGTCTGCCGCTGAGTCAAAAATGGTTGATGATCAGTATTGCCTTACTGCCTTTGATCTTTATTTTCGGTGCTTTATTGTACGGTAATTTAGCCCGTTGGCAGACCCAAGTGGCTGCTCAGCACAGTGCCAGTGGCCGGCAGCAAGGTTTGGCGCTGCTGTGGGCGCTATTGATTTTAGTGGTGTTACTGGCAACCAGTGCACTGATGGGGGCTAAGCCGGTTTAAGTTAATGCCAACGCAGCTGGAGCCGTTGGATAAACTCGGTTTTGCAGCGCTGCAGAATTTCAAAGGGGCCGCAGTTGCCCCTTTTTGTTTGCCCAAAATAGCGTCTGTGTTGTGTGCTGCGAAGTCAGAGCTGCACTGGCTAGGCTGAATTGGGATTAATTACGGCGCTAAGCGGGCATTTAGACTGTTGTCCGCTAAGCGCTGGGCCTGTTGCTGGGTCATCCCTAAACCGGTGTACAGGGCGTGAAAGTTCTCAGTCAGGTAACCACCGAAATAGGCGGGATCATCGGAATTGACCGTGACCAGTGCGCCTTGCTCAAGCATCTGTAAAATCGGGTGTTCGCTCATCTCTTGATAGACACGCAATTTGGTATTGGACAGCGGACAGACGGTGAGGGGGATTTGTTCTTCAATTAAACGCTCCATTAAACGTGGGTCTTGCCACGCACGTACACCATGATCGATACGGCTGACTTTGAGCAGGTCCAGCGCTTGCCACACATACTCAGGCGGCCCTTCTTCGCCAGCGTGGGCCACGGTCAATAAACCTTCAGCGCGGGCTTTGGCAAACACATTAGTGAACTTGCTGGGTGGATGGCCCAGTTCTGAGCTGTCTAAACCCACCGCAAAGAACAGATCCCGAAAGGGCATGGCTGCTTGCAGAGTGGCAAAAGCGGCTTCTTCAGATAAATGCCGTAAAAAACATAAAATTAAACCACTGCTGATACCTAATAAATCCCGTGCATCGCCGAGTGCTTCGCTGATGCCAGTAATCGCCACTTCCATGGGAATGCCGCGATCGGTGTGGGTTTGTGGATCAAAAAACGGCTCTACGTGAATCACATTTTGCTCTTCACACTTTTGTAAGTAGGCCCAGGTCAGGTCATAAAAATCTTGTTCGGTTTGCAGGACATTGGCACCTTGATAATAAATATCCAAAAATTCCTGCAGGTTATTAAAATTATAGGCACTGCGTAAAGTCTCTACAGAGTTCCACGGCAGGGCGATTTTATTGCGCTCAGCCAGTTGGAACATCAACTCAGGCTCCAGTGAGCCTTCTAAATGCATGTGCAATTCTGCTTTAGGTAGTGCGTTCAACCAGTCGTACATGGGGTCACCTTGAGTACCCGCTTGGTGAGCGCTGTGCTGTATGGCATGACTCATCCAGTGGCGTCCTTTAAATAAATCAGATTCAGCAACAGCTTAAAAGAATCCCACTGAATAAGCAGCTGCCTCGCTGAGACGTTTATACCGCGACCGGCGCTTTAATGTGC
>Ga0079226_10003109_pt1 | contig 12796 bp, 9 predicted proteins | sample Poulit2014_FD_76345 | JGI IMG/M metagenome (GOLD analysis project Ga0079226, IMG submission 76345) | Agricultural soil microbial communities from Georgia to study Nitrogen management - Poultry litter 2014 | ecosystem: Environmental > Terrestrial > Soil > Agricultural land | place: USA: Georgia... | reverse complement strand
CCTTCCAGGTCCAGATTTTCCTACGGGTGGACTAGTTATGGGAAAATCAGGGATTCGTCGAGCTTATGAAACGGGTAAAGGAAGCATTACTGTCCGGGCTAAAGTTGAAGTGACTGAGTTACCTAATGGTAAAGAACGTATTTTAGTGACTGAGCTGCCCTATATGGTGAATAAGGCTAAGTTGATCGAACGTATTTCAGATTTACACCGTGATAAGCGAATTGAAGGAATTACTGATTTAAGAGATGAGTCTTCACGTGAAGGAATGCGGATCGTAATCGATGTGAGACGCGATGTAAGTGCTTCGGTTATTTTAAATAATCTCTATAAAATGACAGCTTTACAGTCTTCTTTTGGCTTTAATATGTTGGCCATTGAAAAAGGTGTGCCAAAAATTCTTACATTAAAACAAATCTTATTTGACTATTTAGAACATCAAAAAGAAGTAATCATTCGGCGGACAACTTTTGAAAAACAAAAAGCAGAAGCTCGTGCTCATATTTTAGAAGGATTACGTATTGCATTAGATCACATTGATGAAATCATTGCAATTATTCGTGGTTCTCAAACAGATGCGCAGGCTAAAGAAACAATGATGAATCGTTTTAAATTATCTGATCGTCAGGCACAAGCTATTTTAGATATGCGTTTACGTCGTTTGACAGGTTTAGAAAGAGATAAGATTGAAAATGAATATCAAGATTTATTAAAGCAGATTGAAGATTTAACAGATATTTTAGCCCGTCCTGAAAGAGTAGTTGAGATTATTCAAACTGAACTTCATGAAATTGGACAACGTTTTGGAGATAAAAGACGAACAGAACTTTTAGTAGGAGAAGTATTAAGTCTAGAAGATGAAGATTTAATTGAAGAAGAAGAGATTGTTGTGACGCTAACCAATAATGGTTATATTAAGCGAATCGCTAATAGTGAATTTCGGACTCAAAATCGAGGCGGTCGTGGAGTGCAGGGAATGGGGATTCATGATAAAGACTTTGTTACAAGTCTAGTTTCTTGTTCGACACATGATAATTTATTGTTCTTTACTAATAAGGGTAAAGTTTATAAATCTAAGGGTTATGAGGTTCCTGAATATGGTCGAGCTGCTAAGGGCATACCAGTGATTAACTTTTTAGGTATTGATTCTAATGAGCATATTCAAACAGTGATTGCTTTACCAGAAGAAGATGATCAGAGTCATTATCTATTTTTCACTACAAAACTAGGTACGGTGAAACGAACCTCTGTAGAAGCTTTTAAAAATATTCGTAGTAATGGTTTAATTGCGATTGGTTTAAAAGAAAATGATGAGTTAGTTAATGTATTAAGTACTTATGGTAACGATCATATTATTATTGGAACCCATCTGGGCTATTCAGTTACTTTTAACGAAGCAGCAGTCCGTGATATGGGACGAACCGCAAGTGGCGTTCGCGGAATTCGCCTAAGAGAAGATGACTATGTCATAGGAGCAGCAATCTTAAAAGAAGGTAGTGAAGTATTAGTAATTACTGAAAATGGTTATGGAAAAAGAACAGCCGCTGACCAATATCCAGTTAAAGGTCGTGGTGGCAAAGGAATTAAAACGGCCAATATTACCAGTAAGAATGGTCCATTAGCTGGTCTTACGACGGTTTCTGGTAATGAAGACGTCATGGTTATTACTGATAAAGGGGTAATTATTCGTTTCCACGTTGATACAGTCTCACAAACTGGACGAGCAACTTTAGGAGTTCGTTTAATGCGTATGGAAGAGAATGCTAAAGTAGTCACAATGGCTCTAATTGATGAAGAAAGCTCTGAAATTACAGAGGAGACAGAAAAATAAATATAGAAGGAGACGGGAACATAATTTCCAGTCTCTTTTTATAAATATATAATTTAAAAGTTGCAGTATTAAATGAGAGAAAATCATCTTGTCAAAACGACTAGTGTTCGTTATGATGAATTTAGTTCTATTCTTTTTTTATTAAAATTGATTATATTTTAGTTGTTTTAATAAAATCATGATGAAATATCTTGCTTATAAATATAAAAAAGTGTATAATTTCAATTCGTGAGTAGTCTTAACCGACCACTCTCTCTGCTCCTAGAAAAAGGGGCCAAAGACCATAGGGAGGTGAAAAATCAATGGAAAATACGAAATATGAAATTACCTACATCATTCGTCCTGACATTGATGAAGAAGCAAAAACAGCTTTAGTTGAACGTTTCAATGCAGTTGTAACTGACAACGGCGGTGAAGTGATTGATTCTAAAGACTGGGAAAAACGCCGTTTTGCGTATGAAATGAACGGTTATCGTGAAGGAATTTATCACATCGTTAACTTTTCTTCTCCATCAACTGCAGATGCAGTGAATGAATTTGATCGTCTTGCAAAAATCAGCAATGATATCATTCGTCATATGATTGTGAAAATCGAAAAATAATTGTGTTTCACATGAAACAATAACGATGAGGAGATGGAAGATTTGATTAATAATGTTGTATTAGTAGGAAGATTAACTAAAGATCCTGAATTACGCTATACAGCTAGTGGAATTCCTGTAGCAACTTTTACTTTAGCGATAAATCGTTCATTTACCAATCAACAAGGTGAAAGAGAAGCAGATTTTATTAACTGTGTCATCTGGCGTAAAGCAGCAGAAAATCTTGCAAACATGGGACGTAAGGGTGCATTAGTCGGTGTTACTGGAAGAATTCAGACACGAAATTACGATAATCAACAAGGTCAACGCGTTTATGTAACTGAAGTTGTAGCAGAAAATTTCCAAATGTTGGAATCTCGTACAACAAGTGAACAACGCCGCTCTTCAAGTCATGATAACAATAATCAGTCTAACTATAATAACAGTTATAATCAAAAACCAACATCTCGACCTTCTGAAAAACCTAATTTTGATCGTGATAATTCAGAGCCTTTTGGAGGTTCTCCGATCGATATTTCAGACGATGATTTACCATTCTAACAAAATAGATAGGAGGGACATAGAATGGCTCAACAAAGAAGAGGCGGGCGTAGACGTCGTAAAGTAGACTACCTTGCAGCTAATCATATTGAATATGTTGATTATAAAGATATTGATTTATTAAAAAGATTTATTTCAGAACGTGGAAAAATTTTACCGCGTCGTGTAACAGGAACTAGTGCTAAAAATCAACGCAAGCTAACAATTGCCATTAAACGTGCACGTGTAATGGGATTATTACCTTTTATGAATGAAGATAACTAATAAATATATATATTTAGACCGAATAACTGGACAGTTATTCGGTCTTTTCAAATTTGACAAGAGTAAATGTTTATTCGATAGAAAATCGCTTATTCTAAATGTTTATGTTAAAATAATGTGTAAACAATAAGTGTAAGTAGGTAAATAACTTCATCAGTGATAAATTAAGGAGCTTTTTTCTATGACTGTAATTGGTATCATTGCTTTGGATAATTATGATGATATTATTGATAAAATGGATGATAAAAATGTCTCGATCGTCAATTCCTTTGTAACTAGTCTGGTTGCGGACTGGGCTAATGAATATGGTATTTTTTATAAACGAGTAAATAGTGATCGTTATTTTTTTGTTGCAAATATGGACGAATTAGATAAAATTAAGGACCAAGAATTTGCTATTTTAAAACGTTTAAAAGAAGCAGATATCAATGGTGAAATCACTTTGACAATGAGTATGGGGATTGCCTACGGAAAACAAACGATTAAAAAAATTGGTGAAACTGCACAAGATAATTTAGATATGGCTCTCGCCCGCGGTGGTGACCAAGTTGTTTTAAAAGATGTAAAAAAATATGCAAAACCACAATTTTATGGTGGTCAAAGTGAAGGTACGATCCGTAGAACTAGAACTCGATCACGCGCGATGAGTACAGCTTTAAAAAAATTCTTTGCTGAAAATCAAAAAATTTTTATCATGGGACATCACTATCCTGATTTAGATTCTATCGGCAGTGCTTTTGGTATAGCAACATTAGCTCAATTTAATCAGAAAACAGCATATGTAGTTATTGAACGAGAAGAAATTACTGAAGATACTGCGCGTTGTTTAACTGAAATTGATACACATCCTGAAATTGCTAAATTGATTATTTCTGCCAGAGAAGCACTGACAATGATTGATGACAGTAGTATTTTGGTAATGGTAGACTACAATCGACCTTCACGTTCAATTTCACATGAAGTCTATCAAGCTTTTGATAAAATTATTATCATCGATCATCATAGAAGAAGTGATGAATTTCCTGAACGTCCACTCTTGACTTATATCGAACCTTCGGCTTCGTCAGCCAGTGAGTTAGTAGCTGAATTGATTCAGTTTCAAGCAAGTAAAAGTAAAAAATTATCACGCCTAACTGCGAGTTTGTTATTAGGTGGAATTTATTTAGATACAAAAAGTTTTGTAACCCGTACGACTACTCAAACTTTTCAAGTAGCTAGTTACTTGAAAAGCCATGGAGCCAATATATCATTAGTGCGTAACCTATTGAGCTCCGATTTAGACTCTTACCTGCAGATGAGTGAGTTAGTAGCACGTAGTGAATATGTTACCAAGGATATTGTTATTGCTGTAGCTTCAGAAGAAGTGGATTACGATAATGTAACAGCTTCTAAAGCAGCGGATACTTTGCTTTCGATGAATGATATCCAGGCCTCTTTTGTTATTACTCATCAATCCGATGATATAGTAAGTATTAATGCACGCAGCACAGGGAGGTTGAATGTACAAAGGGTGATGGAAAAATTGGGTGGTGGCGGTCATTTTACAAATGCAGCCACTCAAATCAAGCAAAAATCAATCGAAATTGTGCGGCAAATGTTAATTTCTGAATTAAATAAAACTGATTTTAAGGAGTGAATGATCATATGAAAGTTATTTTTTTAGAAGATGTTAATGGTAAGGGAAAAAAAGGGGAAGTTAAAGAAGTTCCTAATGGTTATGCTCAAAATTATTTATTGAAGAATCATTTGGCCCAAGAGGCAAATCGGGGAAATGTGGCTGCGATGAAAGGTAAAAAGAAAGCTAGGGCTAAAGAAGAAGCTGAAAGTTTACAAGAAGCTCAAGCGTTAAAAGATCAAATTGAAGATGAAAAAACAGTTGTAAAAATTACAGCAAAAGCTGGAGAAGAAGGTCGTTTATTTGGTTCAGTACCTTCAAAGCAAATCGCTCAAGCCTTGAATCAACAATATAAAATTAAAGTTGATAAGAGAAAAATCGATTTAAAAGAACCCATTCGTTCGATGGGATATTCTCATATTCCAGTGAAATTACATCCTGAAGTAACGGCTAAAATCAATGTTCATATTGTTGAAAAATAAGTAAAAATTATTTTGGTTTTTACTTTAACTCAAGATAGAAAAAATTAGGATTTTATCTGTTAAACTTAGTCTCAATAAAAATGTTATTGAGACTAAGTTTTATTAGTAATTGGAGAAGATCATTGAGGAGAAAGTTATGAATGAAGTTTTACAAGATCGCATTCCACCTCAAGACATTGAAGCAGAACAAGCGGTATTAGGAGCGATTTTTTTAGATCCAGATGCTTTAATTGATGCGATGGAAGTGCTAGAAGCCAGTAGTTTTTATCGTCGCAGTCATCAGCTCATCTTTCAAGCAATGGTTCAATTAAACGATCGGAATGAAGCAATTGATTTAATTACTTTAAAAGCTGAGATTGAAAAGAGTAATAGTCTAGAAGATATTGGCGGGATTAGTTATTTAACTGAACTTAGCCAAATTTCTCCTAGTTCAGCAAGTGTAGCTTATTATGCTAAAATTGTTGATGATAAAGCTACTTTACGACAGCTGATCCAGACAGCCAACAAAATTGTCAGTAACGGATTTGAACAAAATGAAGATGTGCAAACAATTGTCGATGATGCTGAAAAGCAAATTATGGAAGTTTCGGAGAAAAGAAACAGTAATGGTTTTCAGGCAATTTCAGATGTGTTAAGTCAATCAATTGAAAATATTGATCAACTGGCTCAAAATAATGAGGAAATTACTGGACTGCCAACTGGTTATAAAGCTTTAGATAAAATGACTGCCGGCTTACAAAAAGAAGAATTACTGATTATTGCAGCACGACCTGCTGTCGGGAAAACTGCTTTTGCGCTAAACATTGCTCAAAATGTCGGCACAAAAACAGATAATACCGTTGCTATCTTTAGTTTGGAGATGGGGGCTGAATCCTTGGTTAATCGGATGCTTTGTGCTGAAGGTTCGATTGACGCCAGTCATTTACGGACTGGACAATTGAATGATGAAGAATGGCGCAATCTGATCATCGCAATGGGCAGTCTTTCTAAAGCGAGTATTTATATTGATGATACACCAGGTATAAAGGTATCTGAAATTCGTGCACGTTGTCGCAAATTAGCACAAGAAAAAGGTAATTTGGGATTAATATTGATTGATTATTTACAATTGATTGAAGGATCCGGTAGAGAAAGTCGTCAGCAAGAAGTTTCAGAAATTTCGCGTCAGCTGAAAAAATTAGCAAAAGAGTTAAAAGTTCCTGTGGTAGCTCTGTCTCAATTATCAAGAAGTGTCGAACAAAGGCAGGATAAACGTCCGATCCTCAGTGATATTCGTGAGTCCGGTTCAATTGAACAAGATGCTGATATTGTTGCTTTTTTATATCGAGAAGATTACTATCAACGTGAAAGTGACGATAATGATGAACAACCAAGTGATGATAATGTAATTGAAGTTATTATTGAAAAAAATCGAAATGGTGCCCGTGGTACAGTCGAATTATTATTTATTAAAGAATATAATAAATTTTCTTCACTGTCCCCGCGTTCTGACTTTGAGTAAATTTTACCTATACCAATTTTAATAGTTGCGGTCTTTTGTTTTAAAAAAAAGGCTTGCAACTATTTTTGTTAACTTGTATTGTATAAATAGACAACAATACCAATTCTCAAGGAGTAGTGAAATGTCAGAGGAAAATTATTATCGGTTATTAAAAAAGAGTTACAGAAATAAAGAAGCTGTAGTCACAGAAATTGTTAATTTGGAAGCTATCTTACATTTACCTAAAGGAACCGAACATTTTGTCAGCGATATTCATGGAGAATACGATGCCTTTGATTATGTTCTACGTAACGGCTCAGGAAGCGTCAAAGAAAAATTAAGTGACTGTTTTGCTGATGAAGAAGTAGATATTGCTGATTTAGCTACTTTGATTTATTATCCTCAAGAAAAAACTAAGTTGGAGGAAAGTAAGCTGACTTTGGTTGAATTAAAAAAATGGTATGCAGACAAAATAAAACAATTGATCCGTGTAGTAAATTATTCAAGTCGTAAATATACGCGTTCTAAGGTACGTAAGGCATTGCCAGAACGTTTCCGTTATATTATTGAAGAGTTATTAACTGAATCACAAGATGATATTGATAAACAAGCATATATACAGGCGATTATCGACAAAGTTATTCAATTGAATCAAGCTGCTGCTTTGATTTGTACTTTGTGCGAATTGATCCAGCGTTTTGTAGTGGATCATTTACATGTAGTAGGCGATATTTATGACCGTGGTCCATCGCCAGATTTGATCATGGAGCGTTTGATCAACTATCATTCTGTTGATATTCAATGGGGAAATCATGATATGGTTTGGCTGGCAGCAAAATCCGGTTCTCCCCTTGCTCTAGTGAATTTACTTCGTATTTGTGCACGCTATGGTAATTTAAATTTAATTGAGGATAACTATGGTGTAAGCCTGCGTCCTTTAATTGAATATAGTCGTAAATACTATCAACCAATTAATAATTTTGCTCCCCATCTAGATGGGCAAACTGATATATCTGCTGGGGAAAATGATTGTTTAAACTGCATTCAACAAGCTACTGCAATTTTACAATTTAAATTAGAGAGTCAATTAATCAAGCGTCGACCGGAATTACTTTTGCAGAAAAGAGCGATGTTAGAGTTTATTGATTATGATAAAAAAACGATTGCATTGGCAGGAAAAAAATATCCGTTAGTCGATTTTAATGCACCGACACTAGATCCAAAACATCCTTGTCAATTAACTAAAGAAGAACAAGAATTACTACAAAAAATTCTTCATTCTTTTCAAAATTCTGAACGTATCAGTCGACATTTAGACTTTTTGATGGAAAAAGGCAGCATGTATCTTTGTTATAACAACAATTTATTATTGCATGGTTGTATTCCCTTACATCAAAACGGTGATTTTAAGTCTTTAAGAATTGGTGATAAGCATTACGCGGGTAAAGAATTACTAGATTTCTACGAGGAGCAAGTTCGTTATAGCTATAGTCACCCAGAAATAAAAGATGATTTTGCAACAGACTTAATGTGGTACTTATGGGTAGGGGAGTGTTCTTCACTGTTTGGTAAAAAAGCAATGACAACTTTTGAACGTTATTATATTGCAGATAAACGCACACATATTGAAGACAAAAATGCTTATTATCGATTGCGTGATAAAAAATCGATATGTCAAGAAATTTTGCGTGATTTTCAATTACCAGTCAATGGTCATATTATTAACGGACATACTCCGATAAAAGCTAAAAAAGGAGAAAGTCCTATTAAAGCTCAGGGTCAAATGCTAGTGATTGATGGTGGTTTTTCTAAAAGCTACCAAAAAGAAACGGGAATCGCCGGTTATACCTTACTATCTAATAGTTATGGTTTGCAGTTGGTAGCTCATCAACCATTTACCTCCATCAAAAATTCTATTGAAAAAAATATTGATGTACTTTCAACTAAAAGACTGATTGAAAAAGTCGATCAGCGAACGACGGTTTCTCAGACTAATATTGGTAAGCAATTGATCAGAGAAAGGAATGCTTTACAATACTTAAATGAAAATTATAACAATTATTAAATAAAGTTCGTGTTTTGTCTCATAATATGAAGTATAAATCTAAATCATTCGATTTTTTATTGAAAAAAAAGGAATATCTTGATACAATAGTTCGGGAGTGCTTAATAACCTAAAACTTTAAATCAGAAAGAGGTAAGCATATGTCATCTGTTGTAGTAGTAGGAACACAGTGGGGCGATGAAGGGAAAGGTAAGATCACTGATTTTTTGAGCGAAAACGCTGAAGTGATTGCACGTTATCAAGGGGGAGATAATGCTGGACACACGATTAAATTTGATGGTGTAACTTATAAGCTACACTTGATCCCATCGGGAATTTTTTATAAAGATAAAATCAGTGTGATCGGGAATGGTGTTGTAGTAAACCCTAAATCGTTAGTTGAAGAATTGGATTATTTGAAAGAAAACGATATCCAGGCAGATAATCTACGCATTTCTGATCGAGCCCACATTATTTTACCTTATCATATTAAATTGGATCAACTTCAAGAAGAAGCTAAGGGAGCAAATAAGATAGGTACTACAATCAAAGGGATCGGACCTGCTTATATGGATAAGGCTGCACGGGTGGGAATTCGTATCGCTGATTTATTAGATAAAGACATTTTTGCCCAACGTTTAAAAATGAATTTAGCCGATAAAAATCGTCAGTTTGTAAAAATGTATGATTCAGAAACTATGCTGTTTGATGAAATTTTTGCTGAGTATTATGAATATGGTCAACGTATCAAACGATATGTTACTGATACTTCTGTTATTTTAAATGATGCCCTAGATCATGGCAAGAGAGTCTTATTTGAAGGAGCACAGGGCGTAATGCTGGATATTGACCAAGGAACATATCCATATGTTACTTCTTCTAATCCGGTGGCCGGAGGGGTCACCATTGGTAGTGGTGTAGGTCCTTCAAAAATCAATAAAGTCGTAGGGGTATGTAAAGCCTATACTTCACGTGTTGGTGACGGTCCATTTCCGACTGAACTTTTTGATGAGGTGGGTGATCGTATTCGTGAAGTAGGCCATGAATACGGAACTACAACAGGTCGTCCTCGTCGAATTGGCTGGTTTGATTCAGTGGTGATGCGTCATGCTCGACGTGTATCAGGAATTACTAATCTATCTTTAAACTGTGTGGATGTATTAAGTGGTTTAGCTACTGTAAAAATCTGTACAGCATATGAATTAGATGGAAAATTAATTTATCATTATCCGGCTAGTTTAAAAGAATTAAATCGTTGTAAACCAGTTTATGAAGAACTTCCTGGTTGGTCAGAAGATATAACTGCCTGTAAAACATTAGAAGAATTACCAGAAAATGCACGTAATTATATTCGTCGCATTGCTGAGTTAGTAGGCGTACGTATTTCAACTTTTTCAGTAGGACCTGACCGAACACAAACCAATATCTTAGAGAGTGTTTGGTCACAAATTTAATTCATTTATTTTAAAAACTGTAGAAGAATGTTTTCTACAGTTTTTTAGTGTTTTATGAGACAATTGGTGAAAATTTTTTTGTATGAAAGACTATTAAGAAAAAATAAGGTATAATTAATCAAAGAGTTATATCAGGGGGGATAAAATGTTTCAAATTGTAACGGATGCTTGTTGTGACTTACCCGCTAAAGTACTTGCTCACTACAAGATCGTCTCCTGTCCAATGTTTTTTGAGTTAGAAGGACAAGAGTATAAAGACGACTCTGGGGAAACATTAGATTATTCTTGGTTTCTTACTAAGATAAAAGAGAATGTGGAAGCTAAAACAACACAAATCAATGTAGGCAAGTATATGGAACTTTTTCGTCCTTATGCCCAAAAAAATATACCTGTATTGTATGTTGCTTTTTCATCTGGTTTAAGTGGTTCTTATGCTAGCTCACTTCTGGCCATTGACTTATTAAAAGAGGAGTATCCGGATTTTTCAATTATTAGCTTAGATACTAAGGCGGCTAGTTTGGGCGAAGGAATGTTGGTTTTAGAAGCTGCCCGTTTAAGAGATGAGAAAAAAAGTTTAGTTGAAGTAGTTCAATGGCTTGAGCATTATAAAATGCATCTTCGCTCATGGGTAACCGTCAATGATTTGAAGCAATTGATCCATGGCGGAAGAATTAGTAAGACACAAGCCGCTCTTGGCGGGTTACTTAGTATCAAACCTATTATCAATGTTGACCGTGAAGGTAAATTACAAAATGTAGATAAAGTTCGCAGTCGTAAAAAAGCTTTGAATTATTTATTAGATAAAACTGCTGAAGGTATTGATTTATCGATTAGTAATCAGCTTTATTTAGCACACTCAGGAGATGATGAAATAGCAGAAAAAATGGTTGCAGAACTAAAAAAACAACATCCTAAAGCTGTTGTTTCATCTTATGTGTTAGGTCCGACGATTGCTAGTCATACAGGATATGGCTGTATTGCAGTTTTTTCGATGGGAAAACAAGCAAGATAATAAAAAAGCTGAGTGAAAGTTTTTCTTCTTTCACTCAGCTTTTTTATGCATATAGTTGATTGACTTGTTCTTGAACAATTTCATTTGCTAAAAATTCATCATAAGTAGTATCTAAACGATCTACTATTCCTTTATCAGAAACAACTATGATTCGATTGGCCAAGGTTTGAATAAATTCGTGGTCGTGTGAGCTAAATAGTAAGGCACCAGTAAAAGCTTTTAATCCATTATTTAAGGCAGTGATCGATTCTAAATCTAAATGATTCGTCGGATCATCTAATAATAAGACATTAGCTTTTGATAACATTAGCTTGGATAACATACAACGGACTTTTTCACCGCCGGAAAGAACATTAACTTTTTTATTTACTTCATCGCCGGAAAAAAGCATTCTACCTAAAAAACTACGTAAAAAAGTATTGTCATCTTCTTCTTTTGAAGCATACTGACGTAACCAATCAAGAATAGATAATTCACCATTAAATTCTGCACTAGAATCTTTAGGTAAATATGCTTGACTGGTTGTGACCCCCCACCGTACTGTACCAGTGTCTGGTGTAAGTTGACCACTTATGATTTTAAATAAAGTGGTGGTTGTAATATCATTTTTAGCTAAAAAGGCTACTTTATCGTCCTTATTCAGTGTAAAAGAAATATTGTCTAAGATTTTTTTTCCTGCAATACTGATACTTACATTTTCCAATTGTAATAAATCATTACCGATTTCACGGTCCGGATTAAAACCGATAAAAGGATAACGACGTGAAGAAGGCTGGATATCTTCTAAAGTAATTTTTTCTAGCATTTTTTTGCGTGAAGTGGCTTGTTTTGATTTAGAAGCATTCGCACTAAATCGTGCAATGAATTCTTGTAACTCTTTGATTTGCTCTTCTTTTTTTGCATTGCTTTGAGCTTGTAGTTTAGTAGCTAGCTGACTTGATTCCAGCCAAAAATCGTAATTACCTGCATATAGTTTGATTTTACCATAATCTAAATCTGCCATATGTGTACAAACTTTATTGAGAAAATGGCGGTCATGGGAGACTACGACTACAGTATTTTCAAAGTTGATCAAAAATTCTTCCAGCCAATTGATAGAAGGAATGTCCAGACCGTTGGTTGGTTCATCTAATAAAAGAACGTCGGGTTTTCCAAATAAAGCTTGTGCTAATAAAACCTTTACTTTTTGTCCTTCAGTTAACTGGTGCATGGTTAAGTTATATAGCTCTTCGGGAAGATTTAGACCGTGAAGTAAAACAGATGCTTCTGATCCTGCTTCCCAGCCGTCTAGTTCGGCAAACTCTGTTTCTAATTCAGCTGCCTGGATGCCATCCTCATCAGAAAAGTCTGTTTTAGCATAAAGTGCTTCTTTTTCTTGCATTACATCGTAGAGACGTTTATGGCCCATAATGACAGTTTCAATAACACTATAATCTTCATAGTCAAAATGATTTTGTTTTAAAACAGCCATCCTT
>Ga0079226_10003108_pt1 | contig 12797 bp, 12 predicted proteins | sample Poulit2014_FD_76345 | JGI IMG/M metagenome (GOLD analysis project Ga0079226, IMG submission 76345) | Agricultural soil microbial communities from Georgia to study Nitrogen management - Poultry litter 2014 | ecosystem: Environmental > Terrestrial > Soil > Agricultural land | place: USA: Georgia... | reverse complement strand
ATTTGTTCCACGGTGGCACCGGTAACAATCCGAGCGCCCGCGGTGACCGCCAGGTTGTGTAGGGACTCGATAAAGCTGCCAAAACCGCCCATGGGGTAGGCAACCCCTTCAACCAGGGTCGTATAGTTCATGATCCCATAAAATGCCGGGGTGATTTTGGGGGCCGAGGATAAAAACACCGCGGCATAGGTGAGCAGTTGACGCAGTTGGTTGTGGTGGAACTTGGCGGTGACATCCGCATCGATGGATCGGGTGAGCTTTTGGGCCAGCCGTAGCAGGCGCCGCAGAATTTGTGGGCTCGCCAGCCCGCGCAGCGTGGTGAAGTTGGAATATAAGAACTGTTCGATGGATAGCCGGTAGTCGGTGGCCATGCCGGACAGGTACCGTTCTAGGACTGCTCCGGCACCGGGTTCTAACTGTTCAAAGAGCGCGCAAATATTTTGGGTGCCAGTGGACACGTCTAAGGCCGGGTAGCCCTGGGTAAACATCCGAAACGCTGGCGCATTGAGCTCCACCAGTTCTAATTCATCATCGACGGTGGTGCCCATCAACTGATAAAAGTGGTCAAACGCTTCGGGCATTAACCACCAGGATGGGCCCATGTCCCACCGGAATCCGCCGTCGCGCAATACGCCTGCTCGCCCGCCAACTTCGGTTTGTTGTTCTAATACGGTCACGTCGTATCCGTCGCGTGCCAGTAAACCTGCGGTAGCTAATCCGGCTACTCCGGCACCAATGACGACGGCGCTCGGGGCCGAGGACATACCCTGGTGTGGCATTATTTCTTCTTCAACAGGTTGGCCGATACGATTTGGGCGGCAATGGCTAGTTTGCGTGAGGTATTGATCCGGATCCGACGTGATAGTAGTTCGCAGGCCGGGCAGGCTTCTAAGGCATCGGTCAATTCGCTAAATAGTCGGTGGGCCAGTTCAACACCAATGCGTGCCCGGGGATCTAACCGGCTCATCCCGGGTTGGGTGGCGGCCAGATCGGCACGAATATCGTCGACGACGCGTTGTTTTTGGGCGTCTTGAAACGCTGCCGGGTCCACATCCGGAAAATACGAGCGGCCTAACGTTTCGTAATCGGCGGCCAGATCGCGTAGAAAATTAACCTTCTGGAAGGCCGCGCCGAGTCTGCGAGCCGAGGTCACCAGGATCTTGTCGTCACTGGTATCGGTTCCGGGCATATTGCGAAACACCGCTAAACACATCAGACCTACCACTTCGGCTGAACCATAAATGTATTCTGCCAGGCTTTCGGCGGTGTGTTCTTGGCGGTGCAAATCCGAGCGCATCGACCGGAAAAATGGACGCGTCAGCTCGGTGGTGATGCCGTGGTGTCTGGCGGTCGTCACGAAAGCGTGGACCACCAGGTTGGTACTGTACCCGGTGGATAGACCGGCTTCGGTTTGGGCTTCCAGCCCGTCGAGTTCTTCGCCAGTCGTCGCCAAATCCAGTCCGGCCTCCTGGGCCACACCGTCAACAATTTCATCGGCCAATCTCACAAGCGCGTAAATATTGCCGATGTCTCGTTGAGCTGCTTTTCCCAAAAATTTGCAGGATAGCCCAAACGAAGTCGAATACTCATCAATAACTTTGCCGGAACTGGTCATGGCGGCCGAAGTATACCGGTGCAGGGCGGTCTTGTATGTCATGAGGTGTTCCCGTCCCGCAGATCCTGGAGGCAACACCGAAAAATATCACGCACCTGCGCCCGGGGCGTGCTGGCATCGCTGCTCCGGTGACCGTGGCTAACCGCTCGTAGTGTGGTGCACGGCAAAAGCTTGCCCGGCTCAGATCGGGGAATGAACGGTGCTTGGATGCGCATTATTCCTCCTGATCTACTGGTAGTGCCGGCAGCAAACCAGACGCAGTGTATATCCGTCGAAGCCTACACTAGAGGTGACCGGGATTACTAGCTTGGCTAACTATAATAAGGTGACACCGGAGAACCCGGAAGGGGGCAAAACCGATGAAACTCATGCCAATCGTGACGGCGGTCTGCGTGGGTGTGGCCATTGTGTTGTCCTTTATAGGCAGCGGCGCCCTAGGTGGCACACCGATTAATGCGGCAGCCGGTGGCGCACTGTCGGCCGACGCCACGCCATTTGCCCCAGCAGGACCGGCCTTTAGCGTCTGGAGTCTGATCTATCTGGGTCTAATCGCCTATGCCATCTACCAGCTACTTCCTGCCCAACGAGCATCCGCCCGCCATGAGCCACTGCGAGCGTGGGTGAGTCTATCGGCCCTATTGAATGCCGCATGGATCGGCGTGGTGCAGGCCGGCAGCGTGTTGGCCAGCGAGATCGTGATCATCGCTTTATTAGCGGTATTGGTGCACCTCATCAGGTTGCTCTCCGCCAGTGTCTCAACACGGCCCACCGATAAGCTGGTCACTGACGGCACGTTTGGGCTGTACTTGGGCTGGGTTTGCGTCGCCACAACCGCCAATACAGCGGCGCTGATCGGCACCACAGGGTTGCGTAAATTTGGCGGTTGGCAGCTGGTCACCGTAGTGGTGCTGGCCGTCGTGGTCGTCATTGGCGTGGTCTTGGCCCGTGTTACGGGCGGTCGCATTGCTCCGGCGCTGGCCATTAGCTGGGGGCTGGGGTGGATTGCTGTGGCACGCACCAGCGGCGAATTTGCTTCGCCAATGATTGTGTGGGCCGCCGCGCTCGCCGGGGCCGTGGTGCTAGTGACAACCATCGCGATCGCTGTGGTTGTTGAACGTCAACGAGCCAAGACTAGTTGGGACCCATGACATCTGTCATGGTCAAGAAATGACCGCTGACGGTACCACAATCCCCGCCGGTAGAAGATACTGAGAATATGCAGACTTCTCCATCAGCCATCGATATCGCAACGGTAACCAAGCGCTTCGGCGCCGTGACCGCCGTCGATAATGTCAGTCTTAACATTAACCGCGGCGAAGTACTGGCCCTGCTTGGACCAAACGGTGCCGGCAAGACCACCCTGCTGGATATGGTGTTGGGGTTTACCGAACCCGATACCGGCACACTGAACACCCTGGGACAATCACCGCAACGCGCCACCAGCAATGGTCACGTCGGTGCAGTGTTGCAAGACGGTGGGCTACTCGAGGACCTCACCGTGGGAGAAACGATCCGCATGATCGCAGCCTGCCATGTCAGTCCGGTGTCGGTGTCCGAGGTGATGCGCCGCGCCGGGATCACCGATTTCGCCAACCGTAAGGTCAAGAAATGTTCGGGTGGACAAAAGCAGCGCCTGCGGTTTGGGCTAGCACTGCTCACGGACCCGCAGTTGCTGATCCTCGATGAGCCCACCGCCGGCATGGATGCTGCCGCGCGCCGGGAATTTTGGGAAACCATGCACACCGAAGCCCACCGCGGACGCACCATCGTATTTGCCACCCATTATTTGCGCGAAGCCGATGATTACGCTGACCGGGTTGTGCTCATGGCCGATGGAAAAATCATTGCCGATGGCAGCGTCGACGACATGACCGCCGGGTTGCAGCGCAAACTGGCGGCCCAATGGATTGCCGATACCGACCCGTACGATTGGGCGGTTGCTGCGGGGTTGGAGCAAAAGCAACTGGATTATGACGCCGACTTGCAGCGGATCCGAATCACCACCTCCGATACCGATCGGGTTGCTGAACAACTATTATCCGGCAATCTGATTCGCAATCTCACCATCGTCCAGCCCGGTATTGAGGAAGCTTTCTTTTATTTCACCCAGCCCAGCACCAGCCAGGAGGTCGCATCATGACCACCGCAACACAGCACCAAACCAAACCAGCCAAGTCTCAAACCGAAATTCTGCTGCGCTTTGTGGCATGGGAATTCTGGCGCAACTTCCGGATGCTGGATGCCACATTTTTCGTCATCGTTCTACCGGCTGCGATGTACATGATGTTCGGGGTGGCCATGGATCAGGGCGAGATGCCCACCGGTTATGGCAACGTCTCGGCCTATGTGATGACGTCGATGGCGGTTTACGGGGCGGTGATCGCCACGACCTCGATGGCTGGTTCAGCTGCAGTGGAACGCAGCATGGGGTGGGGCCGTCAGTTGAACCTGACCGGACTGCGCCAAGGCCATTACATTGTAGGCAAAATGCTCATGGCGCTGCTGATGGCCATCAGCCCTATTGTTATCGTCTATGCCGCAGGTGTCCTTACCGGTGCCGGCTTCGATGCATTTGGCCACTGGTTGGCATCAGCTGCCCTGTGCCTGGTGGTTGCGATACCGTTTTCTCTCTATGGGCTTGCCTTTGCCCTGCTGTTTCGCTCCGAAACCGCCGTCGGCGCCGCCTCCGGGTTTCTGGTCATCTTCGCGTTTTTCGGCAACCTGTTCATCCCGTTGGGCGGCGTATTATTATCCATCGCTAAGTTCACGCCACTGTACGGTCCGGCCATGCTGGCCCGCTGGCCACAAACCCACGGCATGCTAATTTCGTTGGATGGCTCTGCGCCGGATTTTGAATCCCTTTGGCTGGTATTGGCCAATGTCACTGCTTGGACGGTTATCCTGGGGTTCATCTGTTTGCTTGCTTCTCGACGCCGGACCGCCCGCTAATGATTCATCAGCCTCGTTCAGACCTTACGCGCCAAGAGCGCCGCATTACCCTTTTCACTTCCGGGGTGTGGCTGATCTTTTTGAGCTGGACGGTCTTTGGACTGATCGAATCCACCGCCGCCCTACCGGCTCAGGTCGCAGGCTGGGCAGCACTGGTGACTTTCCCGGTGGTGTATCTGAGCAGTTTTCTCTATCCAACGCCTCTGACCGGGCTAAACCGGCATCTCAACACCCTGGTCTATACCGCCGTGTTGGTTTTGCTCGGGGTCCTCATGTCCCTGGCAACTGCCCCGGCAATCATCAATATCGTCCCGTATTTGATGGCCGTCTGGATCTTTAACCACCGGTTACCCACCGCCTGCATTGCACTGGTCATCCTGTTCTGCTCCGGCGTCGTGCTAGTAAACACGATGGGATTTGACGATTATGCTAGCTGGTTTTTGGCTGCGGTCGGCTCCCCTGCGATTTTGATGCTATTTATCCGCATCAGCATGCACCTGGGCGAAACCCAGCAGTACCATGCCGAGCAATTAACTCTGGCCCGCCAGCGTGAAGAGCTGGCCTCAACCGTCCACGACGTGTTGGGCCATTCGTTGACCACGATTACGGTAAAAATTCAGCTCGCCCAACGCCTTCTGGCCACCGATCTTTCGGCCGCAGAAACCGAATTGGAAGATATTGAGTCCCTTGCCCGGCGCTCACTTTCCGAAGTACGTTCAACGGTCACTGACCTGCAGCACCCGGATTTAGCTGAACAACTCGACCAGGCCGATAACGCCCTGACCGCCGCCGGATTAGACTTCAATCGGCCGCAGCACCCACCGCGCCTGACCCTGGTACAACAACAGATTTTTGCCTGGGTCCTGCGTGAGGCGGTCACCAATATTATCCGTCACGCCCAGGCCAGCAGCTGTACCATCAGTTTCCACGACGTCGATTCCCAAACCATGCTTCGTATCGACGACGACGGCGTAGGTATCCCCAGCACCCAGTGCAAGAAACACCACGGGCTCTACGGGCTGCAACGCAGGGTGGGCTCGGCTGGCGGCACCCTGAAACTACATCATCTGACACCCGGGACCCGCCTGGAGGTAACGCTGTGACGATCCGTCTTTTGCTGGCCGATGATCAGCATCTGGTGCGTGCCGGATTGGCCGCCTTGTTGAATTTAGAACCGGACTTGGAGGTCGTCCAGCAGTTAGCCGACGGTGCCGGCGTGGTTGAGGCCATTGCTCAGCACGCCGTCGACGTTGCCGTCTTGGATATTGAAATGCCCGAGGTGGACGGGATTACCGCAACCCAGCAGATAGCCGAGGCCTACGGCGATGATATCGCCGTCCTGATTCTTACCACGTTTGGTCGGGCGGGATATTTGCAGCGCACTATGGCGGCCGGGGCGCGGGGTTTCATGGTCAAAGATGCTCCCGCCGAGCAATTGGCTGAGGCCATCCGTACGGTACATACCGGTGGTAGGGCCGTTGATCCGACCTTGGCGGCTGAGGCATTGAGCGCTGGCGCTAACCCGTTGACGGACCGCGAGCGCGATGTCCTGAAGGTTGCCCTCACCGGTGCATCGGTCAAAGACATTGCTGCTCGAGTGCATTTATCCACCGGTACAGTGCGCAATCATTTATCTGCTGCGATTGGCAAAACGCATACCGGCAATCGTACCGAGGCTGCTCGAAGGGCGCAGTCTAATGGTTGGCTTTAAATGGCTTTAGAGTAGTTGGAAGTTCCCGGCCTTGGCCAGGGCCGTTTCTAAGTCGGTTCGGTCGATGGTTTCATCGCGTTTGTGCTTTAGAATCATGCGGGTGTCTTGACCGGTTTGGACTTCAAAGGCGATTGCACCAACCCGCGGCACCCGGTAGACCTGCCCTTTGATGGCGGTGGTATCGGCATTACTCAGTTCGCCGGCTATCAGGTAAATGGTACTGATAATCACTGGTGCTCCTTTTGCTCAGCCAAAGATAGCTTAGATACGACCGTTGAAGGCCTGCATGGCGGAATCTTCCCGGGTTCCTCCACGGCCGTCGCCGATATGATCGTAGTCGGCAACCCAGGAAATTTTTCGCACCCATTTGACCATTTTGTAGCCGTGATTGGACTCGACGCGCAGGCGCAATGGTGCCCCCAGGTGATCATCGAGTGGTTTGTCGTTACGTTCATAGGCAAGGATAGTGTCGTCTTGGTAGACATCGCGTAGTGGGATGACTGCATAGAACGGTTCGCGCGGGCGATTATCGTACATGACTTGTGCCAGCCCGTGAGATTCGATGAGCACATAATTGGCGTCTTTGGGTCGCGGTCCCAGTAGCGCCAGCACGTCTTGCAGTTTCACGCCGGCCCATTTCGACGTCGCCGTCCACCCTTGCATACACGAGTGTACGGCAATGTATTGCTGTTTTGGCATGTCTTTGAGCTCGTCCAGGCTCACCTCGATGCTGGTCTCGTTGAGCTCGCCGCCGAGTTCTAGTCGCCAGTCGGCCCATTTATTATCTCGATATTGCAGCCATTCGGGCGATTCGTCTTGGGTGGGCGGAAGCCCGTTGGTCCAGTGGTATTCGGAGAGGTGCTTTTCGGTAAATACCTTTTGGGTGGACATCCGTGAGCGCATCCAATTGAGGAACACTTTGCGACCCGGCTCGGTCACTGCAACCAGGAAGCGTTGAGCGCGTGGGCGGTCCGCTAGGCTCCAGTAACTTAGCCCGATGAGCAGGCCAATGACGACGACGATGGTCAACAGTGCGACGGTAAATCCTTGTGCATAATACTGGGGCTCATTGGCTTCGATACCCAGTATCATATGCGGCAGGTTGTATTCGGGGTGCACAAGAAATACCAACCCCACGTGCATGATGATAAAAATCGCAAAGAGTGCATGGCAGATGAAATGTAGTGACCGGGCTACCTGTGGGCCCCCGAATATTTTGACGTACCACGGGAAGCGCGACCGAATGGCAGGTGCCATAGCCAGACCGGTAAGAATCATCAGTGGCGCCAGTAGAAATACTACTGCGGTATAGGTGAGCATCTGTAAGGCGTCGTAAGGTTGGAAATACTCTAGGGCTGGCGTTCCGAAGCCGGCGTAAATTTTGAATGACTCCCAGGCTTGCGGAAATATATCCCAGGTCGTCGGGATAATACGTCGCCACAGTCCGGTGGCAAACAGTAGGACGACATAAACCACACCGTTGAGTACCCAGAGCATGACACCGAGACCGTGCCAGTGTCGTCCGAGCCCAATATTTTCCCTACCGGGTAGGGCCAGAAGCGGCGACATTGACCGCTCGTCCATAAGTGAGGTGTAAACGCCTTCTTCAGTGGGTAGTTTTTGGCGGGTGAAACGTAACCATTCGGTGCCGGGTTTAGCATCGTTGCGCCACCATAGCCGTGGCAACGAGGCCAGGATCTCCCACCCGCTGCGCAGTAAAATGCCCAACAGCAGAAAATTTAGTAGGTGCGTGGTACGTAGCCAAAGAGGAAAATCGATGTCCATCATGCGCTCCTTCGCGCCCACTTGAGAAGACCCAGTGAGCCTAAAAATTAGCGTACCAACGCGGACCGGCCTCATCAATACACCATAAATGGTCTTAAGTGGCGGCACCATCAGGCTGGCTTTTGGCTAGATGTTCCAGTATAGGTTGCGTAACAGTGGCTGATACGGGTCGACCCATTTGGCTGGCTGGAAGTACGTTACACCGTCTACTTTTCGGATCGTCCATTTGCCATTGTGAACGTCGGCATGGTGGTGGGCGCATAAGGTAATGGCGTTGTCTTCGTTGGTTTGACCACCATGGGACCATTCTTTGCTGTGATGGCATTGACAATACGTAGCTTGAATCATGCAGCCCGGGGCCTGGCAACCCTTATCCCGGGCGAATATGGCTTTTCGTTGGGCGGTGGTGAAAAGTCTTTTCGACCGGTATTCATTGAGTACTACGTCTTGACCGTTCCAGATTTGGCCCACGAGTTCCACATCGCACAGAGTGGGTTCTGCATGGTTAGGGTGGATGGGTCCGACATTGACCGCTTCAGATTGGTATGGGGTCCAAGCTTCGGGATTGGCATGCCCGCTATAGCTCACGTTGTCATATTCGGTACTCGATAGATCTTCGCCATGACCATCGGAGGCATGCCGTTTCATAATGGTGGGTAGAATCCCATCGGGTCCCTCGGGTCGACGTACGGATTCAGGCACCGGTGGTAGTCCCAGCGTTTCGTACGCAGTCTGTATGTCCTGGACAATGACGAGCTTTGCCGATGATCCATGAGCTCGTTTGGCCGCTGCCTCGTCAGGGTGCATACTCATCACCGAAGACAGGGCTCCTAGCAGCACAGCTCCGGCCCTTTGCGCCCTGGTGAGGCTGCCGATCCAGTCTATTTGTTTTCGAGTGTAGGTATTTCCTTGTTCGTCTTTGGCGACTACTACTTCAGGTTCCACCGGTTGTTCCAAGCTTGCTTCAATCTGGCTAGCTGTACGGTCGTCTCCGCCAGGTGTACTGCCGATCCTCTCATGGAGCGCTTTGATCCGCTGCTGCTTGGCTAAATGCCGTTGCCGAGCACTGAGATCATTGATATTTGGCTGCTCCGAAACATCTACATCAGTACTATCTTGATTTGCAGTTGTTTGAGTTTCCTCAGCTGCGTTGTCTTGGCGATCTGTAGCTTCGGCTTGTTCATCGGCCGAGGTTTCTTCGTTACCGTGAGGCTCCTGAGCGGCTTTAGCATCTGCCATCGCTGCGTAAAGGTTTTCAATGTTTTCCGGTAACAGTGGTCGATTGCCCTTGTAATTAAGGTTGGTGTTTATAAATTCTTTGAAAAATGCCGTCCAGATGGGGTCCATATGCATTGATGCAGTTGCCGATCCGTCGCTATGTGAGCGCAATTGCAAGGCGTTGTCCGGCTGCTTTTTCAAACTTTTGGAAAGTGGCGGTCCATCAGCATCGATATGATGAGCGATTCGTTCAATCCACCGTTGCTTCGCCTGGGTCAGTTCTTCAGGGGTCGCGGTCTCGGCTGCGTCTACCATCACTGGCTCAAACAGACCGATCACGTCATCTTTATATTCCGTTGTTTGGCCAACAACCGAAGCATACTTGGTGAGATCTTCATCCATTTGGATGATGCGATCAAGATTCTCACCGGGGATTTGTCCGGTAGTAAATGACGCAGCCACTTTAGGTAATTTCGGAGTAGCGCCAGCCACGGTTCGATCAGTATCCGAACCATAACCGACATAGACGGCGCGGGTTTGAAGCTTCCCTGCTTTACGACCAGATATCCGCATATATTGACGCAGAACTTCTTTGACATTGGCGTACCCTTGCAGTCCGTCAGGAACGCCGAGGTACGCTGTTTGATCTTTGACCGCAACGTCCAATTTACGTACCAGGTTCACCATGGCGGCATCATTTGTTCGATCCGCCGTTTTCATCAAACACATAATGGCCGGAACAGTGTCCACATAATTATCTGGAGCTACCGGTTCAGGAGGCGGCGCACCCTGGTTCTCTTGCGAGCTGTGCTGATCTTGGGATTTAAAGCCAGACCAGTCAACACCAGCTGCTTTCGAAAAGGTTGCGATCTCCTGGACAGATTCTGGTTGCGCGAGCCGTTCTGAAAACTTCCGGCTAAATAGTGCGTTGGCGTATGCAAGCTCGCCCAAGGTCATTTCGCTAATCAGGTCTTCATTGATTGCAGCAATGGATACCGCTTCACCAGCGTTGGCAAATAGTTGCTGATCCACGACGGCACCCTCTCAAGATATATGACGAACCTATAAGCGTTAAGCGACCTAAAAGACTGAATAGAAATGAATAAAGAGATGAAATATTAATCAAGTGTTGGCACTATTCTAACTCCAGCAATCGCGAAAAACAAGGGTTTTAATTACCTTTAATGGTTTATATAAGGTTATTAATGTAGTCTCGGGTGCTTTACCATACACTTATGACAGAATAAAGGCGTGTCTCGTCTTTTGTGGACAACTCTCCCTAAAACCAAAAGTTACCCACAGCCTTGACAAACAGCCTTGACAAGCCATCTTTACCGAGGTTTTTAAACCAAAAACGGTGCCGTCACAGAAGATTTCTGTGACGACACCGTTTGAATCGTGAAACTATTAGCTCACAGTGGCCTTACGGATCAATAAGTAGTTAAGCCCACCAAGCACAATCGCCGCAAGCAACCCCCACCCTGCCAGGCTGAAGGCAGTTTGGCGCATAAACCACGTACCAACGGTGGCCCACCCGTCGTTCAAGGTAATCAGTGCAAGCAGGCCCAGTAGCACCGCAATCACACCGATAATTACCGCCCAAAGCTGGGTCACCGAAACGCGACGGTACAAGATCGCCCAAAAGAATCCGAAGCACATCACAAACAGCACCACCACTGCCGCGATCGACCCAACCCCGAACATGCCGCCAAACTCTTGGAAGCTTGGCACACCGAACACATACATGTGTCGACCAAACCCGTTAGTAGCTTGCTCAACCCAATAGGCCAACATGGCAGCCAGGGCATAACCTACCGAAACCACCGCAAACGTGAGGTATGTGCCGATCAGATATACACGTCGGCTGTAACTTAGCGCCACAGAAAAAGGAAAGGTGTGCGAGGCCGTATAGGCAGCCATAAACCCTAAGTACCAGATCGTAGCCTGTGACCCTCCGGTCGCGTTCAGCGGCTCTTCGGCCGGGATGCGCTCTGGCACTTGTGCATCAATGAGCCCCATAACGCCGTAGGAAAACCCCCAAGCAATAACGAAGATGATCATGGGGAGCCAAATAAACGACCACGGCACCGCGAATTGCAAACGGAAGGCGGCGGGCACCCGAGCAAAACTGGAGCGCCGAGTCGTAGTTGGATTTACTGTCATGGAAGTCATTTCAGGCCCTCCGAGGTTCGTTGCTCGTCGTCATTATTGCGGGTCAGATGCACGATGAGCTGTTGCAATGAAACGGGTAGTACATCGAGGTCCAGTTCGGTCACCAATTGCTGCTCGTCGGCAGACAATTTACCCAGCACCGTAATGCGAACAATTCGGCCGAGCTCTTCGCGGTCAAGCACCGTCCGATCCCCTACCACTTGTTGCACGGCGTCTCCGTGACCAACCAGGGTCACGGCACGGTCGGCAAGCTCTTCGGCGGATTCATCCACCAAAATCTTGCCTTGATCTATAACCACCACGTGCTCTAGGAGGTAGGCAATTTCGTCAATGAGGTGTGACGACATGACGATGGTTCGCGGGTTTTCGGCATAGTCATCGAGTAGGCGGTCGTAAAAGAGTTGCCGGGCTACAGCATCAAGTCCCATATAGGGCTCATCAAAAACCGTGAGCGGTGCCCGAGATGCTAGCCCAATGATCACCCCGACGGCGGACTTTTGACCCCGGGACATTTTTTTGATTTTGGTTTTCAACGGTAAACGGAAGTCGCCGATCAACCGCTGCGCAAACTCTTCGTCCCAGTTTTCAAAGGCATCCCGGGCTGCAGCGAAAGCGTGTTTGGCTAGCGCATCTTCGGGATATCGCTGGTCTTCTCGAACGAAACAGATGTCTGGCAGGACTTGTTCGTTTTCGTGTGGCACGTGCCCGAAAACATGAACTTCGCCATCCGAGGGCCAGTCTTGGGCCGTCATGACCGACATCAGCGTGGTTTTTCCGGCACCGTTTCGACCCAGCAGGCCGTGTATCTTATCCTTTTCAAAATCTAGTGTGACGTTATCAAGGGCAACGGTACTTCGAAACCGTCGAATGATGCCCTGTGCTTCGATTGCCTTGATATCTTGTGCAGTATCGAAGGTGGTCATGGTATCTCCTTGGTTAGGACGCGTCGCGGTCGCGTAGCATCGCCAGAACCGCTTCGGTATCAAGTCCAATTGCCCTTGCTTCGGCCAGCAGGGGATCGAGGTAGTGCTGAGCGAATTCTTCGACACGTTGATTGCGCACAATACGTTGCGCCCCGGGAGCAACGAAGGTCCCCAAACCGCGTCGTTTTTCCAGAATGCCGCGATCGACTAGCAGGTTGATGCCTTTGCCAGCGGTTGCCGGGTTGACACGGTAAAACGCTGATAGTTCGTTGGTCGACGGCGCTCGATCTTCTTCGGCCAGTGAGCCGTCGAGGATCGATGCTTCAATTTTCTCTGCGATTTGAATAAACAGTGGACGGCCGTCATCCATAGAACACACCCTCCACTTTCTAGTGACGCAACTTCACGGGTCTATCACCTCAGT
>Ga0079226_10003107_pt1 | contig 12798 bp, 13 predicted proteins | sample Poulit2014_FD_76345 | JGI IMG/M metagenome (GOLD analysis project Ga0079226, IMG submission 76345) | Agricultural soil microbial communities from Georgia to study Nitrogen management - Poultry litter 2014 | ecosystem: Environmental > Terrestrial > Soil > Agricultural land | place: USA: Georgia... | reverse complement strand
TGCTGGCCGCTGAAATGGCCACTGAAATTGGTGTCGATAGTGTAACCCCGTGGCAAGCTCAGCGCTCTATTGTGCGGTTACGTTCCGACCGCTTGGCAAAAACAAAGGCTAAGTGGCAGGCCAAACTCCAAGCCGCGGCACAACAATCCCGTCGGGCATATATTCCCGAACTGCGTGAACCCATTGTCGCCGAGCAGATGAGCCGACTGCATGCACCGGAAAGGGGCCATCACTTACTGGTGTTACATGAAGAGGCTGACCAAAGCATCTCCGAGGCCGCTGCTAGGTTGCCGCAGCCTAATACACTGCACATAGGGGTGGGCCCAGAAGGTGGCGTTTCGCCAGAAGAGCTAGATGCGGTACGCACCGTTGGCGCCATTGCGGTCAAGATTGGCCATAACATTATGCGAGCTTCCACCGCCGGTCCGGTGGCCGTCGCATTGCTTAACGAATATTTCAACCGCTGGTGACGGTGCAATATCAGCCCGCACTGATAAACAACTGCGGAAACGTAGACCTGCTTGAGCGCCACAGCATAGACTGGGGGCATAGTAACCCCATCGTTTCAATGGAGTCGAACTGACAGAACGAAGTCAATCCCCGCATACCTTCCACCAGACCATTGTGTTCAATTCACAAGCAGATATGGTTCGGACATTTGGTCCGTCCGATATGTTGCTGCGTGTTATTGAAGGCGTGTACCCCAACCTGCAATTATTCGTTCGCGATCAACAATTGGAATTGCAAGGTCGGCCCGACGAAGTCGCGGAGGTGGTGAAAATAGTTGACGACTTACAGGCAGTCGCTCGTGCAGGCACTACCGTGGACCCGGAAATTATTGAGGCTACTATTGCGGGGGTGCGGTCTTTTCAAGATACTAGAGGATCTAATGGGCCCGCTGAACTCATTGTCTCGGCACAGGGCAAAAAAATTCGCCCCAAAACTGAGAATCAAAAGATTTATGTTAATGCCATCAATAACAACACGGTAGTGTTTGGTGTTGGGCCTGCAGGAACCGGTAAAACATACTTGGCCATGGCCAAAGCCGTTCAAGCCCTCCAATCCCGGGAAGTGAACCGTATTATTCTGACGCGGCCGGCTGTTGAAGCGGGCGAATCGTTGGGCTACCTACCCGGAACGCTAAGTGAAAAGATCGATCCCTACCTGCGGCCGTTATACGACGCTCTTCATGAAATGATTGAGCCCGAAACTATCCCACATCTGATAGAGGTCGGTACTATTGAGGTCGCCCCGTTAGCGTATATGCGTGGCAGGACGCTCAACGACGCGTTCATTATTCTTGACGAGGCCCAAAATACCTCTGCAGAACAAATGAAGATGTTTTTGACGCGTCTCGGTTTTAATTCTCATATGGTGGTCACCGGTGATGCGTCGCAAGTGGATCTACCCCGCGGCACCGATTCCGGCCTCGCCCAAGCCATTGACTTTCTAGGACAAATCAACGATATCGCTGTCGTTGAATTAAAGTCCTCTGACGTCGTTCGACACAACCTGGTATCCAAGATTGTGGACGCTTACGATCGTTACCAACCAGAACCCACTCGGCCGCAACGTAGCGGACGGAATCGAAACCGGTAGGTCCTTTTGGCAGCAGAAGTTCTTAACGAAACTCAATACGATATTAACATCCAGCGGATCGTGGAGCTGGCCGATCATCTTTATCAACGATTGCACATTCATCCTGAATCAGAACTAGCTGTCGTATTTGTCGACGATGATGCCATGGCCGCACTGCATCAAGCATGGATGGGCCTCGATGGCCCTACTGATGTGATGAGTTTTCCCATGGACCAGCTGCGGCCTGGCAGTGCAAACCATCCTGCCACAGGAATGTTGGGCGATATCGTGATTAGCCCGCAGGTTGCTGCAGAACATGCCGCAGGTGGTGGCCACAGCACTGCTGACGAACTTGCTCTGCTTGTCACTCATGGGCTACTGCATCTGTTAGGTTACGATCATCATGACGACGATGAGAAACACCAGATGTTTTCTACACAGGATCAATTGTTAGAAGAGTTTTTGGGCTACACACCACCACAATTGACCGACAACGGGAAGTAGTCGTCGTGGTTGTCCCCGTTGTGCTAGCGCTACTATTTTTGATCAGCCTCGCAATGACCTGGGTGTTAACCCTTGCCGAATCGGCATTTGATTACCTGTCTTACCGCGAAGCGGAGGCTCTGGTAGCAAAACGCCCTACCAGCCCGGTACTGCAGATCATGGATCGATTAGCTGAACATCAGTTAGCTGCTCGATTTTGGAACACGGTGTTTCTAGCGAGTAGTGCGGCATTAGTTACGGCATTTATTGAGCACTTTGTCGATAATGTTTGGTTATCTACAGCCGGCGGTATTGCCCTCATGACGGTTATTGTTTTGTTGTTCGCGTTCCGCAGTCCCAGCCGTATCGGTGCTATCCATTACGAAGTCGCAGCACGATTAACCGCCTGGCTCGTGCGATCGTTAACGCTGGTGCTTGGACCTATTCCACGGTTATATCGGTTAGAAAACGAACACGAAAATGACGCTGAACATGAGGATTCTGAGCTAGAAGAACGGCACTTTCGGGAATACGTTTCCCGGGCCTCAGCTGCCGATGTACTCGAAGACGACGAAGCCGATATGATCCAATCAGTTTTTGAAATGGACGATACGCTAGTGCGAGCCGTCATGCAGCCACGCATCGACGTCGTCTGGTTGGACTCGGGCACCAGTCTAGATGACGCTGTCGAGATCTTTATTGCCTCAGGTTATTCACGAATCCCGTTGATTGGCGATAGCCCCGATGATGTTCTGGGTATCGTCTTCCTCAAAGACCTCATTCGTGCTCTTCATACCAATAAATTGAGCCCAGACGACGCCGTGAACCTATTGGTTAGAGATATCCGAGTGGTCCCTGAATCAAAAACGGTTTGGGACTTATTACAAGAACTACAACGCGAGGCTATCCATGCGGCTATCGTCATTGATGAGTATGGTGGAACTGCAGGGTTTGTGACGCTGGAAGATCTTATTGAAGAACTCGTAGGCGAAATCGAAGATGAATACGACGACGCCGAAATCGCTGACGTTATTCCGCAACCTGATGGAGAATTTTTGGTTAACGCTGCGATGTCTGTATCAGATTTCTCCGAGGCCTTTGGATTATTGTTAGAAGACGACGAGGATGTCGATACCGTTGGTGGGTTGTTTGCCAAAAATTTGGGTAAAATGCCAACCAGAGGATCAGTCGTCGACGTCGAACATCTTACGTTGACCGTAGAATCACTTGCGGGACGACGTAATCGCGTTGACACTATCCGCGTCACCACACAGCCAGCTCATCAGGAGTTCACACCATGATGCCTACCGAATACCCGGAACATTTCCGTTCTGGGTTTGTCAGCCTTGTTGGTCGGCCAAACGCCGGAAAATCAACACTGACTAATGCCATGGTTGGTTCAAAAGTAGCTATTACGTCTTCGAAACCACAGACCACGCGACGAGTTATTCGTGGCATCGTTTCACGAAAAGAAGCTCAATTAATTTTAGTTGATACTCCCGGCCTGCATCGGCCTCGCACCTTGTTGGGGGAGAGGCTCAATGATCTGGTTGCTGAAACGTTGTCCGGTATGGACGCCATTGCCATGTGCATTCCGGCCAATGAAAAAATTGGTCCAGGTGATCGGTTTATTACCGAACAACTAGCTCAGTTTCGAAAAATCCCGATGATCGCGTTAGTCACCAAAGTCGATACTGTGACCAGAGGAGCCCTTGCCGATCAACTCGTTGCCGTCCAACACTTGGGTGAAGAGTTCTTGACGCAGCACGACGACGCCGGATTTAGTGACATCGTACCGGTATCTGTGGCTGGAAATGTTCAAGTAGATACGGTCCTGAATGTACTGACTACGTACCTGCCCGAATCCCCGCCTTTGTATCCAGACGGTGATATCACTGATGAACCCGATGACGTGATGATTGCCGAGCTCATTCGTGAGGCGGCGTTGGAAGACGTTTTCGATGAATTACCACATTCACTGGCGGTGATTGTGAGTGAAATGCAACAGAACGATAGTGCTGGCACCGCTGGACTGACCACTATTTATGCCGAGATTTATGTTGAACGTGATAGCCAAAAAGACATCATTATCGGTAAAGGTGGTGCCCAACTGCGCTCGATTGGTCAACGTGCACGAAGAAATATCCAGCGACTGTTGGGCACCCGGGTCTACTTGGATCTGGTGGTCAAGGTCGCCAAAGATTGGCAGCGTAACCCAAAACACATGAACCGTTTGGGATTCTAAATTTACAGTGCTAGGGTGACACTATGCATTTCCTAAAGAGCACCCCAGTTAACGGTCGTAACCGTGTGTTTCTTGGTGCTCTTCTAGGCTTACTCCTATCTTGCCGTAGCGAGGCCTAGCATTCAGAAGCGTTTGCTTTGAATTGCCACTAGGTAGGGCCGGACCTCGTTACGGAGCCAAGCTTACGGCCTGCCACCGGTAAGACATAAGTCTGCAAACACCGGTATGTCATCATTGGTCCATTACACTTCTGAACAGGACTAGGCAGTCAAGGATTGAGGATAAACTTTGCGCAAATTTCAGCAACCTTCTGGTATGAACTTTCATAAATATGTTCCCTTTGAAAAACAAATTGAAGTTCAGCTACCGGATAGAACCTGGCCAGATACTGTCATTACCCAGGCACCTCGTTGGTGTGCTGTGGATCTACGCGATGGAAATCAGGCCCTGGTCAGTCCCATGGACCCAGCCCGCAAGCTGCGGATGTTCGAATTGCTTGTGGATATGGGATATAAAGAAATCGAAGTGGGCTTTCCCGCAGCGTCCCAAACTGACTACGACTTCGTCCGGCAGCTTATCGACGAAGACCGTATCCCCAATGATGTTCGCATTCAGGTACTAACACAGTCTCGAGAACATCTCATTGAGCGCACCTACGAAGCACTTGAAGGTGCGCCCGGAGCCATCGTTCATCTCTATAACTCTACTTCCGTCTTGCAGCGTCGCGTTGTATTTCGTCAAGACCAGGCAGGCATTATCGATATCGCAACTCGTGGAGCGATGCTATGCCGCAAATATGAAGAGCAGCTCAGCGACACAGAGATTACCTATCAGTACTCACCGGAGTCTTTCACCGGAACAGAACTCGAATTTGCCGCCGAGATTTCTAATCGCGTAGCAGAGGTCCTGGATGCGTCAGCGGATCGTCAGATGATTCTGAATCTACCGGCTACTGTGGAAATGTCGACCCCCAACCGCTACGCTGATCAGATTGAATGGATGCACAGCAATATTGAAAACCGCGATGCAATTATTCTTTCGCTGCATCCTCACAATGATCGCGGCAGTGGCGTTGCCGCAGCTGAACTGGGCTATATGGCCGGTGCAGACAGGATTGAAGGCTGCCTATTTGGTAACGGTGAACGAACCGGTAACGTCGACCTCATCACACTGGGCATGAATCTTTATACCCAGGGGATCGACCCAGAAATTGATTTCTCCAATATGGATAAGATCCAAGAAGTCTACGAGTATGCCACTCAGATGAATGTTCATGAGCGTTCACCGTGGGCCGGTGAGCTAGTGTTTACTGCTTTCTCGGGATCACACCAGGATGCTATCAAAAAAGGTTTCGACGACATGCATATGCGTGCCGCCGAAGCCAACGTCTCTACCGAAGACCTCGATTGGGGCGTTCCGTATCTCCCGGTTGATCCAGAAGATATTGGTCGCACCTACGAAGCCGTAATCCGCGTGAACTCCCAGTCGGGTAAAGGCGGTGTCGCGTACATGCTAAAAACCGACCACAACCTGGACCTGCCACGTCGAGCACAAGCGGAGTTTTCCACCGTTGTGAAACACTACACTGACACTCAAGGTGGCGAAATTACCTCAGAGACCCTTTGGCAGGTATTTTCGGATGAATACCTACCAGCTGAGAACCCGGCAGACGGGTGGGGCCACTACCACCTGCTGTCCTCGACCGCATCAACCACTGAGGAAGGGGACTTCTCTATGGAGGTCCAAATGGACCGCGACGGAGAAATCGTCACCCGTTCGGCCACCGGTAACGGCCCGATTTCTGCCTTAGTATCAATGTTCCATGATGTCGGGGTGGATGTGCGTGTTCTGGATTACACTGAGCACGCAATGACTGAAGGCGGTGAAGCGATGGCGGCGGCCTATGTGGAGGCGGCCATTGGCGACCGAGTACTGTGGGGGATTGGTCTGGATCACAACACCTCCACTGCCTCCCTACAGGCTGTCACATCGGCGGTCAACCGCTACCTGCGTGATGTAGAAGCCGAGGCAGCAGCTGAGTAAAAGTACATCTCGAAGGTCCCGTGGTTCCGGAACATACGTTTCCCAAAGTTACCGGACCCACGGGATTATTCTGCGCACCTATAAACTTGCTGAAGCCGATCGCATTATTGTCGTATTAACTGCTGACCACGGTCAGATCCGAGCGGTGGGTAAAGGAGTCCGACGGACCACTTCAAAATTCGGTTCTACATTGGAACCGTTCATGCATACCAGGCTGCAATTGGTGCCTCGGCGTAGCCTGGATATTATTGTTCAAACCGAGACCATCCAACCTTACGGGATGACGCTCACGAACGACTACGATACCTTTGGCTCCGCCTCAGCAATGGTGGAGACAGCCGAACAACTCACGCGGGATGAAGATCCGGCAGACGCTGGTGGTCAATATCGGTTGCTGCACGGTGCTATAGCAGCATTGGCACGTCGGGCTGCTGCCCCAACCATGCTACTAGCCTCGTACCTACTACGTGCCGTAACGCTTGCCGGTTGGGCACCGGTATTTACCCAATGCGCCCGTTGTGGGTTAGAAGGAACCCACAACTGGGTTTCGGTTGTGTTAGGCGGAGTCCTATGTAACGAGTGTGCTCCACCCCAGACGCCATACGTTACCGACGACGACGTCGCATTGCTTATTGCCTTGCACACCGGGGATTGGCCAGCGGTTAACCAAGCCCAGCCAGCCCAAACGCGTCAGGCAACGGGATTTATCGCAGACTATTTACAGTATCATCTAGAACAGCATCTGCAGTCACTATCCGTAATGGACCAGGGCTAACTACCACAGGAGCCAACTATGCCATATCAGGATCCGGCACCTCACCCAGACGGTTTCGCGATGCCTGCCATCGACTCAAAGTTCATCCCACAACATGTGGCCATTGTGATGGATGGCAACGGACGCTGGGCCAATCAACGCGGCCTGCCACGAACCGAAGGACACCGGGCCGGGGAACAAGCCTTACTTGATGTTATGGCTGGAGCGGTACAGATGGGTATTCCGTACGTATCTGTCTACGCATTTTCTACGGAAAACTGGAAACGGTCACCCGATGAGGTTGCATTTCTGATGGGATTTTCTCGTGATGTGTTGCGTAGGCAGCGCGACACGTTGAATTCTTGGGGCGTGAGAGTGCATTGGAACGGTCGAAAACCTCGGCTGTGGAAGTCAGTAATCAAAGAACTGCAAATGGCAGAAAAGCTGACCAAAGACAACGACCGTACCAACCTCATTATGTGCGTTAATTACGGGGGCAGAGCAGAAATCACCGACGCTGTGCACAATATTGCTACCCAGGTAGCCGACGGTACGCTCAGTCCAAAATCAATTACCGACAAAACGGTGAGCCAACATTTACGTCAACCAGATGTACCCGATGTAGATCTTTTTCTGCGTACGTCCGGTGAACAGCGGTTATCGAATTTTTTGCTATGGCAATCCGCTTATGCTGAACTGATTTTTTTGGACGTCCTGTGGCCAGATGTCAACCGAAAAACTCTCTGGGATGCCGTTGAAACCTATGCCTCCCGAGACCGTCGATACGGTGGAGCTGTTGACGCCGCCGTTACTTTCTGAAGTAGTCCAACCAGGCAAATGTAGCGTCAAATGCCTGTTCACGGACCGCTTTGGCTGACGCGTATACGTCATGCAGTGCATTGGGAAATTTATGTATCATCACCCGATCACCAAGCTGAATTGCACGTTGCGTGGTGGCGTGTACGTCTAATACCGTATCGGCAACCTGCATGCGGGCAGAATATTTTGTTGCGAAATATGAGGCAGCTGAAGTCATGACCAATACCGGCGTATCGATATCTAAGCCATGCCGGACTTGGGCGTGCCCATCCAATACTGCGGCCAGCCAGCCACCGTGGATGTCAAAAGAATACCGGGGACGCCACAGTGGGTGCAGCACCCATTCACCATGGGCGTTGTTCGATAAGGACTGGTAGAAAAAATCAAACTTCGGAAATAAGAGTTTTCGCTCGGGTGCGGAACGCCAAATCGGATCCGCTATAGTATTGGCAAAACTACGCAACCAGGTATTACCTTGCAGTTCTAGCCATGGTGCATTAAGCACCAGGCCGCCAAACTGTCCCGGATGGCGATCGGCCCATAAAGCGGCTGTAAGACCGCCGGTAGAGTGGGCAATGATTGAAGGTGAAGTGTTCGGATGTGCTGAGTTGAGGATCTGAAATGCTGCATCGATCTCGGCATCATATTGTGTTAGGTCTTGAATATATCCGGGCGTTTGTTTTGGTCGAAGAGAACGTCCGTATTTGCGTAGCTCAAGTGCATAGAACTGATACCCGTGCAGCTTGGCGGCTGCAGCCAACTCAGTGTTGTAAAAATAGTCGGACCAGCCGTGAATATACAATACTGGTGTACCGGCAGCTGCATCGTGGCGGACCAATGTGGCAGCGACCGGTCCTTCATTATCTTCGCCCAAGGGCAGGGTGCGTCGGGAAAAGCCGGCCAAGACGTCAGGTACCCATTGGCCCGGCGGGCTATCTTCAAGTAACCCGTAATGCATCAATACCCCTCAGCATGTGACAAGATGTTTGCACAGTTTTAAAACCCGTCAGTGGGTGTGGTTGACTACCAGTTATGACCAACCTAATCGTTGCACGCCTTGCCGGCCACTCGCCATCAGTATATCCGCGAATATTTAACGCCGTCTTTGCCGGTATGGACGCCGAACGGGCACATAAAATTGGGTTTGACGCCATCCGAACTGCCGAGAAGACGGGGGCTTCGCGTATCTTGCGTACAGCTTTTCGCCCAGCCGAGAGCCTTCGGACCAAGGCTATGGGGCTGAGTTTTCCTTCGCCGTTCGGACTAGCTGCAGGGTTCGACAAAGCTGGTATCGGCACCAGCGCCTTAGCTGAACTGGGTTTTGGGCATATCGAAGTTGGGACCGTCACTGGACAAGAACAGCCGGGGAATCCTAAACCACGCTTGTTTCGGCTCCCACAAGATAGGGCTTTGGTTAACCGCATGGGGTTCAATAATCATGGGGCAGAAAAGATCGCTCCGCGACTGGCACAAACCCGGAAGACTCTGACTCGCCGGTTTGGTCAATTTCGCCCCATCCTGGGGGTAAATATAGGCAAAACCAAGATCGTAGAACTCGCGGATGCAACGGACGATTATCTCAGTTCGACTCGACTGCTGGCCCGCCATGCCGATTATCTTGTGGTCAACGTTTCCAGTCCAAATACTCCTGGGCTTCGGCAGTTACAAGCCATCGAAGCTCTAGCACCGCTATTAGACGCCGTCTCAAAAACGGCCGATGCCGTCACGGGCCGTCACGTACCGCTTGCGGTTAAAATCGCACCGGATCTTAATGATGACGATGTTGTTGCTGTCGCCGACATGGTCACTGAATTACGCTTAGATGCAGTAATTGCTACTAACACAACGATCTCGCGGGATAATCTCACCGCGGAGCGATCTGAAGTAGAAGCTATTGGTGCCGGGGGAGTCTCGGGGGCGCCGCTGGCCCAACGTTCCTATGAAGTGCTGAACTTATTGAATCGTCATCTCCAGGGGACGAGCATTATCTCGGTTGGTGGTGTTACGACCGGTGACGACGTGCAACAACGACTCGAAGCCGGTGCCACGCTAGTCCAGGGCTATACAGCATTTTTATATGAAGGGCCCTTCTGGGCGGGTCGCATTAACGCCGCCCTGGAACATTATCAGCGTGGAAATTGACCTCGTTTTACCTGGGGGCGAGGCAATCGCATACGACGCATTTGTGTGCCTCGCATTGCCGCATACCAGCGAGTCCCCGGTTCCATGACGCCGAACTTAGCTTCTAAACGTCGTTTGACCTGAAAGCCAACCCAGAAACCTTCAAAGATAACCAAAAAGACGAACGCGAGCATGCCAATGGTCGAAGCCAGTTGCATCGCAGGAGTCGGCACGAAGCTCAACGCCAAAAAAAGCAACACGCCAATAATCAGCCATTCGCCGATGCCCCAACGTGCATCGACATAGTCGCGGGTGTAGCGTCGTTGTGGACCCTTATCACGGGCCGGTAAGTATTTTTCTTCTCCGGTATCCAGCGCACGACGCATACGTGCTCGTTCTTCAGCAACAGCCTGCTTATTTTGTTGTTTGGCAACCTTGCGGTCATCGGAAATAAGTGGACGACGATTCGCCGCTTCCTGATCGCGTCGTTTAGGTGTAGGGCGGCCTTTGCCCTCGGTCTGGCTTGTGTCGGTGCCTGGATCTTCTTCGGTCATGAGCTCTCTTCTGTTAGGTCACGGTGGGATAGTGGTTGGTCTCTATTCTAGGACTTCAAATAAGCCTGTCATCCCGACTACGCTAAGGGATATGAATGTATCGTTTTCAGAAGCTAGGAACCTTGATCCCGATTCCGCCGAGTTCATCGCTGTCGTAAAGCATTGGGTAGATCTTCACTTTGACGAGATCGTAAAGAATCTGGCTGAGCTCGTCAGGTATCAGTCGTTAGCCTTTGAAGGTTACGATCGGGAACAGTTGTTGGCTTCTGCAGACGCCGTCAAGGATCTATTTTCGCAGACTGGTTTCGACGAGCTACAGCAGCTTATTGAAACCAATAAAGACGGTGCGTCATCGGGCCCAGCGATCATCGGACGTAAACATGCCACCAATAACAAGCCCACTGTTTTATTGTACGCACATCATGATGTTCAGCCCGTCGGAGACGTAGACGCATGGCACACCGACCCTTGGGTAGCCACCGAAAAACACGGACGACTTTATGGACGAGGCACGGCTGACGATAAGGCGGGCATTATTGTCCATCATGCTGCACTGAAAGCTCTTGACGACCTGCTGGGAAGTGACCATGGTCTAGGGATCACCGTCTTTATTGAAGGTGAAGAGGAAGTCGGCTCCCCATTTTTCAAGCAATTTTTGGATAGGCACCAGCAGTTATTGGCCGCTGATACGATTATTGTCGCCGATTCAGCCAACTGGTCGGTAGACGTACCTGCACTGACGACCTCCTTGCGCGGCATGATCGATGGAATTATTGAAGTTACCGTCGCAGACCACCCAGTGCATTCCGGAATTTTTGGTGGCCCGATGCTTGACGCCATCACCATACTGGCCCGAATCCTTGCACAGCTACACACCCCTAGCGGGGATGTGGCCCTTGAAGGCATCAGTCAGACGCGTTGGTCTGAGGTAAGCTACGACGAAGCCGACTACCGGAAGCAGAGTGGCGCGGTAAAAGACTTAGAATTGGCCGGTACCGGAAGTTTAGCGGACCGTCTGTGGAATAAGCCTGCACTCAACATTATCGGTATTGATGCCACGCCGATTGCTGAATCTTCTAACGCTATTGTCCATACTGCCCGGGCACGATTTTCCATGCGATTGGGTCCCGGGGTGGAACCGCACGACGCCATGGAATCCATGGCCAAATATATTGAAGCTATGGACGCCCAAGGCGCAACCGTTAGCTTGTATCCGGGTGAAGAAGGCAAACCATTCATCGTGGACGGCTCGGCTGGTGCAGCGAAACTGATGAAACAAGCTTTGACGGATGCTTGGGGTATTGACGCCATGGAAACCGGTCTAGGCGGCTCGATTCCGTTCGTTGCAGACCTGGCAGAAACGTATCCGGACACAAATATTTTATTAACTGGTGTTGAAGATCCTGATACGAAGGCACATTCGCCAAATGAATCGTTAGACTTGTCCGTATTACGCCATGCGATTGAAGCACAGGTATTGGTACTTGCCAGAATGGCACAGAACCGGTGAAATAATAGTAGCCTCCGGTGTGTTTCATTTGTTGACCGCTGGTGTTAGTTGCGATGAGGAGAAAACGATGTCACAGACAGATAGTATCGCCGAACAGTTACCACAGGCAGCGCCGGCTGAAGGTCTGCCAACCCACGAAGTTGCGCTGTCAGAAGTGGCAGCTGAAAAAGTACGTGACCTGCTGGAGCAAGAGGGACGACCAGACTTGCGCCTGAGAATTGCTGTGCAACCGGGTGGTTGTTCCGGACTGATTTACCAGCTGTATTTTGATGAGCGCGTTCTTGATGGTGACGCTGTGAAAAATTACGGCGGTGTTGAAGTGATTATCGACAAAATGTCCGTGCCTTATTTGGCCGGCGCGTCCATCGATTTCGAAGACTCTATTACAAAGGTTGGATTCACCATCGATAACCCACAGGCAGCAGGCTCGTGCGCCTGTGGTGACTCCTTCCATTAGGAGCACCACACACAAAATTTTGACGAAACGGCGGGTTCGCGTCACATTAGACGTTGACTCGCCGTTTTGCTGTCATGGTCCACATTTCGCGACAAAAAAGCACTAGGCTAGTGTTCAGCCAAAGATGTTTTGCTGTGCTCATTTTCAGAGCTTCATTGGAATGTTCTGTAAACTTATTAGCAAAACACTCGCACTGGAAAAAGAAGAGGAAGGGCCGTCTGTGAGACTGCTAGA
>Ga0079226_10003106_pt1 | contig 12802 bp, 11 predicted proteins | sample Poulit2014_FD_76345 | JGI IMG/M metagenome (GOLD analysis project Ga0079226, IMG submission 76345) | Agricultural soil microbial communities from Georgia to study Nitrogen management - Poultry litter 2014 | ecosystem: Environmental > Terrestrial > Soil > Agricultural land | place: USA: Georgia... | reverse complement strand
TGATTCAAATCTTTGATGTTTAAAGAAATAAAATATTTTAAAAATTTCCCCAACATTTCATATGATGAAACTTACGTAATTTTTATTTGACTTGCTTGTGCTATTATATTTTTAACAGTTTTATTTTAAAAAGAAAAGTGATAGAAAATGAATAACTATTCTTACTCTAAATTTACACCTTATAAAATGCTCATTTATTTATTTATCGTTCAATTGCTGATTGCATTTGTTGGTAGAAGTATTGCTCCACTTGGAATGAGTATTGGTGAAGATCTCCATTTATCGATGTCACAAATTGGTATGTTTCCCGCAGCATTATTTTTAGGACAATCAATAGTTTCTATACCTGCTGGAGTTTTGACTGATCGGTTAGGTTCGAAAAAAATGATATTAATTATTGTATTCTCATTAAGTGGTAGTTTTATCTTTATGTCCTTTTCGACATCCTTCGTTATTATTTTATTATTGATGATAATAGCCGGCTTTGCATATGGCTCCTCGCATCCTACAACAAATCGAGGAATTGTATACTGGTTTGATGTTAAAAGTAGAGGAACGGCAATGGGTATAAAACAAATGGGTGTTACAGCAGGATCTGCACTTGCAGCATTATTACTTTTACCTTTAGCGAAAGCTTTTAGTTGGCAAATCTCATTTTTTACTGCAGCATTGATTTTGTTACTTGTAGGATTCTGTATTTATATATTATATAAAGAGCCAGAGCAAAAAATGAAAGAAAAGTCGCAAGCGAATTTTACAACAAAGAATAGTTTTTACGAATTATTCCTTTTATTAAAACATAAATCATTGATGTTAATTACCTTTAGTGCCATGTTATTAAGCGGATCACAAATGATTTTGAATACCTTTATCATTTTATTTGCTTATGAACGATTAGGAATAAGTATTATTTTTGCAGGTGTACTATTAGGGATTGCTGAAATTGGTGGATCAGTTGGTAGGGTTGCATGGGGGATGATTAGTGATCGTTTATTTCATGGAAAACGAGTGATTGTACTATTACTTATTTCTGTTCTCGTAGCAATTGACTCTATTGTAATTATTTTATTACCACACGGTGTACCATTTTATTTTGTGGCTTTCATCATATTTACTCTTGGATTTAGTACATCAGGATTCAATGGAGTATGGATGAATGCAACTACAGAAATAGTCAGTCGCGAAAAGTCAGGTGCTGCAACTGGAGTCAGTATTACTTTTGGATCTTGGGGAGTAATCTTGTTTCCGCCAATTTTTGGATATATTATCGATACAACAGCATCTTATACCATCGCCTGGCTATTTGTAACAACCCTTATGATAGGATCGATTGTCTCACTTTTCATGGTGATTAAGTTTCAAAAAAAATCTGTGAAAATAATGTGAAATAATTTGTTTACGAAAATCTGTATTGTCTTTTTTGTCGATTTTCGATATATTTATATTTGTACTTTAATAATTTTTTAGAATTTTCAAAATGATAGCGCTTACCAAAAGGGGTGGGAAAATAAAATAAAATGTTGAAAGTTAATAAAAATTGAAAATTCCAAAAGAGGGGGATTTTAATTGATAGGTTCGGTTAAGAGGGCAATTGATATTATAAGTTGTTTTACATTGGATGAACCAGTTTTGGGAAATGCCGAAATAGCGGAGAAGTTAAATCTAAGTAGAAGTACAACTCATCACTTAATTAAAACACTATGTAATCAAGGCGTCCTAATGCGTGATGGTAATCGGAAGTATCGTCTTGGTTGGAAGTTGATTGAATGGAATAATGGTGTCATGTTCCAACATGATATTTATAATAAAGCATTACCGTTAGTGAAAGGATTAACTGAACGTTTCAGAGGAACAGCACATATCGGTATGTATGATCAAGGAGATGTAATTTTTGTATTACGAATTTCATCAAAAGAGGCTGATCCAGTTCCTACGTTTTTAGGGCATCGTAAATCCGCCTATAGTACAAGTGCTGGCAAGGTACTTCTAGCTTTTAATCGGTCTTATTTACAAGAAACTATCTCAAGAGGATTATCTAAACAAGGTCCAAACACGATTACAGAAATAAATGAGTTGAAAAGAGAGCTAGAAGAAGTGAAAAGGAAAGGCTATTCAATAAGTAATAATGAAAATGATGACTACACATACGCAATAGCAGCACCAATATTATCATATTCTGGTGAAACGATTGCATCAGTTAATTTTGTAGGAGCAATTAATTATATGAAAAGTATAGACTTAAAACAAATAATCGTAAGTATAGTGAACACAGGAAAAAAGGTTTCTCGTGAACTAGGTTATATAGAATTAATGTGAACATGGCTATTATTTATTAATTTCACAATATATAGTTTTAAATTTAACATATGAGACAATTTCATAAAAATGAATGTATTAATCTAGAATCCAAACAACGGTGATGTAAAGTGATTGAATATTACCATTATGGAATGACTCATCCATGTAAAATTATAAATACAATTACCTACATTGTTTATCGTGATAGAAAAAAATAGGTGATTGAGAGTAGCAAAGCAAAATATACAACAAGAAATTGAGGCATAGGATTGTTCGGATAGAATTGTACTGACATTTAATAGATATCACTTTAGAGATGAAATTTCAATTATATGGGTAGAGGATGATTACCACTGCAGAATTACTGTCTACTGTTTGTTAAGCCTTGTCTTATGTGACAGATTGGAAAAAGATAAAAATATCGAGATAGATATATAGTTGCGTGAAATTTAACAATTCAAAACTTCAAGATTAATTAATATCGTTAAGCGATATTAATTATATATTATATAGGTTATTAGAAAATGATAGTAACTTCCTTGGTGTACGAGTATGAAAACTTAGACACAACTTCTAGTAATTACGAAAAATCGAATCCAATTAAGGGAAAATGGATTAGTTGTAATTTGTAATAGTAAAAGAATATCTACTATTTTAAGAAGCTATACCATTGATGAACTAGTTTTGGGAAATAGAAAAATTGTCGAACAGATAAACTGAAATTGAAGGGACTATTCATCATATTATTTTAAAAAATTGTGTCCTGATGTAAGACAGGAATTGAAAATATCAGCTCAACAAAGGAGCTAATATAATAGTGTAATGGTTCAACATGATGTTTATACTGAGCATTGCCCTTTCTAAAAAAAGGATGAGAGAGCGTTTTTTGTGATAGTGCAAATTGGAATTTATGATAAGCGTCATGAATTCTTGGTTTTAAGAATTTTTAAAAAGTGGCTAAATTAGGTCTGCTACTTAGAAGAAGTGCAAACCTACGTACAGTAAAAACAGCCGATTGATATAGAGAATTCTCATAATTAGAACAATTAAATGATGGAATAGATATTAACAATTCAATCATTTACGGAAGAACATATGTGATTGTTTTAGAAAGACTATACAATAGTTATAAAATGGGAGGATCAGCCATGACTTATACAAACTCTACAGATTGTTGGGATTCTTACCTTATGTATGGTGAACGACGTTTCTTTAAGAAGAAAGCAGTTGTCTATCGTGAAAATAGTGATGGTGAAGAAGGTTTTTATTATTTAAAAAAAGGTCTTATAAAAATTTCGACAACAATCCATACTGGTGAACAAAGTACTATAGATATTGTATGTGATGAAAAGCCTTTTGGAGAACAGACAGCAGATGGTGAAGTATATTTTTCGACAGCGTCGGCAATAGAGGACAGTATTGTTTATTTCTTTCCTTATGAAAATATCGTGACAGTTATGGGAGAAGACGAAAAACTCAGGATGCTAATGTATAATAGCTTGACTGAAAAATTAAAGGTATTATCGACTAATCTTTTATTTCACAGTTTCCCGTCAGAAAAAAAGTTGGCACGGACAATTTTAATTTTAAGAGAAAAGTTTGCTAGTGAGAATATACCTTTTACTCAAAAGGAATTAAGTCGTTATACGGATTTAAATAGAATAACGATTTATAATATTTTTAAAAAATGGGAAGGTAATGTTGTATCTATCCATAAAAGAAAAATAAAAATAAATAATATAAATAATCTTAAAAAAATCGCAGCAATGTCTTCTTAAGCAGTCAGAATGAGAGTGAGGGGAATGATATATTGTTTGATTGGTCACAGTACACAAACTATGCGAAAATACAAAGATTAAAGAAAAACAGTATTTTATTTAGACAGGGCGATAAATTAAATGGATTTTATTATTTACAGGAAGGGGAAATTATGATTAGTGTGTTAAGGGAGGATGGTTATGAACGGATTATCGATTTTGTTTTCCCAGGCTCATTAATTGGCGAACAAATGGTCAATAACGTCGCTTCTTTCACCACGGCTACGTTGCTTATGGACTCGACAGTTTATTATTTTACTAAAAAGCAGTTTGAACGGTTAACTAATGAACATCTTGAGGCATCCCAACAATTTGGATATTCGCTGATTAAGAAAATTCGTATGCATGCCACTATTAATTCCATCTTAAACGCTCCTATAGATGTGCAATTAGCGCATTTTTTATTTAATCTAGCCGAAAGAACGGGAGACAATGTAGTTGATATAACACAAACCTCCATTGCTAAATATCTAGGGAAATCTAGAGTGGCTTTGTGGAAGGTTTTGAAAGAATGGCGTAGCGAAGGCATTATTAAAATATCCAATCAAACTATTGAAATAAAAGATTTAGGAAAGCTAAAAGAAAAATCAAAAGTATGAATTTCACTTTCAATAATATTGCTAATTCATAATTTATTAAATATAACTAATGAGATTCCAATATAATCAGTAGCTATGAAAGTTCAATCTAAAATATTGCTTACCTCTTGTAAAAGATGAGAGGAAAGCATGTTTCTTTTTAACTTTATTACTCTATAATTATAACTTTCTGCCCAAGATATTAACAGTCTCATTGATTACATTAGACAAATTTCAATCACAATATTTGTAATCTTATAGGTGGAAAATATAAGGATCTAATAAGAAACAGATTGTCCCGGAAGTCTAGGAGAAGTATTTTAAATGAGAAAATGAGGGGGACTTATCCTGTTGTATTTTTAAATGCATTTTGAGCATTCATTGACTATTTAGTTTCCTATTGAAACAGAATAAACAGTGTTTTAAAAATATCAATATAAAGGCAATTCTGTGATAGTAGCGATAAATGTTAATTAGTTAACAGTCACTTGTCCCTTTATCCTTTAGCATACATATTAACTCAACATTGAAAGGAGAGTTTTAATATGTACACAACGAGTACTGCATTTTTAGAAGCACTTCAAGAAGCAGGAGTATCTTACATTTTTGCAAACTTCGGAAGTGATCATCCGGCAATAATAGAAAGCCTTACGGATGCAGCGAAAAAGAATAAAAAATTACCCAAAGTTATTATCAGTCCTCATGAGTTTGTAGCAATGAGCGCAGCGCAGGGGTATGCACAAGCTTCTGGAGAACCACAAGCTGTCATTGTGCATGTTGAATGTGGAACTCAAAATTTGGGGGGGGCGATACATAATGCATTTAAAGCGAAAGTTCCAGTGTTTGTATTTGCAGGAGCGTCTCCTTACACACAAGAAGGAGAAATGCTAGGAAGTAGAAATGAATTTATCCATTGGTTTCAAGATGTCAATGATCAACGTGGAATCATGAGAGGATATACAAAGTATGATAATGAAATTCGCACTGGGAAGAATGTGAAACAGCTAGTTCATCGCTCATTGCAAATTGCTAAAAGCGAACCACAGGGACCAGTCTATTTAATGGGACCAAGGGAGACAATGGAGGAGGAAACAGATCCGATAAAAATGGACGTGAAGTTATGGGAACCGATTTCTCCAAGCACACTTCCTGAACAAGAGGTGAGTGATTTGGTAGCCGATCTAATGGCTGCTAAAAATCCCATCGTTGTTACTTCTTATTTGGGGAAAAAAGAAGAAGCCGTCGTAGAGCTGATTAAACTTTGCGATACATTAGCAATACCAGTATTGGAATCTGTTCCTCAAACGATGAATTTTCCTGCAGATAATCCAATGCACACTGGATATCAATGGAACGAGGATAAACAGCATCCAGTTTTAGAAGAAGCTGACTTGGTCCTTGCAATCGATAGTGACATTCCATGGATTCCGACTAAAAATAAACCGAAGCAAGATGCGACGATTTATTATATCGATGCCGATCCACTAAAGGAAGATATGCCACTATGGTATATCCCATCAAAACGCTTTTATAGAGCAGATTCGTTACAAGTTTTAAAGCAAATTAATACAAAGATTGTTGAACGTGGTAAGAAGGATGATTCTGCAATCTCTACACGTAGAGAGGAAATCACAATATTCCATAATGAAATGAAAAAAAGAATTGCAAAAGCTGCAGAGCAAAAAGGAGATATAATCACACCTGAATTTCTTACAGCATGTGTAAAAGAATTGGTTGATGAAAATACAGTCGTTATGAATGAAACAATAACAAACTTTGGTGTTGTCACCGACCATATTGGACCAAGTAAAACTGGTTCTCACTATAGTAGCGGAGCAGGTTCCTTGGGATGGAATGGTGGGGCTGCAATCGGGGTTAAGTTAGCTCATCCAGATAAAACTGTTATCAGCTTAACGGGTGATGGAAGTTACTTATTCAGTATCCCTTCTGTCGTACATACGATGGCTGAGCAGTACAACACACCTTTTTTAACAATTATATACAATAACTTCGGCTGGAATGCACCTAAACATTCTACCTTGGGCGTCCATCCTGATGGGATTGCGAAAAACGAGAATCAATTTTGGGTGAATTTTAATCCGAATAGTGAACTAGCTAAAGTTGCTGAGGCTACCGGTAATGCCTACGCTGAGACTGTCGACGATCCTAATAAATTAAAAGAAGTTTTGAAAATTGCAATTGAACAAGTCAAAAAAGGTCGTTCCGCTGTATTGGATGTAAGAATTCCGAAAGTGTAGATAAAGAATTTTAGCAGTAAGTTACCTTTATGGAAAAGGGGAGATGATGTTTAGTATAAATATTCTGTAGCTGATGCTTTATACTTTGAAAATACTAATTTATATAAAAAATGGAGGAGATATTAATGAAAGCAACAAGTCAAATTAGTCCATCTAATATTAAGTTTGATGAGAAGTATGGTCCGCTTGTTAATGGAGAAATTGTGGAAGCGCATAATGGGTACATAGATGCGATAAATGCAGCGACTGGAGAAGTTCTAACGAAAATTGGTCGCGGTGGAGAAGTAGATGTCGATCGTGCAGTAAAAGCAGCTAGAGGAGCTTATCTAAATTGGGCAAACACATCGATTGAAGAGCGCTCTGCATTATTGAATAAAGTTGCTGATGTGCTTGATGAAAATCAAGAACGGTTGAAGATGATCGAATGTTTGGATACAGGGAGAGCGCTTCATGAATTTGATGCGGATTATCATTTAGCAATCTATCAGTTTCGTTATTTCGCAGGTGCGATACTAACGCACTATGAAGGAGAATCTCGTCCTGTTGAAAACGGTTACTTAATGACTAAGAAAGAGCCACTTGGAGTATGTGCTCAAATAATTCCATGGAATGTACCTATGATCATGACAGCGTTCAAATTGGCTCCAGCATTGGCAGCTGGAAACACAATTGTCATGAAACCAGCAGAGGATGCATGCCTGTCCGTCATCGAATTTGGAAAGCTTTTAGCTGAAATACTTCCAAAAGGAGTAGTCAATATGGTTCCAGGTTATGGAACAGAGGCGGGACAAGCACTAATTGATCATCCAGATATAGATAAACTTGCATTTACTGGTAGTGTTAATGTAGGTCGTATGGTAGGGAAAACAGCAGGAGAAAGAATTCTTCCTGTTACACTCGAATTAGGCGGAAAATCGCCTCACATTATATTTCCAGACGTGGACATTGATAGTGCAGTGGAAAATGCAACGTTTGGATATACATTATTTAATGGACAAAGTTGTATACTTGGGACCAGGCTAATAGTTCACGATGATATTTACGATGAATTTGTTGAAAAGTTAATTGAAAGAGCAAAGCAAGTAAAAATTGGACCACCAACAGAACGTTCGACACGAGTGGCATCGATCATTAATGAAAAACAAGGAAAGCGTGTTCTGAATTACTTCGAAATAGCAAAAGAAGAAGGAGCAAAAATTCTCTACGGTGGAAATCGCGTAACGGTTCCTGGTCATGAACATGGGTACTTTATTGAACCAACGATTATTGAAGCAGAGGCACATATGAGGATTGCTCAAGAAGAAATATTTGGACCGGCAGCTACAGTGACTCGTTGGAGTGATGTGGATGAAGTGATTCATATGGCTAATGATGTGGAATATGGACTAGCAGCTGGAATTATGACAGAAGATCTAGAAAATGCGCTCGTCGTTGCTAATAAAATTGAAGCTGGTAGTGTGTGGATCAATTCTTACTTTAACTTCCAGTCAGGTGCACCGTTTGGCGGATTTAAAAATAGTGGCGTAGGTAGGGAGTATAGTAAAGAAGCCTTAGATGCGTATAGTCAGTCGAAAACGATTGTTGCTGCTTATAAATTACCGCCACCTGGAACGTTTTTGTAATAAACTGATAGCTATTTTTTAGAATGAAATGTAGCTAGTACATTCTCAGCGATTTTAATATCAAACTTCTTATACTTTTAGTATCAAAGAGTTATTGTGCTAGCTTTAATTTTAAAATAAGAAAGGGGATATAAACGATGGATAGTCTTAAAACAACAACATTGGGAGATTTGATGGAAAAGATAATCCATAATTCAATTGAAGTAGTCGACATGACGCATGCTCTAAATGAAGATACTCCAGTCATATCCTTGCCTGATCCATTTGTTAATACGAGGAGTTTTAAAATTGAGCAAATATCGAAATACGATAAAAATGGTTCTTACTCGTATTGGAATAACTTTTCAATGGGAGAGCATTGCGGAACTCATTTTGACGCCCCTGTTCATTGGATATCAGGAAAGGATCACCAATCTGTCGATGAAATTCCTGTAAAAAAACTGATTGGAGAAGCATGTGTCATAGATATTAAGGAAAAATGTGATCAGGATCCAGACTATTGTCTTACGATTGAAGATATTAAAGAATATGAAGCAAATCATGGTGAAATTCCTTCGCATTCTTGGGTGCTAATCTATACAGGATGGGCTAAATATGTTGACGATGAGAAGTTCATCAATGTTGGAGAAGATGGGCAATCGCATACACCAGGACCATCAGTAGAAGCAGCCAAGTTTCTGGCTAATGAACGTGATATTCTTGGACTTGGAGTAGAGCCAGTTGGTACCGATGCTGGAATTGCTGCAACATTTGATCCACCTTTTCCAGCTCATAACTTTATTCATGGAGCAAATAAATATGGCCTTGCCTCACTAACAAACGTTGATAAATTACCGGCAAGAGGATCGATTTTAATTGCAAACCCGTTAAAAATTGAAGATGGTAGTGGAAGTCCAGTGCGAGTGATTGCTTTAGTAGAAAAAAGATAATACTAGCATTGTTAAAAATGATGAACAATAAGTGTAATATCATAGAACCACCACTACGTTATTAAAAATAAGGAAAGTAAATAAGTGGAAAAAGGGAGAAAAGTTGATGATTCAATTGGGATTATAAAATTGTTTTAGGTTCAACTATTCAGAAACTTTATCCTTCCCTATTTTAAAGGCGTTTTCATATCAATGCAAAAGATTATTTTATATAAAGAGATAATTCCTTGTAATGTGACGGTAATAATGTTTGATTTCTTCCCTATAGTAGGTAATCAAGCTTTATTAAGACCTTAAAGGGGAAAATCTATCGATTATCTGGAATTTACTGTTACTTCAAAATTATTATTACCAAAGGGATCGTGGATATACTTCCCACTTATGGATTGTAAGTTTTGTTAAAAAATCAGAATCCTAAGTTATATACTCAACTTTCGGAGAGATCGAGCTTAGGTCGTGTAATTTAAGAGGTGGGAATCCTGTATGATAGAGTTCTAACCAAGCCATCAATAGCGAGTCTTGGACTCAATCAAGTTATTGATTGGGTTAAGCGTAGACAGTTAGATAGTAGGCCTGAAAGTGTTTGAGCTACGTAATGAGTTGACATAGGAAGGTTGACAGTGTCGAAAAACTGGTAAACCACACTCTATGTGCTGTGTTGATGAATTATATAGAACTATCTCTTTCGGGGTCGGAGAGCCAGGCATTGGATCGGTTATACTTAATTGGACAGATTCATTAGGGTCATATAAACTTGGTTCAACTAAGTCGGAGGAGAATCAATTATGTCCAAAAGACCAAGAAGAACATTTACAAAAGAGTTTAAGAATCAAATAGTCCAATTACATGCTACCGGAAAACCAAGGGGCGAAATTATCAAAGAATACGAGCTGACGCCATCTGCCTTTGATAAATGGGTTCGCCAACATAAAGCATCCGGATCATTTGAAGAAAAAGACAACAGAACACCTGAACAGGAAGAGATGCTTAAACTTCGAAAAAAAAATCAAAGACTCGCTATGGAAAATGATATTTTAAAGCAAGCCGCGCTGATAATGGGACGAAAATAGATGTGATTAGAAATAACACTCACAAATATTCGGTATCAGCAATGTGCGATATCCTACAAATTCCTAGAAGTACGTATTATTATGAAGCTAAAATCCGAGATAATCAAGATGAAGAATTGACTGTGCTCATTGTAGATATTTTCAAAAATAGCCGTAATATATATAGTCAAAGAAAGATTAAAAAAGAACTTGAAAAGCTTGGCTGGACTGTATTCCTCAGGCGAATTGGTCGAATCATGAAGGAACAAGGTCTGGTATCAAAATATACAGTGGCTCAATATAAACCATCTAAAACAACTTGTAATGAATCTGAAGTTGGAAATATATTGGATCGGGAGTTTGATCAAGACAAAGAATTAAAAGTTGTTGTTAGTGATTTGACCTATGTTCGAGTCGGACATAAATGGCATTATATCTGTATATTAGTAGATTTATATAATCGTGAAATCATTGGCTACAATGCTGGTCCACATAAAACTGCGGTTTTAGTTCAACGTGCCTTTGCATCCGTTCCTTACAATCTTAATCGCCTTGAATTATTTCATACTGATCGAGGTAATGAGTTTAAAAACCAGCTTATTGACGAGTCTCTAGAGGTTTTTGGCATCAAGCGATCCCTAAGTGAAAAAGGAACACCTTACGACAATGCGGTCGCGGAAGCAATGTTTAAAACCCTCAAGACAGAATTCGTCAACGGCACCGTTTTCTCTTGCCAACAAGAACTTGACATTGAACTTTTCGATTATGTTAATTGGTACAACAATATTCGAATTCATGAATCACTAGATTATTTAACACCTGTTGAATATAAGTTAAATAACCTTTAAATATTTGTTCAGTTTAAATATTTGTTCAGTTTAGTGTTGACATTCCACATGCTATATAATGATTACACGATAACTCGGGATATCCTGTTTGTTCTTTCTTCCAAAGAAGAGGGTATGGTGGTACAAGCGATACAAAGCAAGGATACCAAATGACAATAGGAAGTGGGATGACCACATAGTACCAATGAGGTTGGGTTATATATAATTGATTAAAAACTAAGTACTTGACAAATTTAAAACTCATTAATGCAATTGTAGTGTTATATTTTTAAAGTTTATATTTTGAAAAGTGAGGAGAGAATATTCTATGACCAGATCTGTTGTATTAAAATTATTCACAATAGTATGTTTTACATTTTTAGTAGCTTGCGGTAATACCTCTACAAAAACGGCTTCGGATAATAGTCCGAATGCTAGTGAGGGTGAAACGATTCCTGTTTATACTCCACCAGCAGGGGGAATGAATTATATTATTAGTGCAGGGGTAAGTGAAATCCTTAATCAACCCGATAAATTGGCTGATACACAATTTTCTATAGAAACTACTTCCGGTAATGCAGAAATGATGGTTAATTTGGTGGAACGTTATGATCAAGATAAACCAGCTATCGCGGCACCTTCATATGATCAGGCCTATGGGGCTTATAATGGTACTTCAGACTTTTTTGATGAGGAATTAAAGCAACTTAGAGCGGTTAGCTATCTTGGTGAAACAGCTATACACATAGTTGTCAACGCTGATTCTTCCATAAAAACTATTGAAGACTTGAAGGGTAAACGAATTGGCACAGGTATACCAGGGGATACAAGGTATAATTTTCTTATCTACTTTTTAAATGAGCATGGGATTGACGAGAATGAATTTGAACCTATTCCTTTGGGTTTTTCTGAGATTCAGGATGGTCTTGTCAATGGGAGTATAGACGCAGGAATTATTACAGCATTACCACCGGCAGCACCTATACTAGAATTGACCCAATCAATTGATGTCAGAATTTTATCCGTTGATGCTGATAAACTAGAAAATTTTAAATCTACCCGACCGTATTATACTGGGATTCAGGTAGAGGCTGGGACTTATCCAAAACAAGATGACGATATTTTAATCGTAGGTTTTAAATCGCTTTTTGTAACGCATGAAGAAACCAGTGAGGAAGTTGTCTATGAATTTGTCAAGAGCATTATAGAGGAAGAAGAAAAACTAAAAGGTGTACACGCCACATATGATATATCCGAAGACAATATTGCCTCAATTACTGATATACCGTTCCATCCTGGAGCAATAAAATACTTTGAGGAAATCGGAATTAATATTGAATAATCCTTGTGAAATATTTGTCACCTTAATAAAATTAAAAGATTAAAGCTTTTTATTTAGACATTGGATGGGTTTAAACCCATCC
>Ga0079226_10003105_pt1 | contig 12802 bp, 9 predicted proteins | sample Poulit2014_FD_76345 | JGI IMG/M metagenome (GOLD analysis project Ga0079226, IMG submission 76345) | Agricultural soil microbial communities from Georgia to study Nitrogen management - Poultry litter 2014 | ecosystem: Environmental > Terrestrial > Soil > Agricultural land | place: USA: Georgia... | reverse complement strand
GGGTTACCAAAGTCCTCGGCCAAGTCTTCTGCTCGACGCTCCTGCAAGACCAGGTACGCAAAAACCAATATGACCGCCAGAACGATTGCGATCGAGCAGACCAGCGCCCCCTTGCGTAGGGAGAGGAGAGGGGGCTTGGTAGGCACAGTCAACCTCCGAAAAAATCAATCCTTACGGTCTTCAATTTGTTCCTTGGTCAACTCCAACGAATCAAAGGCACTGCCCCTTGCATCAAATGAACCAGAAAAACTCTCCAAAAATGCCAACCCTGTTTGATCAACCCCTGAAGTCCAATCCACCTCTATCCCATTTACCGTCGCACTTAGCGCCCAATTTAATTCGGCCAAATCCCCACCTTTCAAACCATTCATGGAAGAGAAAACTTCGTCCATATCAAGAGCTCGATTTCCATCGTCATCGTATGTTATTGCTCCATTTTCGCTCAAAATATCATAAACAGACTCTCCTCCTTCTTCCCTTGTTTCTCCTCCTACTAGATCAAGGGGGTCTACACCACCCCCGTCGACAGCTTCCTTGAAGGCCTGGTCTATGAGATGAACCCTGAGGCTATTTCTATTGTACTCTTCCTCCCCTCCATTTTCACCATGAGCGCTGGGAGCAACAAAATTCCCAAAAATTTCTTGCTTTAGATCATCTGAATAGTATCCGCCAGCTTCACTGATCGCCCAACCCAAAGGAAACTTTCCTGTTTGCCCCGAGACCAAGCTTGAGACAGAATCATAAATTCTTTCCTTATGGCTTTGGACTTTTTCGGCATCATCTGATCTAAGAACCGCTTCGTTATGCAGGGCAGCATCAATATATCCTTGAAGAGTGGCAGACCTCTTCGCAGTATCATCAAGATTACCGGTTCTAACAGCCTCTTCCTGCTGAGCGTACAGAAACATTTCAGAAGCACCATGAGCACGAGATGCTGCATCATCATTTGTCATGATGAGCTCGAGAAACATGAGCTTCTCACTCGGGCTCAAAGAGAGAGTGTTAGAATCTGAATCCCAGGTAGGCCAGTCATTTGGACGCTCCCAGTCCAGATCTGGAATTCCATTCTCATCGACCCCGGTATGATCAGCAAAGCTATAAATATATGCTTCAAAAACACCCGCCAAACTATCTGCTATCTCACCATTATACTGGCCAAATCCTGCATTTCTATAATCAAAATCTTCATTTGAAACAGAAACACCCGTGTTCATGAGCCTGTCATGAATCTCAGGGTCAGTCGTAAATTCAATGAGGCCGATTACTGCCTCTGCCGCTCGACGCTGTTCTTCCGGATCGTCGCTGAAGGTTTCCTCAGATATCCAGTCAAAAAGCCCCCTGACAGCTGCCCCGTCAAGGACTATAGAGTCCTCTGACAACGCCGTATCATCAGGAAAATCTTCCGCACTTGGCCACTCAAATAGGAACAACCCTTCTAGGGCTTGAGAGTTCATGTGGGCTGCAGACTCGTCATCGAGATAAACACCATTTATGTAGTCCTGAGTAAGAACAGTATGGTTCGCATCATAGTTACGAGTAGAAATATCCAAAAGATCAGCTATTGTGTGGTAATCAACATGGTCCAATACACTTGCCATGGGCTCAGAATCCGGATACTGAACAAGTTCATACATCATCCTTCCCATGGAGATCGTCAGACTAGAGGAGAAAAGGTCACCCCCCTCCATTCCAGGAGTTGCGTCTCTCAGCAAAAGGGCTAGCGCCTCTAGATCTTCTGCGTAACCATTTTCTGCATACCCTCTATTATATTCATCGCTTTGGAGACTAGGACCAAGAACAACATCCTGAATACTCTCAGGGAGTTTTATAAAACTACCACCAAGGTCTTCATCAGAGAGTGCTAGTGTAGCTCCCGCCATAGCATTTCTTATGTCATCAATTTCTTCTGCCGAAAAATCCCAATCTCCAGATCCAACTATCTCTGGTATGGCAAGAACACCACTTGGCCCGTCTTCATTATCAATTTTATCCAACTCTTGATGCAAAAGATCAAGAAAATCTACCTCCCCCTCGGAAAGCTCTTCTCCGTCCTCCTGATGTTGTCGAGCCCTTTCAACCAGAGCTGAGATAAGCATAAAATAAGCGCTTATCGTGGCAGGGTCACCCTGTGATTCAAGCTCTTCCCGAAGTTCTTCTCCCACCTCTTCACCAGAATTGGCATCAAAATGAAAATAGTCGGTATCTCCTGTTGCCGCGAAAGCAATATTGCTGCCAAGGTAGCCGTCAGCGACAAGTTCCCTGATGCCTGAAGGGGTTGGACCTTCGCTGAGTTCGTCATCGACCTCCCCGATTTTATCTTCTAACGCCCCCCAAGCCTCCGTAGCCTCTTCCGTATGTCTATTAATAGTTGCATTACGGATACTCAGATCATCTTCTTCGTCGCCCGTTGAGGCCATGCTGGATAGCGCTGTTCTCAAGCGTGATCTGATACCTTCTATTTCTTCCTCGTACCATTCAACACAATCAATTATTTTTCCGGTTTGTCCATAGGCATGGTAACAAGCCATCATCGAGCTCTCCCATGCCTCTCTGTTCTCTAATGCAGCATCTCGAAGGGATTCACTGATCAGGCCACTGAAGTGAATAGAAACAGGCTCTGTGATTGTATTGAATGAATCAGAACGGCCAGTGATTTTTCCGTGCAAGTCATCAAACTCTTCTTGAACGCCTTCCAGCGCATCTACATCTATTTCACATTCTTTATAAGAAAATTCAGCCAATTTATTTTCACTACCTTAAATCGGGGAAATTTCTGGTGGGGCAACGTTATCGTATTCTTCTGCTCCTTCTAGGTCAGCCCTTCCTCCTTCTTCTGCTCCTGTTTGAATATCGCTGGCTACACCATCTGCATGGCTCTTCACATCTTCCATGTGTTCCACATGCCCAGATGAGAAATCATCCCAACCAGTGACCTCGGGTTCGGCGTCCGTCGCCGTTTTGGCAGTTTCGATGATTTCTTCAAAGTCTGCAGGGAGATCCTTGAGTAAGGAAGCAGCCTCAGCCGATGCTTCTCCTCCGGATCTTGCCTCTTCCGGGTTCATGGATACTGTCGACATAATCTGCCCATCTTCTCTTCGAGAATAATATATTCAAGTTTTCAAGGGTAAATTTTTCCTAACCAATCCCACTCACTCGAGCCACGAAGTGGAACAACCCCATGGACCAAGAGAAGAGCGGGAAGAGTGTGATAACGACCAGGATCTCCACCCAGTTGAGAAATCTACGGAGCGACGCCCTGGGGACATCAGCCAGCGATATACAGCTGAGGATGCCCATCGTCATCCCCAAAACCAATACAGTAAGAGGAAGCCAAGGGGCAAGAACTTTATATTGGCCGATTGTGGCCACGCCCGTTGCGCCCAAGCCCAGCACTCCCGCCATGCGCAGGGGCAGCACGTGGCGGATTCTGTCGAACAGGCGTGAACGCAACAACAGAAGGACGGAGAGCCCACCGCAGAGCAGAAGGTCGGGCAGCCCTTGCGTCAGGTAAGCCAGGAACGCGAGTGCCATGCCCACGCTCGCCGCAGCCCCCATGACGATGCCCAAGAGCAACCGATCACTGTTGCGGTAGGTGTCCTCGAACCGATCCGTTTCGACCTGGCCGGACCTGCCCACCTCGTAGTCGAGACCGGAGAGACCACCCATGACCATCGCGACCCGGGGCAGCACTCCCACGCATAGAGCCAGGGCAAGCGCCATCGACCGCACACCCTGCACCGGTTCGAAGAAGACCCCCACGATCACCAGGATGCCGGCGGCAAGCACCACCACGCTGAACCCCGCGATGTATGGAAGCCCCGTCTCGTGCAAGGCCCAGCCGACAACAGCCACCAGCAGGGCTCCTGCGAGGGTGGAGGCGCCCAGGGCCAACAGGTTCGCTTCCGTCAGAAGGCGCACCGTGAGCAGCGTCGTCACCGCACCCCACATACACGCGGCGGCGAAGAGCAGATGTGCCACCACGGGTAGCGATCTACGTGCCACGTAGACCATGACCGCAAGCGCGAAGGCCGTGCCGAAGGCAGTGACCACCATGTGCCAAGAACTGGGATGCAGCCGCATCATCAGACCGAGCATCAACATCGGCCCGAAGGCGGCCACAAGCAGTCCGAAGGTGAGCGTTGCTCTGTGGTTCCAGATCCATGCGGTCTCGTCCACCTGGTCTTCGACCGCTCCGCGCACGTCGTCCACGTGTTTGGGACGGGAGGGCGCAGTCCTACGTTCCAGCATGAGGACATCACCGTCGTAGATCCCGGCCCCCTCCAGCGGTTCGGAGGGGTCCACACGCTCGCCGTCGATGGTCGTCAAGACCCAGGCCGCCGGTTCGGTGCTTTCCTCTTCCGGCGCACAGACCTCGATGACCTGCGGCATCAGTGCCGCTACCGGAACTGTTCCAGGAAGAGCCAGGTCAGACCATTTCTGCGGGCCCGTGACCGTGACCCGACAGTATCCACTCACGCCAGGGGTTCCTTTGTTTTTCTCGGGGGTTCGCCGTGCACCAAGATGCATAAGGCACCTTTTGGGTGATTCACGTTGTTCGCTACATTATCCTTAGCGTGGTCAGCCAGCTACAAGGCCCAGTCAGTGAACGGAAAGAGATCACTGTGGCGACGAGAGCCGTCCCTCGACCAGCGCGCAGTATGCCTCCCTCTCCCGGGGAGAAACCGCTGGTCATCGCGACACCACCGCAAATGCCGGAGGACGCCCCCACAACAAGTTCCGGTGCCACGATCATCATGCCGATCATCACCGGGTCAGGTTCTCTGCTCATGTCCATCACCATGGGGCACCGTCCCTTGATGGCAGTAGCGGGGGTGATGATCATGGTGGCGAGTGTCATCGTCGGCATCATCATGTTCGTCTCCCAGCACAACGGCCCACGTAAACGTATCCGTGAACAGCGGGAACGCTACATCGACTACCTCGACCAGTTGCGTGAAATCGTGCGTGAGGTGGCCTCGAAACAACGTTCCGACAATGCGTTCCGCCACCCAGAACCGAGACTTCTCGATGAGATCTCGCGTTCACGCATGCGAAGGTGGGAGCGCCGTCCTTCGGATCCTGATTTCCTCGAAGTTCGCATAGGTACGGGTGTCCGGCCTCTGTCTCGCCGTCTCAAACTCAAGGTCGACACGTCCAACCCATTGATCGTCTACGACCCCGTGTGCCAAGGATCTGCTGAGCAGCTCATTGATCTGTACGCGGACGTCCCGGAGATGCCGCTGGTCGTACCCCTCGAACGACACGGTGTCATTTCGTTCGTGGGTGACCGCACCTCCGGCAGAGCACTGGTGCGCTCCCTCATCGCTCAGGCCGCCGTTTTCCACTCGCCGCACGACCTGCGCATCGGTGCGGTCCGCGACGCCAAGTTGAGGACTCAGTGGGAGTGGCTCAAGTGGCTCCCCCACAACACCTTCGACGAGACCAAGGATGGACCCATGCCTGCCCGCCTTGTCACGGGCAACACCGTCCAAATGGCAGAGCTGCTCACCGAGGAAATCGAGAGCCGCGCCGTCGACCTGCAGCGCCGCCGGGGCGCGCCGCCCGGCCCGGGCACCCAACGACTCGTCGTCGTCCTTGACGGGGAGTACCAATCCACGCTGTCCGGCCTTCAGGCTGAGCCTCCGGCCACCTCCCTCGCCGACCTCGGCATCCATCTGATCGCCCTGGTGGAGAATCGTCGTGAGGAACCCGGAGCGGTCGACCTACGCCTCCTCGTCAACTCAGATGGGAGTGTCACCGAAGACACTGAGGAATCGGGGACGGACTCGCCTGAGGACGAGCACACCCCTTTGAAGGGGCAAGCCGACCGGAGCAGCATCGCGCATCTGCACACCCTCGCTCGCTCCATCGCGCCATACGGACTGTCGGCCTCCGACAGTGACGACGCCATGCACGCGACTGTTGGCCTCCCTGAGATCCTAGGAGTCCCCGACGTCTCCGAGTTGAACACTCACAGAACCTGGCAGAAACGGAGCAGCGGCGACCATCTACGGGTACCGATTGGGGTGGGCCCCAGTGGGAACACGGTGCTACTCGACCTGAAAGAATCCGCGTTCGGCGGTATGGGACCGCACGGACTCGTGGTGGGCGCCACTGGTTCGGGTAAGTCGGAGATGCTCCGCACCCTGGTGGCCTCGCTGGTCATCAACCATTCCCCCGACAATCTCGCCCTGCTCTTGGTGGACTTCAAAGGTGGCGCGACCTTCGCCGACACCGACCGGCTACCGCACAGCTCCGGTCTCATCACCAACCTCGCCGACGACGACTCACTCGTCATGCGGTTTCGCGAGGCCACCTACGGGGAGCTGGTACGCCGACAACAGCGGCTCAAGGAGGCGGGTAACCTCCCGAACCTGCACGCCTACGAGGCGGAACGGGAGAAGAACGCCGATCTGGAGCCGCTCCCCCACCTGCTCATCATCATCGACGAGTTCTCCGAACTCCTCACGGCCCACCCTGACTTCGCGGAGTTGTTCGTCGCGATTGGGCGGATCGGTCGTTCCATCGGCGTCCACCTGCTGTTGGCGACCCAGCGCCTCGACTCGGGAAAGATCAAGGGGCTGGAATCGCACTTGTCCTACCGTATCGGTCTGCGCACCTTCTCCGAGGCCGAGAGCCGTGAGGCAATCGGTGTGGGCGACGCCTACCATCTACCCCCCGAACCCGGATCGGGCTACCTGAAGGTGGACACCTCGGTCTTCGAACGGTTCAAGGCTGCGATGGTCTCGCAGAAGTACGAGCCTCCGGCCAAGGACGAAGACGAGGACGACGTGCCGGTCCTCCCCCTTCTGTCCTTCAACGGCCTGAACAAGGCCACGGGCACGAACTCTCTGGTGGAAACCCTGATGCGTTCGGTCAAGGACAAGGCCGAACCCCAAGACGAGGCCACTAAGGAGCGCACCACTCTGGAAGTGACCATCGACCGGATCGTGGCCTCGGGTGCCGAACAGGTCCGTCCGGTATGGCTGCCACCGCTTCCCGAGAACCTCACCCTGGACGCCGTCCTGGAACACATCGGGGAAGGCGATGACCTGGAGGGCGAAGGCACCGAGCCCGACTCCGCGGAGATGCGCGCGATCATCGGGCTGACGGACGTCCCACGCGAACAGAAGATTCTCCCCGCGCAGATGGACTTCACCGGGGGCGAGGGCAACGTCATCCTGTTGGGCGGGCCCCAGTCCGGCAAGTCCACCCTGTTGAGGACCATGATCGCCAGTCTGGCCTGGCGCTATCCCCCGGGACGGGTCGCGGTGTACGCGATCGACTTCGGGGGCGGTGCGCTCCAGGCCATGGAGGGCCTTCCCCACGTGGCCGGTGTAGCGGGACGCGCAGACCCGGAACGTGTACAGCGTGTGCTCGTCGATGTCCGTGCACAGTTGGACCGTAGGCAACGAATCTTCCGTAAGCACAAACTGGACTCCCCCGCCGCTCTGCGGCAGGCACGGGCCGACGGCACACTTCCCGCTGGGGTGGCCGGTGACATCTTCCTTTTGGTCGACGGCTGGTCGTCGGTCCGCGAGACTTTCGACGAAGCGGACGAGATCGTCACGGACATCGCTACTCGGGGCCCTTCCCTCGGTGTGCACACTCTTTTGACCGGCGCCTCGAACACCCAGATCCGTACTCGGCTCCAGTCCTTGTTCGGCGGACGGTTCGAGCTGCGCCTGAGTGACCCCATGAACTCGGGTATCGGTCGCCGGGTGTCCGAGGGCATTCCCAAGGACCGGCCGGGGCGCGGCATCCAGGAGGACGAACGGCATTTCCACACGGCGCTCCCCCGCGTGGATCGGCAGGCCAACGCCGAAGACCTCACTACCGGCATTCGTGACCTCATAGAACGTGTGGCCAAGCGCTGGCCGCAGAAGGCGGTGCAGGGAGTCAAGACCCTGCCGGAGAAGGTCGAACTCGAGACGTTGGTGCAGGGACACAAGATATCCGGAAGGCGTAACGAGCTGGTTCTGGGAATCGCCGAGAGCACACTCACCCCCGTGAAGACGAACCTGGCCAAGGAACCTCATCTACTCGTTTTCGGCGATCCTCAAACCGGCAAGAGCGCTTTCCTACGGGGGATGGTCAAGCAGATCATCCAGCGGCCTCCCAAGGAAGTGGGCGTCGTCATGGTCGACTTCAAGCGCAGTCACCTGGAACTGGTGCCGGAAGAGCATCTGCTGGCCTACTGCACAAGCTTGGAGCAGACCCAGGCTGTGGCTGCCGAACTCGCTGGATGGTTGAAGGAGCGTCTGCCCGGACCGGACGTCACACCGCGACAACTACGTCAACGAAGCTGGTGGAAGGGCCTGGACCTGTACATCGTCGTCGACGACATGGACATGTTGGGTTCCCGGACCAGCCCTCTTGCTCCTTTGGCCCCCTATGTCACTCAGGGGTCGGATCTCGGCCTGCACCTCATCATCGCCCGCCGTAGCGGTGGGGCGGCCCGTAGTTTGTACGAGTCCGTTCTCCAAGCGGTGACCGACATGGCGTCACCGGGTGTGCTCTTCTCCGGTGACCGTCGCGAAGGGCGTCTGGCCCATGGTGTCCCCTCACGGGAACTGCCCGTGGGCCGTGCCCAGTTGGCACGGCGCGGACGGCGTCCTGATCTGCTCCAGACCGGCTGGAGTGAACCCCCAGGGTAACTCGGAAATTCCGTCCCTGCCCCTAACCCAGGTCCTTCAGAAAGCGTATTCATGCGTCAGCGTCCTCTCGTTCTGGTCTCGAGCATGTGTCTGCTTACCACGGTCGCGTGCAGCAGCTTCTCGGACGACGCCAATGGCTCTCCTGAGACCGTCGAAAAACTCACGGAGGACGAGTTGATTGGGAGTGCGCTGCTCCATTGTGGTTTTGAGGAAAGGAACCCGGAGACGAATCAGGTCTTGTCTTCCACGATGCGGAGACCGGTGAATAGCTGCACACAACGGTCAAGCTTCCCGAGGCTGTTGTGGATCCGATGGCCTCCGAGGTCCCCGTTCACTACCAGTTCTCCGAGGGCTGGCAATTCCTCGCCTACGTCGAAGAGGGACCCGACGCCATCCACATCACCGAACTCACCGATCCCGAGGGCGCCAAGAACACCGAGGGTGAGGGGAGCGAAGGGACCGAAGAGTTCTCCTACCAGCCGGTCGAGTCGATCGCATCGTCACAGGGGGAGATGCTCTTCCAGCCAGGAGGGGAATCTTGCCTTGGACGACGATTTCCACCCCGACGACTGGACGCTCGCACCCGACGAGTCTCTGCACATCCGCAACAGCGTTCCCACGGAGCAGGGCACCAGCGACGACGGAAGCCTCGTCGTCCGGTCGACCGACGACACAGTCGTCAACGCCACCCTGAACACGAACGTTGAACAGTGGCAGAACTTCAACAAGACCATTGTCTGGAGGGGACAGGGTTCTACTGTGCCCGGAGGGCAGCGGGAAGGACCAGCTCGGTGGTGTCCACCTGGCCGTCCTCAACGACAGACACGACACCTCTATGGAAGGCTGGCCCTTGGCGGTGCGCTGGACTCACGAACCTCCAGTTGTAGAGGACCAACCCTCGGAAGAGCCGATTCGCGACAGCCGCTTCACGTAACGGTTCACCTGCAAGGGGGCAAAACTTTCGTTGACCGTCGCGCAGAAGCTTGGCTATGGTCATTGTGCGCCGGAGTTCAACGCTTTCCAATTTCTCGAAATCAGCTCCGTACCGACACGCAACCTCTGACACAGCAAGGAGATGAAGAAGATGGCAGGAAACGACAAGCTCGACCTTGAATACAGTGGTGTACTTGGCGATGCGAGCCAGGGCACCCTCGACCAGGCTGATGTCATGGGCAATGACCTCTTCAACCTGATCGCCGACATGGAGAACATCCCCGCTGCTCTCCGCGGTTCCGCGGGCGACCAGTTCAGTGCGGCAGGAACAGCCCTGGCCAATTGCTTCGACGACCTCCTCCGCTGGTGCTCGGAGAATGGAATGAACCTGGGCGAGGGAAGCAGCATGGTAAGCACTGCGGACACGGAAGGAAGCGAAATCTTCGCTCAGGATCTCGGTACACTGAGTAATCTCTCGCGCATCCCGAACGCATAGTCCAAGAGGAGGTAGATCATGAGCAAAGACCATTCCCACTTCAGTAGCATCAGTGGCCTGACCAACATCTCCACCGACCATGTCGACTATCAGGCAAGATTTGATCGGATCATGGAAGATCTTCAGACCCAGGCAGCGAATACTTTTGGGGTCTGGAGCGGTGCGGGCCAGGAGAACTACAAGGTGGCCAACAGCGAATTCAACAGCAGATTCGAAGAGGTCCAGGAAGCCTTCAGTCACCTCATCTCCTCCACCGACGAGGTGACCGACCGCATGCGCAATATGCACACTCGTCTGGACAACCTGTTCTAGTACTTTGTCACCGATGACCACCCCCACCTCTCCAAGCCCTCCTACTGACCCCGACACCCAGCTTCCTGAAGCCTTCCACTACACCCCCGACGAGGAGAAGTACGTCCTCCAAGCGGACGCTCTTCGGCACCGACAGTTGAAATCGGCGCTCCTCTACGGCTCCAGTCGCTACTGGCGCAGGCGGCAGCGGGTGTGGCCGGCTGTTATCGGCGGTCTGATCCTCACCGCCCTGGTCTGCGGGGTCATCGCTCTCATCGGAGCCTTCGACCGGCAGCAGGAGGTCAACGAACAACGTGGGTTCGGTCAGTTTCGGCAGCAGTCGGCCCCGGCCTTCGTGTCCGAAACGCCCCTGCTGCCGGAACACCCCTAGTTTTCGCACCACAACCAGAAACCATCACGAACAGGGGGTCGACCTTTCATGTCCGACTCCGCGCCCGACCCTTCGTGGGCTCCTGGGTACGAGACCTCCGAACTGCTGCGGCAGGGACGTCGTGCCCACATAGTGCGCGCGACTCGCACCACCAGCGGTACCGACGTCGTACTCAAAGTGCTGACCGCCGAGGCGGGGCGCACCGAACTCGACTGGTTGCGCACGCTTTCCGGAGTCTTTGGTGTCACTCCCCTTCTGGACGCAGGGACCACGACCGCGGGTGACATGTTCGTGGTCCTGCCCTACTACCGTGATGGTTCCTTCGCCGACATGCTCTCCCGGGTGGGGCCGGCGCCCCTCCAGGAGGCCGCGACGGTCGCCAGAAGTATCTCGGTGGCCCTGGGCGCTATCCATGCCCAAGGGCTGACTCACAACGATGTCTCCCCCGGTAACGTCCTCAGAGCCGGGCGTACCCCCGTGTTGACAAGTTTCGGTTCCGTGCACCCCGTGGGCCGGCCTCTGCCGCCGCCCGCGGCATCCACCGAGATCTTCCTGCACTCGCCTCCTGAAGCATTACGCGGTGAGCCCCGCACCCCGGCCTCCGACGTCTACCAACTCGCGTCCACGGTCTGGACGATGCTGGTCGGTCATGCTCCGTTCTCTGCGACCGACGGCAGTCCCTTCAACCCACAGGCCTACGTGGAACGGGTGTTCAACGAACCCCCGCCCCCTGTTTCTCGCCAGGACATCTCACGCAAGCTGCGCGGGGTTTTGAACCGAGCTCTCTCCAAACATCCGGAGGAGCGTTACGAGACCACGGCGGTGTTCAGCACGGCCTTCGAGCAGGCCAGGACGTCGCGACCGGCAACTACCGTTTCCAGGGCCACCGGGGCAAGCACACCGTTGCCGGGAGCACAGGTTCCGCTCAGCGGTCATCCCTCGTCCCTCCACCCACATTCCGGTCCACAAACTCCCCTGAGCGGCCCGCAAGCGCCGTTGAGCGGACCACAGACCCCACCCACGGCTTCGAAACACCCGTACCTTCTGCCGCACACACAACAGGACGATTCATGGCTCCCTGCCGAGCCACGAGAGACGTCCGCGCCACCGACGGCCCTCGAAAGCGATCCACACCCCAGTTCGGAGAGCCCGGACCGGTTCCACCCACCTGAACGAGAACTCCCTTCCCCTGAGGAGCGGCGGAAGCACGGGGCAACTCCCGAGAACTCCCCGAACAGCACCGCGGACATCGCCATGGCTCGTCTGCGTGGCGAGAAGATATCCCCGTTGGTCGCCTGGTCTCGTCTGGAGGGATGGACCGGAGACGCCGAGGACTCTTACCTGCCCGTGGACGAGTCCCCCCAGGACGGTGACACTGAACCCGAGTGGGACATCCTGGATCAGGACAGGCAGCAGCCGCGCTGGCGCGAACACCTGCACATCGCGGTGACGGTCTGTGGAATTCTCCTGGTCACCGTGGCGGCAAGCGCATTCGCCGCCACACGGCCGCCCGAGCCGATGACCGTAGCAGCAGAGACCGAGAAGGAAGATGAAACCGGGGAGGAGGCGGCTACTGCCGAGGAGGAAGCCCCGGAAGCCGAGGCACCCTCTCCCCCACCGGAGGTTTCCGCGCCGACAGAGGTCGGCCTGGAGGACAGCTTCAGTTCGGTCACGCTCACCTGGACGGACAACAGTGGGGGCACCACGTCCTACTTCGTTCTCGGTGAACGCCAAGGGCACGAGCCGTTGACCATGGCCCGTACCGGCCCCGGAACGGTGACCGCACAGGTCTCCACGGAGAACGAGTTGGCAGAGTACTGCTTCACCGTGATCGCGGTGGACGGCGCGGCGGCCCCTGCGGAGGAAGTGTGCACCACCCGTGCCTCCGACCTGGCTCAGCTAGAGGAGCCGGAAGAAGAGGACGAGGAAGAAGAGGATGAGGACAAGGAAGAGGACGACGCCGATCCCTCTCCAACTCCCTCACCCGATGCCGATGACTGAGTGCCGTCCCCGCTCCTGACTCCCCCTGTGGAT
>Ga0079226_10003104_pt1 | contig 12803 bp, 9 predicted proteins | sample Poulit2014_FD_76345 | JGI IMG/M metagenome (GOLD analysis project Ga0079226, IMG submission 76345) | Agricultural soil microbial communities from Georgia to study Nitrogen management - Poultry litter 2014 | ecosystem: Environmental > Terrestrial > Soil > Agricultural land | place: USA: Georgia... | reverse complement strand
GCTTGAGTTACTTGAATCGCTTGAACTTGTGCTTGGGTTACTTGAATTGCTTGAACTTACGCTTGAGTTACTTGAATTGCTTGAACTTGTGTTTGAGTTACTTGAGTCACTCGAATTGCTTGAACTTTCATTAGCATTTGAAGTATTTGAGTTATTACTATTTGAATTTGAATGAGTTGAATTGATTGTGTCATTTTCAACTGTATTGGTACTTGTATCAACTGAACGACTTTGAGATGTTAAATTTGTGTCTTCACTTGATTCAGCTGTATTATCGTTTGATTCTTCACTATTCACGTTATTTGAATTTATGTCATTAGGTTCTGACACTACATCTTCACTTTGTACTTCGTTTGTTTCATTATTTACAGGATCAACATCATTTATTGATATATTTTCATTCTCTCTCATTTCTCTTTCATTTAATTCAATTTGAATTTGTTCTTCTAAAGCTTCAAGATCATTTCCTTCATCTATGTAAGCTTGTTTTTTATTTTCTAAATTTGATATTTCTGATTCAACAGCTTTTCTTGATTTATTTAATTCTTTTCTTTGAGCTTTTTGTTCTTTATTTATTGCTGTTAATTCAGCTTTAGCTTTCTCTGTTGCTTTTAATTTTTTTTGAACTTGCTGTTCTTTTTTTTCAACTTTTTTAATTGCTGCTTTTTGTTCTTCAATTAATTTATTATCAGCGTTTGTAATTGTTATTACGGCTGTAAAGCGAGTAATAAATTCTTCAAATCCTGTTGATCCAAATATTACATCTCTAAATCCAAGATCTCCACCACTATTTTGATAAGATGATAAACGTTCTTTTAATATTTCATGACGTGCTTTAATTTCTTCTTCTAAAATTTTAATTTCTTCTTTATGTTGCTTTATTTCTTTGCCATGTTTTTTAGCTTCTTTAGTTAAACGAACTACTTCTTCTTCATTTGCTAACAAGGCACTTTCTAATGAACTAATATCTAAGTTTATTTCATTTACTTTCATAGTAGCATTTAAAATATCTTTTTCTACTTTATTTAAATTTTGTGAAAGGTTCTCTTTTTTTTCATCAATCGTTTGTTCTGCACTAACTGATCCTACAACTCCTAAACCACTAAGTGTCAATGTAAATACAGTTCCAACAATCATCATCTTTTTTCGCAATTTCATTCTCCATTCCTCTAATTGATTTCTAATTGTTACACAATTACGTTGACATTTATAATTCGACTTTTAGTTTTATAGTAAGAAACACATGAGTATGATAGTTAATTTCAAAGACTATCATACTCATGCATTATTATTTATATTTGGGACTATTTTAATACTTTAACTGTTACTGTTTTACGACCAAAAGAATATGCTCCTGATTTAGTTGGATAATGTAGATCAATTCTATTACCTTTAATTGCTCCACCTGTATCTCCTGCAATAGCCGTTCCATATCCTGATACCCATACTTTTGATCCTAGTGGAATAACTGAAGGATCTACTGCAACAACTTTAGCATTACGATTTTTATTTAAATCAATACCTGTTGCTGTGACTCCTGAACAACCTGTACATTTTGCTGTATATGCTGTAGCTTGCATTTTCAATTCTTTAACCGCCTTACCACTTGATGGCTTTGACGTGTTGTTTGATGATTTCTTTTCAGCTTTTGGTTTACTAGCTGATTTTTTTTCTGATTTTGGTTTACTTACTGTTTTCTTTTCTGTTTTTGCTTCTGTTTTTGTTTCTTTTTCTGAACTATTGTTATTTGTTGATGTTTTTTCTGCTTGAGTTGAATTAGTATTCTTCACTGATTCTTGAACAACTTCTTCTTGATTTGATGCTTCAGCTGTTTCATTTTTTTCAGTTGTAGTAGTTGATGTTGACTTTTGAGCAGTTTTTTCTGCTTTAGCCTTTTCTGCTGCAGCAATTTTTGCTTCTTTAACTGCTTTAGCTTTTTCTTCTAAAGCTTTAATGTCATTTCCTTCTTTAACATATGCTGCTTTTTTATCTTTTAATATTTGGATTTCGTTTTTCACAGATTGTAATGCTGAATCTAATTCTGCTTTTTGACTTTTCTTTAACTCACTAATTTTTGCTAATCTGTTTTTTGCACTTTCTGCTTCAGCTAATTTTTCTTTAACTTTAACCTCAGTTGCTTCTACTTTTTTCATCGCTTCTTTTTGAGCTTCGATTAAATCATTATCTGCTTTAGTTATTGTTGTTACAGCTGTAAATCTAGTAATAAAATCTTCAAATCCAGCTGAACCAAAAATAACTTCTAGATAACCTAAATCTCCACCTGTTTTCTGGTATGAAGATAATCTTTCTTTAAGAATTTCATTTCTTTCATCAATTTGTTTTTCGAGTTTTTTAATTTCTTTTCTTAATTCTGCTACTTCTTGCTCATATTTTTTGACATTGTTTTCTTCTTTTTTAAGTTCTTCTTCGTTAGATGCAATCGCTGCTTCTAAAACTTCAATATCTTCATTCATTTTATTTACTTTATTAGCAGTATCTAAAATACTTTGTTCTACTTTATTTAAATTTTGTTCAACATTTTTCTTTCTATCTTCTAATGAATCAGCAGCTTGTACACTATCAATTTGTCCAATTCCCGTAAACATAATAAATGTTAAAAGACTTGCTGTAAATAGTTTGTTTATCAAGTTAATTCCCCGTTTCTTTTAATGTAAAATTACTTCACTAAAAATTTCACTAAGAGTACCTTAACATTTTTAAGTAACAGAGAGGTTAGAGTTTTATTACAAAAGTATTTCATTTCAGAGATATGTTTATCTTTAATTGTAATATTATTTTTATTTATTATATTTTAAAAACAAAAAAAGAAGCTTTGTTATCAAATGATAACAAAGCTTCTTTTTTCGTTTTAAATTTAGAATTGTTCCGCTTCTGTTGATCCAGCTAGTGCAGTTGTTGATGATTCACCATCAGCAATAACTTGCGCTACTTCATCAAAGTAACCTGTACCAACTTCACGCTGGTGACGCGTAGCAGTATAACCTTTACTCTCAGCTGCGAATTCTTTTCCTTGGACTAGACGAGAGTATGCTCCCATACCTTTGTCTTTGTACTGTTCAGCAAGTTCGAACATGCTGTAATTTAATGTATGGAATCCAGCTAATGTTACAAACTGATACTTATAACCCATTGCCGCAATTTCTTTTTGGAATGTATCCATATCTTCTTCAGACATATGCTTCTCCCAGTTAAATGAAGGTGAACAGTTGTATGCTAATAACTGATCTGGATATTCTTCATGGATTGCTTCTGCAAAACGTCTTGCTTCTTCTAGGTCTGGCTCTGCAGTTTCACACCAGATTAAATCTGCATATGGAGCATAAGCTAAACCACGCGCAATTGCTTGATCTAGACCTGCTTTTGTACGGTAGAATCCTTCAACTGTTCTTTCGCCTGTAATAAATGGTGCATCTTTTTCATCGACATCACTTGTAATTAAATCAGCTGCGTTAGCATCTGTACGAGCCATAATTACTGTAGGCGTTCCCATAACATCTGCTGCAAAACGTGCTGCAACTAAGTTTTTGATAGCAACTTGTGTAGGAAGTAATACTTTACCACCTAAGTGACCACATTTCTTCTCAGAAGCTAACTGGTCTTCAAAGTGAACACCTGATGCTCCAGCTTCAATCATAGATTTCATTAATTCAAATACGTTTAAGTGACCACCAAAACCTGCTTCAGCGTCTGCTACAATTGGTGCAAAGAAGTCAATGTCATTTTTACCTTCTGAATATTCAACTTGATCCGCACGTTGTAGGGCATTATTAATACGGCGAACTACTTGAGGTACACTGTTTACTGGATATAAACTTTGGTCTGGATACATTTCTCCAGCCATGTTTGCATCTGCAGCAACTTGCCATCCACTTAAGTAAATAGCTTTTAATCCTGCTTTAACTTGTTGTACTGCTTGGTTCCCAGTTAATGCTCCAAGTGAGTTAACATAGTCTTCTTCATTCACTAAGTCCCATAGTTTTTGTGACCCTATATTTGCTAATGTATAATCGATATCAATAGATCCTCTTAAACGAACTACATCTTCTGCTGAGTATGGACGAGTAATTCCCTTCCATCTTGGATTAGTATCCCAATCTTTTTGAATTTCTGCTGCTCTTTCTTTAAACATTAATATTTTCCCCCTATTTTATACTTCTATATTTTATTTTATGAGTTATTTTATAAACTCAAATTAAGCGCTTTCTAAATTAATTGCTTATTTCTTTTCACTTCTCTTAATTATACAGATAAACTCTTACTGCTATATAACAACGGAGTTATCATTAATCTTCTTTCTTTGACAAACAATAGTCACACACTAATGTATAACTTCTTTCCGACACACTAGTTCCACACTCTGGACAAGTTACATTATCTCTCTTCATTTCCATGTTTGGCACCTCCATTTTTATGTAACAGATCGAATTTCCTTTACCTGTTGTAATACAGTATAATACATTGTCAGAATATTGCAAGCTTTTATGTAAAATTTATTCAATTAATAATTAAAAGTACAGCATAAACCCTTCCAGTAAAGCATTATACTGTTATATAAAAGTTTATTTATTTTGAATAATTACTTTTTTAACCTTTATTGACAAGAGTTTGTTATAATTATATTTAATAAGAATTTTACAAAAATTGTGAGGTTTTATGATGAGAGTTTTTGATTTTTTAGGTGTTCGTACAATCAAAACAGGTGTTGCTATCTTTCTAACAGCTCTGATATGTCAACTACTCGGTCTCCCCCCTGTTTTTGCTGTGATTACAGCTATAGTAACATTAGAGCCCACCGTATCTGATTCTATAAAAAAAGGATTAGTGCGCTTTCCTGCTTCAGCAATTGGATCGGCATACGCCGTTCTTTTTATTGCACTCTTTGGGAATTCTCCAATCACATATACATTAGCTGCTGTCTTTACAATTATTACAAGTTATAAATTAAAACTACATGCTGGTCTCCTTGTGGCAACTATTACTGCTGTCGCAATGATTGAAGTTGTTTATGACAATTACTTTTTATCTTTCCTAACTAGACTTGGCACAACATCTATCGGATTGATTGTCTCTACCGTCGTTAATATGTTTATCCTTCCCCCTAATTACATAAAAGAAATCAGTGAAAACATTAATAAATTGTATAAAAATATTGGTGAAGTCGTTCAATCAATTATCATTTTTAATAAAAAAACTCCTGTAAATAAAAATAGATTATTATTATATTTAGATAAACAAATTATAAAAACAGAAGAACTCATTCGCTTTCAAAAAGATGAAGCGAATTTCCATCCTTTAGTAGGTAATAAAAAACAAGATTTTTATATTTCTCGCAAACAAATTAATCGATTGAAATTAATGGTTTATCATTTAACTAACTTAAAAAACTTATCTCTTGATAATCTTCAACTCACTTCAGATGAACAACTACTTATTGAAAATGCTGTTGAGTCTCTAGCTGAACATATGATTCATGAAACAGATGTCGACTTAAAAGTTCACGAGGTATCTATTAAACGCTTGATGCAAACTTTTTGGTTAAACAATAATGTGATGAAATATGAATCTAGTGATGGTCATCTTCCTAATGAACTTATTTTATTATATGAATTATCTGCTCTTATCCAACTTGCGTCTGAATTTGATTTAGTTAAGAACTCTATTAAAAACAAAGAAAAAGCTGTTCAAAATCAGAATATCTGATTTGAACAGCTTTTATTAGTTAATAATACCTTGTTTCTTTTTTGCTTCTATTCGACGACGGTGTAAGATAGGTTCAGTATAACCATTAGGCTGCAAATGCCCTTCAAAAACTAAGTCGCGTGCAGCTTGGAAGGCTACTGATTCATCATAATTAGGTGACATGTTTATATATTCTGGATCACCTTCATTTTGTTTATCAACTATTTTTGCCATTCTTTTCAGCGTTTCTTCTACTTGCTCTTTCGTACAAATATCATGCTGTAACCAGTTTGCCATCATTTGGCTTGATATTCTAAGTGTTGCTCTATCTTCCATTAGTCCAACATCTTTAATATCAGGTACTTTAGAACAACCTACACCTTGTTCAACCCATCTCACAACATAACCTAACATTGTTTGAGCGTTATTATCTAGTTCATCTTGGATTTCTTCTTCTGTCCAGCTAGGATCTGATTCAATAGGTATTTCTAAAATATCAGCTTGATAATCTATTTCTAGTCCATTTTCAATTATTTTATCTTGTACTTCTTTATAATCAATTTCATGATAATGTAGTGCATGTAGCGTTCCTGCAGTTGGTGACGGTACCCAGGCTGTATTTGCTCCTGCTTTTACATGACCAATTTTTTGTTCAACCATATCAGCCATTTTATCTGGCATTGCCCACATACCCTTTCCAATTTGCGCATTCCCTTGGAAACCTGTAGCAAGTCCTGTTTGAACGTTGTTCTTTTCATATGAACCTAACCATTTAGCATTCTTCATATCATCTTTACGTAACATTGGACCCATCTTCATTGCTGTGTGAATTTCATCACCTGTACGATCTAAGAAGCCCGTATTAATAAAGATTGCACGTTCTTTAACTTCATTGATACAATTCTTAAGATTAAGACTTGTTCGACGCTCTTCATCCATAACGCCAACCTTTATTGTATTTCTTTCTAAATCTAGCATATCTTCAACACGAGCAAATAATTCATTTGTAAATTTAACTTCTTTAGACCCATGCATTTTAGGTTTAACTATATAAATCGAACCTTTTTTCGAGTTAATATGCTTACCCTTGCCTAATAGGTTGTGCTTTGCCATTAAACTTGTAAAGACAGCATCTAAAATACCTTCATAAGAATCTGACCCATCCTCATTAAGTACTGCATCATTACGTAGCAAGTGGCCAACATTTCTGACAAGCATTAATACGCGACCAGGTAATCTCACTTCTCCATTAGTAGGTGAAGTATAGATGCGATCTTCATTAAATTTGCGCTCAATTGTACGTACACCCTTATTTACTTGAACTGTTAATTCACCACGAATGAGTCCTAACCAATTTTTATATACATCCACTTTGTCGTCTGCATCTACTGCAGTAACAGAGTCTTCACAATCCATAATACTTGTAATAGCTGATTCCATCACAATATCTTGAATACCTGCTAAATCTGTTTTACCAATCACATTAGATGGATCAATTTGAATATCGATATGTAAGCCGTTATTTTCAAGTAATATCGATGCAGGTGTTTCTTCGCGACCTTGATAACCTTTAAATTGATTAGGGTCTTTTAAGCCAACTGTTTCTCCTGACTCTAATTCTATTTTTAATTCACCTTTTGCTTCATAATATAAAGTTGCTGATTCATGACTTCCTTTTTCAAGTGGTACTGATTCATCTAAAAGTTCACGCCCTTTTTGAATAACGATAGCGCCTCTTTTCTCATTATAAGTTGAACCTTTTTCCTGACCATTATCTTCACTAATTACATCGGATCCATACAGCGCATCATATAATGAACCCCACCTTGCATTTGCAGCGTTAATTGCGTAGCGTGGATTATTAATTGGTACAACTAATTGCGGTCCACCTATTTTTGCAATTTCATCATCTACATTTTTAACATCAATTTTAAAGTCATAAACTTCTTCTTCTAAATACCCTATTTCTTTTAAAAACTCTTTATAAATTTTAGCATCAAATTCTTTATTCGCTGCGTGCCAATTGTCTATTTTGTCTTGTATATCTTGACGCTCTTTAAGTAATTTTTCATTTTCGGGAGTGAAATCGCTTACTATTTGTTCAAAATCGTTCCAAAATTTAGCTTGTTCTAATTCTGCATCCTTTAATGCCTCTTGATTAACAAAATCATATAATTGTTTAGCAACTTGAATCTTTCCTACTTGAATGTAATTTGCCATTTCATTTCCTCCTATCGGATAATTAAACCTATTGTATAACAGTATCATTATTAAATCAAACATTACTAAAAACCCTATTAGATTGATGTGTATCTGTTATACAATAAAAGTTTATCATATTTACAAAATGATATCAAATCAATTTATAAGTATGATAAACTTTATAATTATTTATTTTATAAAAAAAGAAATGAGTGTTATACACTCATTTCTTTAAATCAATTTCTTGAATTACAGTGATGGTCTATCTGAATCGTCTTTATTTATTTTTTTACTTAATTTACTTAATTGTTCTTTGGCGAAATCACGTCCACCAATTCCAAATGAAATGGCAAAGGCAATCATTAAACCACCTAAGACAAGTAAGAATCCTGTGTTTACAATTGTTTTCGCAAATTGTAATTGATCAAGTGTCATAAACACAGCAAAGACAATAATTATATATTTAACAATCGTTGCAGATAAAGGGCTATTTGCATACTTACGAATCCACTGACTTAATAGATTTGCTACAAAGAACCCTAAGCCCAGGATAATTAACGCACTAACTAAGAATGGTAAGTAGACAAGAATAGCATTACCAATGTTATTTAAAACGTCTAATTGAAGAACATTTAACGCTTCAATTGTAAAGAATAACATAATAAATACTTTTACTACACTTGTAATTACTTTAGCTAAATCAAACGAAGGTTTTTTAGAATCTTCAATGCCTAGTGAACCATAGATATTATTAATACCTGTACTTTGAAGCGATTTTTGCAAAATGCCTCCAAGTATTTTAGCAATATAGTAACCTACCGTTACTAAAATAATTGCAACAAAGATGTTTGGAATTATATTTAATATATTATTAAATACTGTCGTAATTGGATCTGATATTGAACTAATATTTAATGCTTCTAACGCTGTAATAAGAATTGGTATCAAAATAAATACATAAAGAACATTAGCTAACACACTTGAAATACTTAATGATTTTTCACCAGTACTTGAATCTGGATTTATTCGATTAAACCAATTATCAGCACCTAAACTTAATAAGAACTTAAATACAATTTCTTTAACTAATTTAGCTACAAACAAACCAATTAGTAAAATAATTGCAGCGGCAAATAGGTTCGGAATAAACGCTAATAGTTTATCCATCATATTTGTCACTGGCTGTGAAACTGATTGCATTCCTAATACATCTAGGATTGATGGAATAAATAGAATAAAGATTAAGTAATAAACAATTTTTCCAATTGTATTAAGAATATCTTTACCTTGTTCCGGACTACGAATGATAGGTAACTTACTCATTGCTGTATGAAGCCCTAATTTTGTAAGTCCTTTAGTTATAATTGCTTTTGCTACAGTTGCAATCACCCAAGCAAGTAGTAAGAGTAATAGTGCGTAAATGATATTCGGTATTGCTTGGATTAATTGGTCGAACATATTATCCAATGAATTTGTTAGATTTGACATTTTATCTCTCCTTTTTAAAATTGTGTTATCTATAGCTTTCCACAATCTCATTTTTTAAAACATATTTTTTGAGTTTTTTTAAAGTACCTTTGATTGAATCTTGTTATGACAAACTCTCTACACATTTTTTTATTTTAAAATTTTATTTTGAAGCAAAAAACTATCTTATCTCAAAGTAGATACTTTATACTAAAAACAAATTTGATATAAAATAAGACTTATAAAAGGAGTAGATAAACATGTTTCAATATACAGTCACAACAAATGAGTCTATAGAGGACGCTATTCAAACATTAGAAGAAGAATTGAAAAAAGAAGCTTTTGGTATCTTATGGCAGTTTAATATCAAAGACACGTTAGAAAATAAAGGATTTGATTTTGATACATCATATCAAGTACTAGAGGTTTGTAATCCTAAAGAAGCAAAAGATATTCTAGAACAAGACTTATTAGCTGGTTATTTTTTACCTTGTAAAATCGTTGTTTATGAAATAGATAATAAAACACTCATTGGATTACCTCGTCCCTCAAAACTTATTTCAATGGTAGAAAATGACGTTTTAGCAACTCAAGCAAAAGAAATTGAAGAGAAATTAATTGCTTGTCTCGATAAAAGTATTCGTTAATCACCACATAAAAAAACAGGCTCAAAAGAGCCTGTTTTTTTTATTTTAAAGAATTCTTATTTTAACAATCTAATTTAGTTAGTTAAATATAATTAAAGCAATCACAATAAAAACAATGATTGTTACAGCATAGATGACAATTTGCTTACGTAATCCTGTTTTTAGCCAATTTTCTTCATACTCTTCTGAACGTTCTGCATATATTTTGGCTGTATCTCCATCAGCTTTATGCTTTTTCATTTTATTTTCTTCTTCTCTAAAAACGACAAAAGTTCCTACAAGTGCAATAATTAAAATCAGACTTAAAAAGATAATCATACCAATACTCATAGCAATTCCTCCTTATTCAGATTCGACAATTAATGTTTTCAAATAATCGAATCAGTTTATTCAAATGAATTAGTTAAACGGAATTAAAGATAACTTTTACCTCTTGAGTATGTCTTATTTTAATTATATTCTTTAATCATAAAATACACAAGAACTATATTTTTAATAATCTTGCATTAATCGCGACAATAATCGTACTCATACTCATTAAAATTGCTCCAATAGCTGGACTTAATATGATACCAATAGGTGCTAAAACACCTGCTGCTAATGGAATTGCAAATATATTATATCCTGTTGCCCACCATAAATTTTGAACCATTTTACTATATGTTTTTTTAGATAATTCCATTAAGGTAACAACATCTTTGGGATCACTTTTCACTAAAACGACATCAGCTGTCTCCATTGCAACGTCAGTTCCAGCACCTATTGCTATACCTAGGTCAGCTGTCGCAAGTGCTGGTGCGTCATTAATACCATCTCCAGTCATGGCGACTTTCCAACCTTTTGCTTGAATTTCTTTTATCTTGTCAGCCTTATGATCTGGAAGTACTTCAGGATAAACTTCTTCAATTCCAAGTTGATTCGCTACCCAGTGAGCAACTTTTTCATTATCACCTGTTAACATAACAGAATGAATACCATTTTTCTTTAATGTAGCTATTGCCTCTTTTGCTGATTGGCGAATAATATCTGCAAGAGCAATCATCCCAATTAATTTATCTTCAACTAAAACAAACACAACCGTTTTTCCTGCTTTTGACATTTCATTAAATTTGTCAGTATCATAAGTCATGTTTTTATCATTTACATACCCTGGACTAACAACATTTACTCTTTTGCCAGCAATATTTCCTTCAATACCTTTTCCAGTAATTGATTGAAAATCGGTAATTTGCTTCAATTCTAATTCTTTTTCCAATGCAGATTTTACCATGCCTACAGCAATCGGATGTTCCGATTCTTGTTCTAAACTTGCTCCATATGTTAAAACATCCTCGTCTGTGTATCCTTCACTTGCTACAATGTCTGTGACACCAAATTTACCTTCAGTTAATGTACCTGTTTTATCAAAGACAACAGCATCTAAATTACGTGCTTCTTCAAACTGTGTTCGGTTACGAATTAACAAACCATTTTTAGCAGAAATAGTTGTTGATACAGCTACTACCAACGGCGCAGCAAGTCCAAGTGCGTGTGGACAAGTAATAACCATCACCGTAACCATTCGTTCGAGTGATGTATCAAATGAATAACCGAGCATTAACCAAATAACGAGCGTTAAAATTCCAGCAGTTAAGGCAAGATAGAAAAGCCATTTAGCTGCGCGATCTGTAAAGTTTTGTGATTTCGATCTTGATTCCTGTGCTTCTTTAACTAATGTTATAACCTGTGATAAATATGATTCTTCACCCGTTTTTGATACTTCAATTGTTAGTGAACCTTCATTATTAATCGAGCCACCAATAACTTCATCGTCCACCCCTTTATCCACAGGAACAGATTCACCAGTCAGCATTGATTCATCAACTGTTGAAGCACCTGATTCTATTAGCCCGTCAACTGGAATTTTTTCACCGGGTTTAACAAGTACACGGTCTTTATTTTTTAATTCAGATGTCGGAACATCTTCAACCTCACCATTTTCAGTTAAGCGATGCGCTTCATTAGGCATCAATTCTACTAATTTTTCTAATGCATTCGACGCTCCCATAACCGAACGCATTTCAATCCAATGACCAAGTAACATTATATCTACAAGTGTTGCCAGCTCCCAAAATAAATCATGACCTTCCCAGCCAAATACGGTGAGCGTACTATATCCATACGCTATCGTAATCGCAAGTCCAATCAGTGTCATCATTCCTGGACTTTTTTCTTTTAACTCGCTGATTCCACCTATAATAAATGGCCAACCACCATAGAAAAATACAAATGTTGATAAGGCTAGTAAGATAAATTGATCATTTGCAAAACGCCAATCCACACCTAAAAACCCTTGAATCATTGGTGATAAGATTAAAATCGGAATTGTAATAATTAAAGATATAAAGAAACGTCTTTTAAAATCTTTTACCATATCACCGTGATCATGTCCATGATGATCGCTTTCATGATGATCATGATTATGCTGTTTTGTTTCTTCTTGTTGATTATGCATGTTTATTCTCCTTTCTGAATCAATTTTATTAATTTGTTTATTTCATTATAATTAGTAAATATCAAGATTGTATCAAGATAAAATTCTGAAATTTTTATTAAAAAAGACTAAATCATAAATGATTTAGTCTTTTCATTTAGGCAGATTTTACTCTTGATTTAATAACCGGATAACCTAAATCCTCAATCGCCTTTTCAATTGCTTCTATCGTTGTAATATCAGCATCAAAATTGACTCTCACACGACTCGAATTAAATAATACCTCAATACTTTCTTGTTTAATTCCTTCTAAT
>Ga0079226_10003103_pt1 | contig 12804 bp, 11 predicted proteins | sample Poulit2014_FD_76345 | JGI IMG/M metagenome (GOLD analysis project Ga0079226, IMG submission 76345) | Agricultural soil microbial communities from Georgia to study Nitrogen management - Poultry litter 2014 | ecosystem: Environmental > Terrestrial > Soil > Agricultural land | place: USA: Georgia... | reverse complement strand
GGTTGTGGAGTTATAATAACGAAAGACCTCATTCAGCCATTGGATCTGTGCCACCATGCCAGATTCAATAAACCTTAGAGAATCTTCTACTTTTAAATGGAGTTAAAAAGGGGAGGATTACAGAGTCATTGTATATTTCCTTTTTTACTTATATTATAAGTTTCTATATTTCTAGAAAGTTCGAAATATAATTTATAGAACAAAATAAAAGTTGTCAACTTATAATAGATACAATGTTTTTCTAATAGAACTTAAAAAGGTTACAAAAAATGAAACAACATGAAGCGGTTGCGAGTTGTTTGGCTGAACTCGGGAATACTCATCGGCTAGCTATTTTTCGTTATTTAGTGAGATCGGGAATGGAAGGATCAACAGTGGGGGAAATACAGCAAGAGCTAAATATCCCAAATTCCACTCTTTCTCATCATTTATCTAGAATGGTTAATGTTGGTCTTATTCAGCAAGAAAAAGAGGGGCGGATTATTAGATGTATCCCTAAATACTCTAAACTTGATGAAATTATTAGTTTTTTAAAAGAAGAGTGTTGTTTGGGGCATTAGGAATAAATTTCTTGAATCATTTCAATAGAAGTTGTAATATCAAAATATGGAAAAGAAAAGTGCTATAAAAATGTTTGAAGCGTTATCATCTGAGGTTAGACTAGATGTATATCGTTTATTAGTTAAGTATGGAGATTCGGGATTAGTTGCAGGAGAAATTGCAACTTTATTAGATATTCCTAATACGAATTTATCCTTTCACTTAAAGTCTCTAGTTCATGCTGAAATGCTTTATGTAGAGCAGGAAGGGCGATTTTTACGCTATAAAGCTAATATTGATTTGATGTTAACTTTAGTGGAGTTTCTAACAGATGAATGCTGTTTTAATAATCCTGATCAATGCTTATCTCATCGAAATAAACACCCTAAGCTCAAGAATATTTTAAGTTAACGTATTTAGTACCAATAGGTTAGCTTGATATTTCAATACTAGTTGAGATCTTGTATAGATCTATTCAATGATTCAATAGTAGTTGAATAGTCATTATATAGAAAAGAAAAAATGGAGTTTATACAATGAAAGAAAAAGAAGTAATTATTTATCATAACCCTGATTGTGGCACATCAAGGAATGTTTTAGGGCTCATTAGAAATGCAGGAATAGAGCCCCTAATTATTGAATATTTAAAAACACCACCTTCAAAACAAGAGTTACAAACTTTAATTCATTCCGCAGGTCTTAAGCCAAGTGAGGCTTTAAGAAAAAATGTTAGCGAATTTGATGCTCTTAAAGAGCAAGAATTAAGCGAAGATCAAGTTATTGACCAAATGCTTTTAACTCCTATTTTAATTAATAGACCTATTGTTGTTACAGCTAAAGGTACTGCTTTATGCCGACCTTCTGAGAAAGTTTTAGAAATTCTAACTCAACCCCAAACAGATAGTTTTTATAAAGAAGATGGGGAAAAAGTAATTTAAGTTATTTTAAATAATATTTGTCATATAAGGATTTTTTATGAAAAAAGTAGAAATTTTTGATCCAGTTTTATGTTGTAGTACAGGCGTTTGCGGTGTAAGTCCAGATGATGAATTGATAAGAATGGCAAGCATAGTTGAAAATATAAAAACAAAAGGATATTCAGTGACTCGATATAATTTGGGTCAAGAGCCAATGAAATTTGCTGAAAATGAATTAGTAAAAAATCTATTAGAATCTGAAGGTAATGTTGCTCTTCCGATTATTATTATTGATGGAATTGTAGAGTTTTCAGGAAGCTATCCTTCAGAAGAAGAATTACTTAGATACCTATAATTTATAGATATATTTAAAAAGGAGTAGTGAAATGAATTTTATTAAAGAAGCATCTCCCTTTTTGTTCTTTACTGGTAAAGGAGGGGTAGGAAAAACATCTATAGCATCCTCTACAGCCGTAACTCTTGCTGATATGGGCAAAAAGGTTCTTATAGTTAGTACTGATCCTGCATCCAATATTGCTCAAGTTTTTGGGCAAAATATTGGTTCTCACATCACACAAATAACATCAGTTCCAAACTTATCGGCGATTGAAATTAATCCTCACGATGCGGCCGAAGCATATCGTAAAAAGATTATAGATCCTATTCGTGGAACTCTTCCTGAAGATGTTGTTGTAAGTATAGAAGAACAACTTTCAGGAGCATGTACTACTGAAATAGCTGCCTTTGATGAATTCACTGCATTATTGACGAACTCAGAGATTAAGAGAAATTTTGATCATGTTGTTTTTGATACAGCTCCAACAGGACATACTATTAGAATGTTGCAATTACCAGGTGCTTGGAGTGATTTTTTAGAAACCTCACCTGAAGGAGCTTCTTGTTTAGGACCTTTAGCGGGACTAGAAAAACAAAAGGAGAAGTATAAAGCTGCGGTTGATGCTTTATCTGATGAAAACCTTACTACTATGGTATTAGTTTCTCGTGCACAAAGAAGTGCGATAAATGAGGTTTCTAAGACTTTTTCTGAATTCTATTCACTTGGAATTCATAAGCAATGCTTAGTTGTTAACGGACTATTTCCTAAAGAAGAAGCTGAAAAAGATGATTTAGGTTCTGCAATATACGAAAGAGAGCAACAAGTCCTAAAGAATATGCCTGAGAACCTTTCAAAGTTGCCAATCGACTATATCTCTTTGAAACCCTTTAATCTGGTTGGTATTGATAACTTAAGGCTACTTTTAAGTAATGAGAATGTTACTTTCGAAACACTAATGGTTCCGGAAGACGTGAGCGTTAGTGTTCCTGATTTAGCTTCAATGGTTAAAAAGCTAGCAGAAAAAGATACTGGTCTTTTGATGCTTATGGGGAAAGGTGGGGTAGGAAAAACAACAATGGCTGCCGCTATTGCTGTTAAATTAGCTGAAATGGGTAAACAGGTTCATCTCTCTACCTCTGATCCTGCTGCACATCTAGCATCTACTTTAAATAATGAAGATCTCAGTAATTTAACGATTAGTCGTATTGATCCAGCAACTGAAACTGAAAGATATCGTCAAGAAGTCATGAAACGTCATGGCGATAATCTAAGTGATAGTGAAAGAGCTGTTTTAGAAGAAGATTTAAGATCCCCATGTACTGAAGAAATTGCAACCTTTCAGGCATTTTCTAGAATTATTAGAGAGTCTAATAAAAAGATTGTTGTAATGGATACAGCTCCAACAGGACACACATTATTGCTGTTAGATGCAACAGGCGCTTATCATAATGAAGTTATTAAGCAAATGGGAAGTAAAGGTGTCACAACTCCTATGATGCAAATACAAAACTCTGATAAGACGAAAATTATACTTGTAACGTTGGCTGAAACCACTCCAATTACGGAAGCAGAACATCTAGAGCAAGATTTAGGAAGAGCTGGTATTAAACCGTGGGGATGGATTATTAATAACACCTTAGTCAATCATCCTACTCGCTCAGGCTTGCTGATAGAGAGAGCTTTAAAAGAAAAAGTAGAGATTGAGAGAGTATCGGAGCGTAAAGATAACTTAGTTCTTGTCGGTTTGCAAAGAGATGAGCCTACTGGAATTGAGGGTTTAAGTAAGCTTTCTCACCATCAATAGAAGATTTTTTATAATTATTCATTTCAGATGAGCTCCTTTTATAGGAGCTTATCGTTTTTTTAGGAATTTGTTTATGATATTAGCAATTACTATATTCATATTTACCTTAGTGCTAGTAATTTTGCAGCCTAGAGGCTTAGGGATAGGGTGGAGCGCTTCGATAGGAGCCATTTTAGCACTGATATTTGGGGCGATAAACATCAGTGATATCCCTATTGTTTGGGGAATTATTTGGAATGCAACTATTACCTTTATAGCAATAATAATCATTAGTTTAATTTTAGATGAAGCTGGTTTTTTTAAATGGGCCGCATTACATATTGCAAAATTTGGTAATGGTAATAGCCGTAAGCTATTTACTTACTTAATTTTATTGGGTGCATTAGTTGCTGCTTTTTTTGCCAATGATGGTGCAGCGTTGATCATTACACCAATCGTCATGGCTATGCTTTTATCTTTAGGGATTAGTCGAGCATCTACACTTGCTTTTGTGATGGCAGCTGGGTTTATAGCAGATACTGGAAGTCTTCCATTTATTGTTTCAAATTTAGTGAATATCGTTTCAGCCGATTATTTTGATATCAGTTTCACACGTTATGCTTCTATCATGTTGCCTGTAAATATCGTATCTGTTATTACAACATTAATTGTTTTACATTTATTTTTCAGGAAAGATACGAAGTTTTCGTACAACGTGATTAGTATTGAAGAGCCTAAAGATTCTATTATAGATAAGATGACGTTTAAAGCTGGGTGGATCGTCTTAGTCCTTTTATTAATAGGTTTTTTTACTTCAGACTACTTAGAGATTCCCATTAGTGTTATAGCATCGATAGCGGTCGTGATATTAGCTATAATCGCTTATAGAGGCAAAAAAATTAATCTTCGAACCGTTATAAAAGGTGCTCCTTGGCAAATAGTCATATTCTCTTTGGGGATGTATTTAGTCGTATTTGGTTTAAAAAATGCTGGACTAACAATCTATATTTCCAATATTTTGAATGATTTTTCAGATAATGGTTTATGGGCATCTATTTTTGGTACCGGCATTCTTACAGCTCTTTTATCGTCTATTATGAATAATATGCCAACCGTTTTAGTCGGCGTACTATCCATTGATGCAAGTAGCGCAACAGGTCTTACTGAAGAAGCAATGGTTTATGCGAATGTGATCGGTAGCGATTTAGGACCCAAAATCACTCCTATTGGCAGTTTAGCAACACTTTTATGGCTTCATGTTTTATCTCAAAAGAACTTAAAAATCACTTGGGGATATTATTTTAAAGTAGGTATTATTTTAACAACCCCAGTTTTATTAGTAACTTTAGCGGCTTTAGCTATTAGACTTTCCTTGTAAAAATGCTGATATCGAAAACGCCACCCAAGATGGAGGCGTTTTCTTGAGGTAAAGTATATGATGATGAAACTAGTAGATGTGCATATACAGCTCTAGTTCCTGTGGCTGATCGTAGTAAAGGCGTCTTAATAATAGATAAGCCTAGGTGAGGTGCGGGATAGAAGTGCTTAAATTGCTTAAGCCCTACAAATAATTTTGCTGCTCTTGTTTTGCAAGAATAATTTCAATCTGAGTGTTACTAAGTCCACTTGCGGTTAAACTTTCACGTAATAATACTAATCTTGCATTGTTAAGCTGTTTAGCTTCGTAAACTGTGTCAGAAATAAATTGCGCATCTTTTGAAGCCGTATTTTTCTAAAATGCGGCTAATATCAGGATAGGGATTTTCATGGTGAAAACTTTTGGAACAGCAATTGCTAGTATCCATATCAAAAGTTATTAAATAACGGCTCACTAAAGCACGCTAAAACACAGGAAGTATTTGGTGATTACATTAGTATTTATAACTTCGCGGATACAGTTGATGATGGGGCTACGTTACCTTTATATTATGAAAATCGTGTACCTGAAGTTTTAATCTCGAGTGATACTATTGGTGAAGATATTACAGATATTCTTGACCAAGGTGATCTTACTGAAGATCAAGAGAGGCGCTTATAAACTGAATTTGCTAAGGCCTATCATATCATCAACAAAAAACATAGAGAACGCTTTTTAAAAGAAAAAATTGATGAGAAATTTAAAGAACCTGAAGATGATTTGAGAATCGTGTTCGTTTGTGCGATGTGGTTAACAGGCTTTGACGCACCATCTGTTTCAACGCTTTACTTGGATAAGCCTCTTAAGAGCCACACATTAATGTAGACTATTGCACGAGCTAACCGAGTATATGAAGGTAAGTCAGCAGGGAAAATAGTTGACTATATAAATATATTCAGTGCGTTGTAACAGGCCTTGGGACTATATGGGGTATAGCTGGGGGGGCTCGTATAAAGTTGATAGTCCAGCCAAAGATAAGTCTGAGCTGGTCGCTGCCTTAGGTATTGCTATCAATGAACTAATTTTATTCTTAAATAATGTTGATATTGACTTGAATAAGATTGTATCAGCATCAGCAGATGCCTTTGCTAAGCTCACTCTTTTGGATAATGCCAGTGAAATACTGCTTGATCCCAAGAATAAAGAAGAGTTTACATCTTTTGTAAGGCAGATAAATCGCATCTTTAAGGTAATTATGCCTGATGATAGGGCAAACCAGTATGTACCTTACCGAATTGCTATCAATATTATTTATTCTCAAATGTGTTTAAAGTCTGGTTTATACATTGATGATGAGGACGTATTGGATGTTGTTCGTAATCAGGTTAATGAACTGCTAGACGAGTCGATATCTACGATTAATATTCAAAGTAATTTACCAGAGCCAGTAAATATTTCTGCTATTGATTTTGATGCTTTAGCGACAATGGTAGCTAAGATCGAAAAGCCGAAACAATCTGATGCAGAGAGGTTAAAAACCTCATTGAACGAAAATTACAGCCTATGGTACTTAAAAACAAAACACGTCAAGATTTGCAGCAGAAGTTCCAAGCACTTATTGAAACATACAACTTAGGCGCATATACCGCAGAAGAATTTTTCAATCGCTTACAAGAGTTCATTGGCGAGTTAGAGTATGAAGAAAAGCGTACTGTGCGTGAAGGCTTAACTGAGGAGTTGGCAGTGTATGATTTAATGGTTCAGGATGCTCCTTTATCCGATAAAGAATGCAACCAAGTTAAAGAAATAGCTAAAGTGTTAACGGAAAAAATGAAAGGCATTTTGGTTATTGATTGGCGTAAGAAGCAGCGAACTAAGGCTAGAGTTAAAAATATGATAGAGGAAGTATTAGATAGCTTACCTGAGTCTTATGATGATGATTTATGGCCTAAAACTTGTGGTGAAGTTTATATGCACATCCTTGAGAAGTACCCAGGACAAAGTCTAAGTCCTTATACTTATTAGACTTATGTATATTTTCAATGTTTTTTAATCTTTGTGTGGCTTAATAACGGGCTTTACCAAAGAAAAAATCCTAAGCAGTAGGCAGTAAATGTTGTAGTTAGAACCTTGGGATGTAATTTTCCCGACTCTAAAATACAACTAATTAGAAATTTGGTCGTAAGTATGAATGATAAGAGAAAATGCCATGAACAAAAGATAGCAATTCGAAAAGCTCAAATATCAGAAGATAACTTGTTCGAGTTAGAGTATATTTCAATATTGGTTTAGGCTGAAAATAGCATTACAAGCTTTAGTCTATCTATTTATGATTTAGATATGACAATCAGGAGGTTGAAATTTATGAAAACTTTAGAATGGATGCTTCAATCAAAAGAAACTCGTAGAAAATATGATAAGGCGACTTGGGTGCCATTGAGAGTTTCTTGTACAGAAGAACAGGGTGATATTACTACTATAGGTTGTGTTAGTGAGTTTTTTGGATGTGGTTCGGTTGCATTCTCGCCAGCGCAGAAACAGGTAGCTGAAAAATTAAGCTGGAATGATATTGGAATTAGTAATAGCACGGAGCCTTATGCTTATGAAGATAGCCATTATTCTTCGGTTGAAGAGTATGAATATAATGATCAGAATCCAATAGGTATTAATCTGGTTTTTCAACAAATACAGCCTATAACAGGAATTAGAAAGTGGATAGTAAATCCGGATTTAGTTATAGCGCTAGGACTAATACAAGATGGGTCTGATTGGGTAAGACCAGAAGAAAATTTCACAGTTGTTATTAAAGAGTCTTTTGATGACGAAGGGAACCATATATCCATAGCGATTAAGCGAGAATTTTTAATAGATTACTTGGCGGCAAGAAATCTTTCACTCCGACTCTCTTATTATCGTCGAAGAGTTGAAAATATTGAATCTCTAGAATCTAGCTCGTATTCAGGATTAAAAAATTACGAAGAAGAGCGAAATGGAGGTAGGTTTGAACTTTTAATTCGTGATTTAGAGGATGTATATGGTGGAAATTGGCTTGGGATGAGAGTGTGGCGTACGGATATTGATGAGGAGGAAGGTGCTCCTGTTATGGGGGAAGAAAGTGATGACAATGTAGAAACCGAAAGCTCTCAAGGGTATGTAAGAGGCTATCCCGGCATTAGAATTGAAAGTGAGTTTTTCCGTGATGAGTGGATTGAGCATCAGGGTTTAAGTGTGCGAGTTCGCAGAGATGAAGATCCAAATCTCCCATCATTTATTATAGAAACAGATGGATCTCGCATGGCATCTAGTATGTTAAACAATGAAGATATTGGAAGATGGTTATGGTTCCGCCCTAGTGTTATTAATGAGTTTCTTAATTACCAAGGGTTTTCGTTGGAATGGCATACAGCAGAAACAGGTAGCTTGAGATCTACCTCTGGTTATGGAATTCATTTTGGAATTAATTCTTCTAGTTTAGTTACTGTATATGCGTATGATATTGCTCGCTTGTCATCATGGGAACAGCATATTTGGTCATCTGATAATGTAGTGCCTGAGGGGAAAGTTTCTTTTGAATTGCTAATGTCACAAGTTGAAGCTAAGCCTGCGACAACACGTGCAGCTGAAGTTTTACTCTTAGAGTGTATGAAGCTGTTAGAAGCAAGCTTCAAAGAATATCGAGATATAGATCTATTTTCTAGTGAAATTAATGCATCTCATTATTTTAAACAAATCAATCGTTTTTCTTGTATAGATCAAGTTTCTCTTTTAACTTTAGCGAAAGAGTTAATACGTTTTTTTTCAGAGCGCTTGAATAAAGAGCAGCTCCGAGAGCTTTCGAATCACAAGGATAAAAAAACATTAGGGTCAAATAAGCTTTTAGAAAGTATTTTAGCCGATAAAGTAGGAGCTGCAAAAGCACGAGAGGTTTTTGGAGTCATTGCTGGGGTTTATGATATGCGCATAGGTGATGCTCACTTGGCTAGCTCAAAAGTTGAGAGCGCACTGCAGTTAGCTGGCATTGATGATTCACAATCTCATTTAAAACAGGCAGAACAGCTTATTAAAAACTTTGGAGAATCAATTTGGTGGGTGGGAAAGTTGTTATTTGATACCGAAAAATGATCGAATCATTTAAAGTGGTAGAATATGCTGAGATTAGAGTTACTATATAAAGAGGAAAGTGTACATTCACACAATATTGTAGATCGAAATGTACATTTTTTGTTGATTTTTATAGAAAACTCAAATTTTGAAGATGATCGATAAAACGATAGGTTACGGATGTACACTTATGAGTAAGAGTTGTGTAGAATTAGCGCATTGGTGTATTGCCGGAAAGGAACGCCGAAAACTTGTAGATTTTGGGTATTGGTACTGTCCTGATGGGCGAGATGAAAAGACGCAGGGAGAATTTGAAAATCATGAAGTTCGCCCACAAGCTTTAGAATGGCTATTTTCTCAAGCCATTGGACGTAAATTTGGGGTGAGCTGTGATAATCTTGCCGGTGATTTTGAGCCTGATCGCTTAACGTTTCAGCAACGTGTGCAGCAAGAGGTGATGCAGATGTTGGCTGAAGGGATTCCACCACGCGGTGCGAAGTTAATTGCGGCATTTCAGCAATTTTATCAAACACCGGCATTCGAAGCATCGCAGTTTCCTTACCCAGAAACGTTATGGGACTTATAATGCTGATAATCGACTTTTTGAGGAATAAACGATGATCACTAAAGATTATCAAGATCAAAAGGGTGGGAAGATTTTAATTCTTTCAGATTCTCACGGGGATGTCACAACGCTGATTGATATTGTTGCCTTCTGGCAAAAAGCAATTGACGTGGTACTGTTTTTAGGTGATGGTGCAGAGGAGTTGTTAGAAGTCGCGTATATTTTTGTAGAACTTCCATTTTTTGCAGTGACAGGGAATAACGATGCGGTCATTGCACCGAATTCTCGAGTGAATTTTCCTTTAGAGCAGACACTCACGCTTTTTGGTCATCGCTTTTATTTAACACATGGACATATCGCTCCATATGCAGCGGTGAAAGTTGAAGTTTTAACAAGAGCAAAGAAAGCTTCGGCATCCGTTGCCTTGTATGGTCATCTTCATATACCTGAAGTATATATTGATGATAATATGAGACGTTTTAACCCAGGGAGCATTACGTATCCTAGAGGAAATTCGGAACCAAGTTACTTGATTTTAACAATTAATCAGGATTATCTTGAATATCAGTTTTTTAACGCAAAGTCACATCAAAAAATCGAAGGGATGTAGGAAAAATTTTCAAATAAAGGTTGAAGCATTGGGATGCCTTGGGTACAAAATAAATTGAGAATTTCAAGTAATTTAATTTATAAAATTATTGCCCTGTGGAAAAGCATGTAAGGAAGCATAATAACTATCTTTACTGGGTTTTGCGTGATAATCACACGATTTCTCAGCCTTACTTTGGTGGGGTATAGATGTTATAGTAGCTCAGGTATTTTTCTAACTGATAACACAATATTTTTGCCGGTAAAATCGATTTTTTACAGAAAATAGAGTGGTAATATATTGGTGCTTTTTGTAAGTGATCTATATTTTAAATATTAACGACGCCAAGTGATGTAGGATTGTGAAATATTCTTATTGAATAATATTAATATGATAACCATATTTTATATTTATTTTTATGCTTGGTTGTTTGAAGTTATTAGAAGAAGAATATATAAGAGTAAAAGTATTTAAATATATTTTCTAACTTTAAATATACTTAAGAAGATTTTTAAAGTTAGAAAATATATTTTTATTGAGAGTTTCTAGATAGAAGTTGTATTGATGATATTAAAGGGTGCTGAGAATGATTAATTACGTTGTAAAGAGTAATGGCGAGCGAGAAAAATTTGAAGCTGAAAAACTGAATAAATGGGCAGAGTTTGCGTCACATTATGAAGTGGATTGGAGTGCCATTGCACTTGAAGCGTATCGTAAATGTTACGATGGTTGTACAACATTAGAGCTACACAAGGCAATGATTGATGCTTGTGTGGAGCGTGAAGATCATCAGCATTTGAAAATGGCAGGCCGTCTGCTAATCGGAACCATTTATAAAGAAGCATTTGGTGGCTATCGTCAAATTCCTACATTGGCTGAATTTTATGATCGCATGGTCGAGCTTAACCACTGGGAAGTGATGGATTATACTCGCGAAGAGTTAGCAGAGCTTGAAAATATCATCGATCATGAGATTGATATCAACTATAACTACACAACCCTTCGTCAAATGAAAGATCGTTACTTGATTAGTAATCGTGTGACAGGACTTTGTTTAGAATCTCCGCAATTTATGTTTATGGGAATGGCAATGCAAAATATGCAAAACCAACCTCGTGAGCGCCGTATGCAGGATATTGCGAAGTTATATCGTTATCTCAACGAACTCAAAATTAACACGCCAACGCCGATGCTAATTAACATGCGTACGCCACATAAAGGCTATGCATCATGCTGTGTTTATACGGCAGATGATAATGTGAAGAGCTTAGCGGTGGGTGATCATATCGCGTATATGATGACTTGTGCCTCTGCAGGTATTGGCTCGCACTTATTAACTCGTTCGAAAGGCGATCCGGTTAAAGAAGGGCGCGTTGTTCATCAAGGAAAATTGCCTTATTACCGCATGATTCAATCGGCAGTTCATGCGAATATGCAAGCGTCTCGTGGTGGTTCGGCAACGGTTTATTTTAACGTATTAGATCCTGAAATTAGTGATCTATTGGTTCTTAAAAATCCGACAACCATTACCCAAAAACGTATTCGTGATATCGATTATGCGATGATCGTGAATCGTTATTTTGTAGAAAAAGTCGCACGTAATGAAGATTGGATGCTTGTTAGTTTACTGCATGCACCAAAACTTTATGATCTTTTATATGATGCCGATTATGAAGCATTTAAGGCAGAATATGAGCGTGTTTTAGCAGATGAATCTGTGAAGAAAACAATGGTTAAAGCCCGTGATATTGCGCTTAAATCCTTAACGGAAGCCGCAGAAACAGGGCGTATTTATCTCACCTATATTGATGAGATGAATCGTCATACGCCATTTAAAGACACGATTTATTCATCGAATCTTTGCTTGGAAATTGCGCTTCCTACAAAATCTTATACGGGCATGCCAGATCTCTACTCAGAAGATCCTGTCGGTGAGATTGGTCTTTGTTCATTAGCCTCGATTGTTGTAGGTCGTGTTTCAGAAGAAGAGTATGAAGATGTCGCTTATTATTGCGCGCTCATGATCGATAACGTGATCGAAATTATGGAGTATCCATTTGCTTCATTGAAGACAACGGCACAAGCTCGTCGTTCAATCGGGGTCGGAATTACGAATCTTGCGCATGAGATGGCGCTGCAAAAACTAAGCTATGCATCTCTAGAAGGTAAAAACTACATTCACTTTATCGCAGAGCGTCACTCTTATTTCTTGCATAAAGCGAGTTTAAGACTTGCTCAAGAGAAAGGGAATGCTGGTTGGATCGATCGCACGAAATACCCAGAAGGCTGGTTGCCGATCGATACTTATAATAAGAATGTTGATAGCGTTCATACTCAAGCATTAAAGTATGACTGGGAAACGCTTCGCCAAGCAATTATTGCGCAAGGGGGAATTCGTCATTCGGTATTAGAAGCAATGATGCCGGTTGAATCTAGTTCACAATTGACGAATACAACAAACGGTCTTTATCCGATCCGTAATCTTAAAGTGATGAAAACCTCAGGGACGGGGAAAAACCTCTTACTTGCACCAGATATGGATGAGCTCGCGCCGTATTATGATATTGCGTGGAATCTTGATTCGAAAGATCTGATTGAGATGTATGCGATTATCC
>Ga0079226_10003100_pt1 | contig 12807 bp, 10 predicted proteins | sample Poulit2014_FD_76345 | JGI IMG/M metagenome (GOLD analysis project Ga0079226, IMG submission 76345) | Agricultural soil microbial communities from Georgia to study Nitrogen management - Poultry litter 2014 | ecosystem: Environmental > Terrestrial > Soil > Agricultural land | place: USA: Georgia... | reverse complement strand
GTGACTTACTGCTGCGAAATAAATGTGCTTTGTAACACTTGTATTTCTTAGTGCCTCTCGGAGCGAGTTATTTGCTCAACTACAAATTTAAAGTTACTGCGCAGTTTATGGATAATGCAACAATTTATATAATAGTCCATTAGACAAATGAAATCCGAACGAATACAAATTCTAATCGAAGAATTTCAGATCGTTTGGATTTTCCTATTGCTAAAACACTTTGTCCCGCCCACTTTTTAATTCGAAATAAATTTCATACTTTTTTCTCCATTGACTGTCATATAGTGTAATTTCAACCAACTCATAAAGGGTCTCGAAATTTGTAATAAAATATTCAACTGCTGTATTAAGTACTTAATAAGTAAATGTATTAGCGACATTAATAAACTCGCGCACCGAAAAGGGTAAATAGCTATTTTGCTTCCAAATCATTCCTAATTCTAAGTGAACGGTTGGTTCTATAAACGGAATAGAAATAATGTTGTTATTGTTGATTTTGTTGCAAATTTTTTCTGGTAATAGGGCTATTCCTAACTTTGCTTCGACCATTTCTAAAATAAAGTCTTTTTGCGAGCTTTCGCAAACAATATTTGGATGAAAACCATGTGCGGAACAAGCATCAATGATTTTATCATATAAAGAAAAGTCTTGACGATACATGATAAAAGGTTCCTTTGCAAGTGCTTTCAACGTGATCTGAGAATTTTTTCGTAATGGATTACTTTTGTTGATGACTAATTTCAGCGGATCTTTTACGAATTCAATCGTTTCTATCTCCTTTGTATGTACTGGTTTACTACAAACAAATCCGATATCTAATGTACCATCTAGGATTCCGTCTTTTATTTTTTTAGATCCGACCTCTAATAGGGAGACGTGAATAAGTGGAAACAAATCAATATACCGACTAATGAGTTTAGAACAAAAAGCTGCCCCAATAATAGGTGGAATTCCTATTTTAATTTCACCTTTTTTTAAGTCCATCACTTCATGTAAGTCGGATGTTAAATGTTGATAAGCATGCAATACATGTTTAGCATTATGGAATAGAGCTTTTCCCGCATCCGTTAATGTAAGCTGACGAAAAGATCGATCAAATAACGTTACCCCTAACTCACCTTCCATTTTCTTAATCGCTTTGCTTAATGATGGTTGAGATATGTGTAATATGGATGCAGCCTTTGTTACATTTAACTGTTTCGCAACTTCAACGAAATATTCTAAGTGACGGATATCCACTGGTTTACTTCCTTTCATTCTTTCAATCTTTGTTTCTATTATACAACAGTATAACAAAAAGGAATAGTAGGTATGCTTAATATATATTGTAATATATAGTTAAACTGTTATATAATAGATTCGTACAGAGATAAAACAAATTATGACAGGAGGAAATGCGATGCCAAACTATGTACATGTAGGAACAATGAGAGTCGCAGAAGTTTTCTATAATTTTGTTAATCGAGAAGCTCTTCCAGAAACAGGTCTTGATGTAGAACAGTTTTGGCAAGATTTTGAGCAACTTATCACTGATTTTACACCTAGAAATAAAAAACTACTTAAAAAAAGACAACAGTTACAAGAACAAATAAATGCATGGCATACAGAAAATGAGGATTTTACTCAAGAGGCGTATACAGCATTTTTAAAAGAAATCGGGTATTTAGAACCAGTTGTAGATGATTTTACCGTTGATGTAGAAAATGTAGATGAAGAAATAGCGAAAATTGCTGGACCACAACTCGTCGTTCCCATTAATAATTCGCGTTATGCAATTAATGCTGCGAATTCACGTTGGGGGTCTTTATATGATGCGTATTATGGAACAGATATTATCGGTGAGGAAGATGGAGCAGAAAAAACAAATCATTATAATCCAATTCGGGGTAAAGAAGTAATTGCAAAAAGTAAACAGTTTTTAGATATGAGTACGCCACTTTCTTCAGGATCACATGAAGATGCGGCTACATATCAAGTTGTAAATGAAAAGCTAGTCATAACTCTGTTAAATGGGAAAACCGTTGGACTGAAGGAAGAAAGTAAATTTATTGGCTATCAAGGTAAAGTGAACGATCCGACGTCGATCTTATTAAAAAATAATGGATTGCACATCGATATTCAAATAGATCGAAATCATCCAATCGGTAAAACGGATCACGCTGGAATTAAAGATATTATTTTAGAGTCAGCGATTACGAGTATTATGGATTGCGAAGATTCTATTGCGGCAGTAGATGCAGATGATAAAGTCGATGTGTATCGTAATTGGAAGGGGCTCATTCGTGGGGAGTTATCAACCACCTTTGAAAAAGATGGACGCACGATTCATCGTACATTCAATGAAGATCGTATGTATAAAAAAGCAGATGAAGGGACCATTCAACTTTCTGGACGCGTCCTTATGCTCGTACGTAATGTTGGACATTTAATGACCAATAATACTATCTTGCTGGCGGATGGTTCCGAAGTATATGAAGGAATTTTAGATGGAGTCATTACGAGTTTAATAGCGAAACATAATTTACTCGGTAAAGGAAAGTTTATTAACTCAAAAAAGGGCTCGATTTATATTGTAAAACCGAAAATGCACGGTTCTGAAGAAGTTAAATTTACGAATGATTTGTTTGCACGTATCGAAGATATGCTTGATTTACAACGCAACACATTAAAAATGGGTGTAATGGATGAAGAACGCCGTACGAGTTTGAATTTAAAAAACTGTATTGCGGCGGCGAAAGAACGAGTGATTTTTATTAATACAGGATGGCTCGATCGTACGGGAGATGAAATCCACACGTCTATGGAAAGTGGGGCTGTTTTACGAACAGCAGATATGCGGCCTATGGACTGGTTTCAGTCTTATGAAAAAAATAATGTGGAAATTGGTTTGGCAACAGGATTTCATTTTCAGGCTCAAATTGGAAAAGGAATGTGGGCGAAACCAGATAAAATGTTAGAAATGGTCCATGAAAAAATTGGTCACGTAGAAGCGGGAGCAAATACTGCATGGGTTCCTTCTCCTACGGCAGCTACATTACATGCTTTACATTACCATCAAGTTAACGTTTATAGCGTTCAAGACCGCATCTTACAACAAGGGACAAATACAAATTATCGGGATGATATTTTGCAAATTCCAATCGAAAAGAATCCGACGTGGACAAAGGAAGAGATTAAAGAAGAAATTGAAAATAATGCACAAAAAATGTTGGGATATGTTGTACGTTGGGTTGAACAAGGAATTGGATGCTCGAAAGTACCTGACATTAATAATGTCGGGATGATGGAAGATCGTGCAACCTTGAGGATTGCGAGTCAGTTTATCGCAAACTGGCTACATCACGGAATTATTACAAAAGAAGAAATATTAGAGATATTAAAACGGATGGCAAAAGTAGTAGATAAACAAAACGCTGGGGACGAACAGTATCGTAATATGGCACCAAATTTCAATGATTCTGTTGCTTTCCAAGCGGCTTGTGACTTAGTATTTAAAGCGAAAGAACAACCAAGCGGGTATACCGAACCAATATTACACCGACGTCGAATGGAGTTTAAGCAAAAAATAGGGGTTACAAATTAAAGAAACGAAAAACCAGCATTTCAACGGATAGGTAGTTCACTTTTGGAGTACAAAATCTTAATTTACACTTCAAAATGAACTACTATTTTTCTTCAATCTGACATTAAAATAACCAAAAAATTGCGTAATGATTTGCATACTTATTTGTAAATAAAATCTTATTCAATCATTGTGCGTATTTCAGAGATTTTTAAAGGGATTAAAAGTTTTATGTTACAATTTACATATATGATTAAAAGAAATTATTCAACAAACGGCGCCATATCTAGGAATAAAGTTTGCGCCTGTATTGAATAATAGGCCTCAACTATGGGATAAGAAAAAATCTTTTAAGTTGGGAATTTGTAATGTGTACATTCTAGTTATTCGTGGTATAATATATGTAGTAATCTCATAAAATAATAAAGACCGCCCATGTTGTACATGGAACGGTCATAATAGACCGAACCCCATCAAGAAGGGCTAGGCGCACTTAGGAATAGTAATCCCTCATGGCCGGCAAGCACAGGAGGGGTTACTTTTTATTTTTATCGGACATGATAAACGAAATTAACATGCCGAATGAAACCATCAGCATTAAAACGCTTATTATATCCATAGGCGCCACCTCCCTTCTTAGAAATTCCAAGAAGGTAAAAAGTTGCGCCACCCCTCATGTGAAGCTAGTCAATTAAATTTTTATTATAACATACCGTATTCATTTTGTGGCGAGGCTCATTTAAATAAACGGAAAATAATATCAGTTTAAATAATCAATGTTACTTCATCATTAACTGTATTTGCCGCAAACGAGCGAGTTTATGAAATAACCAGAAATACAAATTAAATAAAAGTTTAAAGCTTGGAGTGATAAAACTTCAAGTTTTTTATATCGTTGGTTAAAGTTAAAGAAATTACACCAAAAAATCATTCCAAAATGTTCAGTAAAATGTAAGCATTATAACACCCTAACTTGCATACGTTCAATAATTATTAGACAGTTGTATTTTTATATACATTTTTGTATGTAATTAATGATGTAAATCTGAACAAATGCCTACATATCAGCAAAAAAGAACATCAAACGTTATTGTAATTTGATGCTCAATTCAACTTACATTTTTACTTTTTGTCCTCTGAAACTCAACTACTTATTCAACGGAGTGCTGGTTTTTCGATGTTTGCCTCTTCTTCATCCAGTTGTTTAACGATGTAAAATATACTAATTAATTCATACAAGAGAATAAGTTCATCGGGTAATTCAGTTGTTTTTGGATCGTATTGATGGGAGGGAGCACTCGTCCGCCAAAAAAGTTCCATTAACTTTCGTAATTTTGCTTCATGATGATATAAATGTTCCTTTTCCTGTCCCACCATATAATCACTTAACGCTTTCGACGCACTTGAAATAACATCAACATTTACACGTTTTAACGTTTTCGTATGTATGTCTAAACTTTCTATATTATTTAAATGATAATGTGTTAAACGTAACAAATCTAATTGCTCTTTTGCGGTTGAAAAATCATTGTTTACATGGTGAGCAAAAGGTTGGAAATGTGAACCTTCTTGTTGATAGCGAATTAACTCTTCCGTTTTATCTAATTGTTTATGAATGTTCTGTAATGTTCCTTTTTGATCTTCTTTGCTAACTGTTACACTTTTCAATGCTTTTCCGATGGATTCATAAATTTCTTTAATACTGCTTTCTATTTCCTTCATATAGTTTGGCGGTAAAATGAACATATTGACTAAAGTTGAGACGACAATACCGACAGTAGTTGTTCCTAAGCGAATAAAAAAAGATAGTAAAAAGTTATCATAGACAACTTCTATCATCGCTACAGCTGTAATTGTCGCAACTAAAAGACCGGCGTGAAGATTTAACCGATAACATGTAATGATAGTTAACGAAGCTGCCAATGTGTATGTAATAGGTGAGTTGCCGAAGATTGAAATAAATAGTACCGCATAAAATGAACCGATTGCTGATGCAGGAAACCGTATGATTCCTTTTTTGATCGAGTCTGAAACGGTCGGTTCGAGCGTAACGATTGCAGTAATCACTGCGAAAACAGGTGGCCAACCGATGAGGTGGCAAACTAAAGCTGTTAAAAACACGGCAACAGCCGTTTTGACAATTCGATTACCAGGAAATTTCATTAAAAACGCTCCTTAAACTTCTATACACCACCATTATACTCCCCTTTATTAAAAAATTAAAATACCCACGGAATCAAGCTGAGTTTACATCATAAAAAAATTATACTTTTTTTCAAAAAACCCTTGCATTTATTTTAGAATCGATTATACTGTATTATAACAGATAAAAGAAATGGCTTACTGTTCTATAATGGAGGTGTGAGATATGAATAAAAAATACGAAAATGCTACATGCCCAGAATGCGGAGAAGCTATCTCAGCTAAGAGTTATACTTTAGAATGCGACTATTGTTTATCGAAAAAAGAAGATTAACAACATTGTTATGTATCATATTTAATAATGAAACTCTGTATTATAACAAGAAAGACTGATTAGTTTATAAGGAATTTTCTTTTCCATATAAACTTTTCAAATATATATGGAATGTCAAATGAGGAGGAAATGTTCATGTTAAAAGAAAGAGCGGCAGCACTTCAAAAGGAATGGGAGACGAATTCAAGATGGGAAGGGATTGAGCGTCCTTACTCTGCGGAAGATGTTATTCGTTTACGAGGTTCTATTGATATGGAGCATACGTTAGCTAAAAGAGGTTCCCAAAAATTATGGGATTTGATAAATGAAGAGGATTTCGTTAATTCTTTAGGTGCATTAACCGGTAATCAAGCTGTTCAGCAAGTGAAAGCAGGCTTAAAGGCAATTTATTTAAGTGGATGGCAAGTTGCAGCAGATGCAAACATGGCTGGAGAAATGTATCCTGATCAAAGTTTATATCCAGTGAACAGTGTTCCACAAGTTGTAAGACGTATTAACAATGCATTACAACGTGCGGACCAAGTGGAATACTCAGAAGGAAATGTAACACGTGACTGGTTTGCTCCAATCGTTGCAGATGCTGAAGCAGGTTTCGGGGGTCATTTGAACGTATTTGAATTAATGAAATCAATGATAGAAGCAGGAGCGTCCGGCGTACACTTTGAAGACCAATTAGCATCAGAGAAAAAATGTGGACATTTAGGTGGGAAAGTATTAATTCCAACACAAACTGCTATTAAAAATTTAATCTCCGCACGTTTTGCAGCTGACGTGATGGGAACGCCAACAATTATTATGGCTAGAACAGATGCGAACGCAGCAGACTTAATTACAAGTGATGTTGATGAATACGATGCACCATTCTTGACTGGAGAGCGTACAGTAGAAGGTTTCTACCGTACAAAGGCAGGAATTGATCAAGCGATTGCGCGCGGCCTTGCATATGCTCCTTATGCAGATCTAATCTGGTGTGAAACAGCAGAACCAGACTTAGAAGAAGCTCGTCGTTTTGCAGAAGCAATTCATGAACAACATCCTGATCAGTTACTTGCTTATAACTGTTCTCCATCATTTAATTGGAAATTACACATGACAGATGAAGAGGCGGCTAATTTCCAGCGCGAGATTGCGAAAATGGGCTATAAATTCCAATTTGTTACATTAGCTGGTTTCCATGCGTTAAACCATAGCATGTTTGATCTAGCAAGACAGTATAAGGATGAAGGAATGGGGGCTTACTCACGATTACAACAGGCTGAGTTTGCAAGTGAAAAAGATGGTTACACAGCTACTCGTCACCAAAGAGAAGTTGGTACAGGATATTTTGACGAGGTAGCTCAAGTAATATCAGGAGGAAAATCTTCTACAGTTGCTTTAGCGGGATCAACTGAAGCAGAACAATTTTAATCTATTAATCTATTATTGTACCCCTCTCATTGAAGAGATTGTCTAGCTGTCGAGAAACTTTCGACAGCTAATTTTTTTCTAACCACATATAAGGTGTAATATTTTGGGCTTGGAATATGGAAGGCCTGTAGTCCAAATATGTTTCGCTCTCTACGATATTCGTCTCATCCTCAATTTGCTTCTAAGGATGGTTATCCAATACTTTAGACGTTTTGCAACTTCACTTACTCGATCCGAAAATAAATGTACGTTTAAGATAAGGCAAAACCTGCAGAAAGACAGCGGACTTTGACAAATGCTTTATCGAACTTAAGGAATATATAATGATCATTCGGATGATTATTGATGATAAGGGCTTATGCTTTAAATATTTCTTGAAAACAATTACCCCCGAAGAACCTTATTTTCTTAGGAGTAAAAAACTACCTTTTACGTGCAAACGCTGATATACCATGCTTCTTTAGTGCTAAGTACTCCTCATCCTATCATTATTCTAGTAATAACGTAACTTTAATATAATGTTTTGAAACATAACTGTAACATTACTACAATATGCCTGTCATTATTCAATGATATACTATAATTCGACGAAGAGATTAATAGATTACATAATGAATATAAATTATTTATGGCGTTACATAATTCGAGTTTATTTACACAATTACATATACTTGTAATGTCCATAAAAGGAAGCGGGGAATAATGTTGAAAAGAAGTATTATTACAATTGGAGCAGTTGCAGTTGTAACATTAAGCAGTGCATTCTTTAGTGACGCTGTTCACGCTCAAACGTTACAAGATGTACAAGATAAACATCAAGAAGTAAAGGCGAAATTGTCAAAGGCAGAATCTAAAATTGCTGACATTTTAATTGAAATCAAAGAAGTTAACGATGAGATTGTTAGACTGAAATCAGCACTAGAAGAAAACGAAAAGCAACTCGATAATACAGAAGAAGAAATTACTAACTTACAAGAAGATATTGATACATTAAATGATAAAATTGAAAAACGAAATGATATTTTAAAAAATAGAATTTCTTCCTACCAAGAAAATGGTGGAATTGATTACATGGATGTTGTATTTGGAGCGGAAGGTTTCTCTGACTTTATCTCTCGAATTTCTGCAGTAACGACAATCACCAATGCAGACGCTGAGTTGATTGAAGAAAATGTAAATGATAAAAAAGAAGTAGAAGAAAAATTAGCAGAACAGGAAACACTTAAACAAGAATTAGAAGATCAAAAAGAAACCATTAATTCACAAAAAGAACAAGAAGAAGCTGCGAAGAAGAAATTAAAAGAAAAAGAAGATAAAGTTAAAGACGAGAAGGCAGAGCTTGAAACAGAAAGCAGTGATTTATCCGCACTCGAAGCAGATATTCGTGCAAGCATGGCAGCTCCAGCAAATACACAAGCAGAATCGACGTCTGAGTCTAATGAGACAAGCTCAAATGAGATAAATAACGGATCAGGGTCAAGTAATGGATCGGGATCAAGTAACGGATCAGGATCGAGCAATGGTTCAAGTAATTCAGCAAATACGAACAGTTCATCCGATAAAAGCAAAAGCGAATCGAAACAAGTTCCATATACTGGAGGCGGTGGCTCAGCTATAGCAGCTGGGAAACAGTTCATTGGAAAATCAACTTATGTATTTGGAGCAAAAAACCCTGGCGCTGGTCAATTTGACTGCTCAGGATTCGTACAATGGGCATACGCTCAAGAAGGAGTTTCTTTACCAAGAACAGCTAGTGCCATGGCAAACTCGGGAACTAAAGTGCCGTATAGTCAAGCAAAACCAGGAGATTTAGTCATTTTTAGAGGTGGAAGCCATGTTGGAATCTACCTTGGTGGGGGAAAATTCCTAGGTTCCCAAAGCAGTACGGGTGTAGCAATTGCTGATATGAATAGTGGTTATTGGAAACAGAATTTTGATAATAATGTTAGACGTATTAAATAATTCAAATGTAATAAAACGTATCGTTAGCTAAGTAGTTAGCGATGCGTTTTTGTTTTCTTTAAAATAGCCCTCTGTACTTATCTTAGAAACCTTTTAATATCGAAGTCTGTCGTATAACTATATATTGCCGAATGTGTATAAATTAAACGTAAAACTTTAAAAATAAAATCTTGTTTTCAAAACATGAATTGAAAATAGATCATTTTTTTTGACCGAATTCATTTATCTATTACAATGAAAGATATGACATATTTTAATAAGGAAGTGAAACATCTAGAAATGGATATCAAAAAATATCGGAAGGCGGATTATGATATTAATCCAATTTATTTGGAGCGCTGGTCACCGAGAGCATTCTCAAGCAAACAAATTGAAGAAGAAAAATTATTGGCGCTTTTTGAAGCAGCACGTTGGGCGCCCTCCGCAGCAAATTGGCAACCATGGCGATTTGTATATGCACAAACGGAAGAAGATCTTGCAAAATTTTATTCCTTTATCAATGATAACAATGTCGAGTGGTGTCAAAAAGCACCAGTGCTACTTGCGATTATTTCTAAAAAAACAAGAAATGAAAAGGGAGATGCGAACCATTTCCATGCATTTGACACAGGGACAGCTTGGGGATATTTAACGCTTGAGGCTTCCCGACAAGGTCTTATCGTACATGGCATGGGTGGATTTAATAAGGAAAAAGCAAAAGAGGTACTAAATATTCCCGAGGAATACGAAGTACAAGCAGTTGCAGCTATAGGGTATCATGACCCAAATACAGAATTGTCGGAGAAAAATAAACAACGTGAATTTCCTTCCGACCGAAATCGAGTGAAAGACTTCACTTTTGAAGGAAAATTTATGGAATAAATACAGAAGAAACTAGCTACCATGTAAAATAGGAGCTAGTTTCTTCATTTGCAGGAAATTATTTTTGAAGTTGTATAAATAGACAACTCATTACTGAGATATTTACATCCAGTTATGTTGCACAGGTCATGCAAGTAAAGGCATTTCCACGAGAGGATGTTCTTAGCTTTTAAGAGCGCTTACGCTTTTGTTTTTTACCAAATTAAAACGAGGCTTACTAGTAAAATCGAAACTATAAATGTACTACTCACATAATAAATTGCTGTCTGAATTTTCTTTTCTAATATAAGTTGAATCGTTTCGCTACCAAATGTAGAAAAAGTTGTGTATGCTCCACAAAATCCGACCCCTAATAATAACCATAAGTTGTCTGAGACTATTTCCATCAAATAGAATTTTAATAGAAATGCCAAAAAAAGGGATCCAGTAATATTGGCAATCCACGTTCCGATGAAGTGCTTATGAAGCTTATGAGAGATAAAAAAACGTAGAATGCTACCGATACCTCCCCCGATAGCAACGAGCATTATTTGGAATATCATTTAACTGTTCCTCCAAAAAGATCTCCTTTGGCAGTTTTATATCCTAATAAGCTACAAAATAATCCACCAAAAATAGTTAGTACAAGATAGAAAGCTGTTATGAAGAAACTCTCGCGTATTAGTATAACTACTTCAATAGTAATGGTAGAAAAGGTAGTATAAGAACCGATTAATCCAGTCGTAAGAGCAGTTACAGTCGTTGGGTTCCATTTTAACTTTATTTGTGAATAGAATAAAATAAATGTTAATAGATATGCTCCGGTTAAGTTAGCAATTAATGTTGCAAGTGGAAATCCCGAGAATTCCGCCCAGAAAATGAAAGAAAGTAAATAGCGCAAGCTGGTCCCAATCATACCGCCAATTCCGATGACAAGGTAGTTTTTCACAGTAAAATTCTCCTTTAAGCCGGTTGGCAAGTTGGACATAGGCCATATACTTCAAATTTATGTCCATCAATTTTATATTTTGCAAGTAGCAGTTCGACCTCATCCATCGGGCATACATTGAGTTTTTTCGTTTTCCCACAAGTATTACAAATAAAATGATGGTGATGATGATCGCCACAATTCATTCGAAAATGTTTTTCTGCATTTAAATCAGTTGATTCTAATATACCTAAATCATGATATAAGTGAAGATTTCGATATACTGTATCAAAACTAATCCCTGGATAAATTGATTCCATAAATTCATATAAATCCTTTGCCGTTTGATATTTATCTTCTTTTGCAAAAAAGTCTAATATATCTTTGCGCCGCTTCGTCATTTTATATCCATGTTGTTGTAATAAAGCAATCGCTTCTCGTTTATTCATTATTCTTCCACTCCCTTTTTAAATTGAAATGAAAGGCTTTTAAGTCCTAATGAGATCATTAAAATAATAATCGCAACCATTACAATCGTTCCACCAGGCGGAATACTTAAGTAATATCCACTTATTAAACCGACGATTACAGCAATTTCTGCAAATAAAATGGAAAAGAAAATAAGCTGCTTAAAACTAACTGCAATTCGCATGGCGCTTGCTACAGGTAATGTCATTAAAGCGGAAACGAGTAGCACACCAACAATCCGAATGGACACAGCAATAACTAAAGCTGTTAAAACAATAAATAGAAAATGAATTCGATTAGAGTGGATCCCTGAAACAGTTGCATGCTCTTCATCAAAAGATAACGTTAATAACTCTTTATAAAAAATGATAATGATAACAATGATAAAAATAGAAATTCCAAGTATCGATAGAAAATCATTTCGACTAACTGCTGAAACAGAACCGAATAAATAATTAAAGAGATCCGTATTAAATCCATTCGCAAGCGAAATGAAAATGACACTTAAACCAACGCCGCCACTTAAAATAATTGGAATACCAATTTCTTGATAAGCTGTATAAACGGAACGTAATTTTTCAATTAAAATCGCTCCGACAACCGAAAAGCCCATTCCACTATATAATGGACTGAGTGGTAAGATCAATTGCTTTTCAATAAATAAGCCAAAAGCGATTCCGGCTAAAGTAACATGAGATAGTGCGTCCGCTAATAAGGAAAGCCTTCTAACGACGAGAAATGTGCCTAAAAGTGGTGCGATGATACCAATTAATAAACCGGTTAAAAAAGTATGGCGTAAAAAATCGAATTGAATAATATCTGCAAACATGAGAACCTCCTTTAATCGTGATCATGTACAATAACTTGAACAGGATGGCCATAAATTTCGGATAAATATTCAGCAGAAAGGGCTGAATATTCTTCCGTTTTTCCGTGGAAATGTAACGTTTTATTTAAACAAACGACATCTGTGGCATATTCTGTCACTGCACCTGTATCATGTGTTACAAGTAATAATGTAATGTTTTGCTTAGCATTTAATTCATGAAGTAATTTATAAAAACGTTCAACATTTTGGTAATCGATTCCGATAGTCGGTTCATCTAAAATGAGCAGTTCCGGATCACTCACTAATGCACGTGCAATAAAGACACGCTGTTGTTG
>Ga0079226_10003099_pt1 | contig 12808 bp, 10 predicted proteins | sample Poulit2014_FD_76345 | JGI IMG/M metagenome (GOLD analysis project Ga0079226, IMG submission 76345) | Agricultural soil microbial communities from Georgia to study Nitrogen management - Poultry litter 2014 | ecosystem: Environmental > Terrestrial > Soil > Agricultural land | place: USA: Georgia... | reverse complement strand
TCACGGTGCCTTTCTCACCTCACTGGGGTCGTCGGTCTGGGCTCTGCCCTTGACCAGGTGGTAGAGCACGAGCGTCAGGATCGTCCCGAAGGCGATGCCGCCGAGCTCGAAGTCATCGGTCACTTCCAGTGTGACCCCGCCGATTCCGGCGATCAGGCCGGCGGCGAGCGGCACCATGTTCACCGGGTCGCCGAAGTTGACGCCGTTGTCGACCCAGATCTTCGCACCGATCAGACCGATCATGCCGTACAGCACCACGGTGATACCGCCGAGCACGCCGCCGGGGATCGCGTTGATGATCACGCCGAACTTCGGGCACAGGCCGAGGATGATCGCAAAGAGCGCGGCGACGTAGTACGCGGCCGTCGAGTAGATCCGCGTCGCCGACATGACCCCGATGTTCTCGGCGTACGTCGTGGTCGGCGAGGCACCGAACGCGCTCGCGAACGCGGTGGCGACGCCGTCGGCGCCGAGCGCGCGACCCATGTACGGGTCGAGGTCCTCGCCGGTCATCTCCGCGACGGCGCGTACGTGGCCGGTGTTCTCGGCGATGAGCGCGATGACCCCGGGAATCACCAACAAGATGAACGTCAGCGAGAAGCTCGGTGAGTGGATCGCGGAGACACCGTCGGCGAGGTCACCGCTGGGGAGGCCGAACCACTTGGCGTCCCCGAGGCCGGACATGTCGATGCGGTCGTGGGGGGCCGGCTCGCACCCCGCTCCTCCGCAGGAGGTGATCTGACCGAACATCAGGTCGGCGAGCCACGAGATCACGTACCCGAACACGAGCGCGAGGAACACCGCGATCCGTGCCCAGAAGCCGGGCAGCAGCACGGCCGCACACACCATGAAGGCGGCGGTCAGAAGGCCGATCCACTGATCTTGCGGCCAGTACGTCTCCGCCACGACGGGTGCCAGGTTGAACCCGATCAGCATCACGACGGCACCGGTGACGGCGGGTGGAAGCACCTTCTTGAGCACGTTCGCGCCCGCGAAATGCACGAGCACGCCGACCGCGGCCAGAACGACACCCGAGACGAGGATCGCACCCGTCACATCCGAGGAGTCGCCGCCTTGCGCGCGGATCGCGGTGACGCCCGCGACGAACGCGGCGCTGGTCCCGAGATAGCTGGGAACGCGGCCGTTCACCACGACGAGGAACAGGATCGTACACAGACCGGAGAACAGGATCGCGAGGTTGGGGTCGAGCCCCATCACGATCGGGAAGACGAAGGTCGCGCCGAACATCGCCACGACGTGCTGCGCACCGAGACCGATCGTCCGCAGCCAACTCAGGCGTTCGCCCGGACCGACCGCCTTTCCCGGCGGCGGCGTCTTGCCGTCGTAGACGACTTTCCAACTGAACATCGACATTCTTCGACTCCCTCGGGGTGAGTTGCGTCCCCCGTTGCGCCGACCCTAGTGCTCCGGATCACACAACGGCACGGGCGAGTCTTGCCAAACGAACCACTCACCCGCTGGCACAGGTTGGCACGTCCGTCGCCGCTTTGTGGGCGGATTGCCACCAATGCGATCAGATCGAGACCTGAAAGCAAGCAACCCCGCGGCGATCTGGGACGTCCTACCGGGCGAACCATCCACACGAAAGCGGGGGAACGGATGCACACGGGTCGACTCACCATCGCCGCGATCGCGGCGACATCGCTCGCCCTGACGGGCATGAGCGTCGTGGGCGCCGCATCGGCCGGGGCGGAGGACTCCGCCCGGGCCGGCGTGTGCGTGGGCGTCAAGCGCTGTCACCGCGTCGCGACCATCGACGTGAACGGTGATCGCCGGGCCGACCAGGTCGGCTGGCAGCAGCTGAACCGCAAGCAGGTACGTATCCGGGTACGCATCGCCGGCGGCCCCGTGGTGATGCGCAAGGTCTACGTCGGTCTCTGGTGGCCCGGCGGCCAGTGGGGTGATGCCGCGTGGATCGACGGCCGCCGCGGCGCCGAGCTACTCATCGGCTCGGTGATGGGCGCGCACACGCCGTACTACACGATGCTCACGTATCGCCGCGGGCGGCTCGTCGTCGAGAAGAGCCCGGCGACCGGCGCGTACGGAAGCAACCGATGGGCCATCGACTCATCGCTGGCCGGATACGCCGGCTGGAACCGCCACGTCGGCAAGCGCGGCCGGGTGACGATCACGCAGCGCATCGCATTCCCGAACCGCGCGGGCAAACGCTACTCCGGTCATGACGTGCGCTACGTGTGGCGCAACGGTGACTGGAAGCGGACCAAGCGTGTTCGCCGCACCTACCCGAACGCGAATCGTGCCGCCCGGATCGCCGGCTGGCACGTCGGGCATCTTCAACGCTTCCCGGGTCGGTGACCCGAGAGGAATCAACACCACCAGCAACAGAACTTGGGGGAAACAAAATGACCAACAGCAAGATCCGTACCGCGGCCGCCGCGGTCGGCGCCGCAGCCGTCCTCGGGGGCGCGTTCAGCGCACCAGCAACGGCGGCCCCGTCCACGAACGCTCGCGCCGGAGTGTGCGCCGGCGTCAAGAACTGCCATCGTGTCGCCACGATCGACGTCGACGGCGACCGTCGGGCCGACCGGGTCGGCTGGCGCCAGATCAACCGCAACAAGGTGCAGATTCGCGTACGTACGGCCGACGGCGAGCTGCTCAAGCGCACGGTCGGTGTCCGGAAGTGGCCCGGCGGCGGGACGTGGGGCGATGCCGCCTGGATCGACGGTCACCGCGGGGCCGAGCTGCTCATCGGAACAGTTGCGGGTGCGCACGCCTCGCACTACCGGATGCTCACGTACCGCAATGGCCGCCTCGTCGGCGAGAAGAGCCCGTGGCGTAGCTCGATCGGAGGGCGCTGGGCCGTTGACGCCAGTGCACGTTTCTACGTCGGGTGGGACCGCAACGTCGGCAAGCGCGGACGCGTCACAATGACGATGAAGCGCGCCGAGCGGAACCGCAACGGGCGTGGCTTCCACGGGTTCAATGTTCGCTACGCCTGGCACAACGGCCACTGGAAGCGAGTCAAGCGCATCGACCGCACGTACCGGACCCAGCGTCAGGCGCGCAAGATCGCGGGGTGGCACGTCGGTCATCTGGACCGCTGGCCGAGCTGACCGGCGCCGAGTCGACACGGATTCGGTCTGCCGGGTGCAGGTGTGACACCACTCCGCGGCCTTACCCCGACCCCATATCAAGGTCGCCAGACGCATCGACCTTGCACCGTCTCCCACCGGACAAAGGTAGATGCGTCCTGCATGCCTGCTCGAGCCCAGAAGGCTGGATTGGAGGCGAGTCTCGCCACCGGTCTGGCCTTGGGGCTCGGGTTTCTCAGACTCTTGTCTCTGCGGGCACGACTTCGTCCGGTTCCGGACGGGCCTGGGCATTCCTATCGGGTTGGGAAAAGGACGGCGGCGAACGCGGGAGTTCCGATGGGGTGGCGGTTTCCTTCGCGGGTGTCTCAACCCGCCGGGTATCGGCGACGCTGAAGGTCGATCCTGAGACCTGAGGGTTGCTCACACGCCTGAATCTCTAAGCGATTCCGCGGATAGAGGCGCTGGATGCCCAGGCACGCGACCCCGGCGACTCCCTGTCCGCGGAATCTCTTACTCGCGCATCTGCAGCGCCTGTAGCGCGACGGCGATGTTGAGCCGCAGGTGCGGGTCGGTGCTGAACGACCCGAGGATCCGCTCCAGCTTCGTGATCCGATAACGCATCGTGTTGTAGTGGAAGAACTGCGCCCGCGCCGCCTCGGCGACGTTGAGGTTCGTGTCGAGCAGGATCTGCAACGTCGTACGGAGGTCACGGGCGTCTTCGGTGTCCTCGACCAGCTCGCCGAGCACCTCGGTGGTGAACGCGTGCAGTTCGCGGTCGTCGGGTATCAGCGCGATCAGCCGCTGTACGCCGAGCTGGTCGAAATGCGTCGTCGACCCTCCGCCGTACATACGGCGTCCGACCTCGGTCGCCCGGCGGGCTTGGGCGTAGCCGTCCGGGAGCCCCTCGGTCGAAGTGACGATGCGACTCACGCCGACCGAGAACGGCCGACGTCCGCCGCCCCGGTCACCGGCGACCTCGGTGACGAGTTTGCGCAGCGTCGCGCGGGTTTCGGCGTGGGCGCGATCGGGATCGTCGGCATAGTCCGGTACGGGCAGCAGCGTGACGACCTCGGATGAGAACTCGACGGTCGGCACCGTCTTGTCATGGGCCTCGGTCACCTGCCGCCACGCGGCGAAGAAGCGGTCCTGCCATGACCGGCGCACGCGGCTCGACACGCGCTCCTCCACGCCCGGTGGATCGAGCTCGGCGGAGACGACGAGCACTTCGCGGTCGAGCTTCCAGCCCAGCGCCGCGGCGTGCTCGACGATGTACTCCGTCTCGCCGGCCCGCCCGAGGAACACATCACGCAGGAAGTCGCCGCGGTACTTGCTCTCGACGGCGCTCACCGCCTGCTGCCGGGTGACGAGCAGCGCGGCGACCGTCGCCGCCCGCTCCAACGCGAACACATCGTCGGCCGTCGGCTCCCGGTCGGGGCTGAAACACACCATCCGGCCGAGGTCGCTGCCACCGGCGACGACCGGTTGCAGACGTACCTGACCGTCGCCGACGGGCAGCGGACGGCGACTCGCCCGCTCCACTCGGAACCGCCCGGTCGGGTCGAACAGGTCGGCCTCGACGAGCCTGGCGCGCAGTTCGGCCGGCATCGACGCCGCCCGCTCGCGGCCGTCGGTCGAACAGAACAGGACACCGACCGACAGCACCCGTGCGACCTCGGCTGCGATCTGGTCGAGGTCGCCTCCTTCGAGCACGAGGTTCGTCAGCGCCGTGTGCAAGGCGTCGATGCGCTCGAGTACGCCGGCCTGCACCTCGTTGAGCCGTGCGTGCACCTGCTGGAGCAGGTCGTCGTAGGCGAGGGTCTGCGGCAGGCTCAACACGGGCAGCCCGACCTCGTCGGCGGCCGCGAGCGCATCCGCGGGCACCTCGTCGACGTAGCGTCCCAGCTTCACGCCGAGCGCGGCGACATCGCGTTCTGCGAGGTCGCGTACGAGCCGGACGAAGGTCTCCGAGCGGCCAGCCTCATCGGAGACCGACGACACGATCGAGTACCCCGTGGTCACGAGCAGCTCATGTGGCTTGACCCAGTCGATGACGTCGGGGACCTCCATCACGTTCACCCGCGTCACCGCCCGGTCCATGCCGTTGTGTCCGGCGAGGACGGTCGTACCGACCAGGCAATCGACGTCGAGCACGTCGTGCACGGACACCCCGTACGTCGTTATCAACTCTTGCACCTCCCGTCGACCAGTGTTGGCAAGACTAACCATCGGCAGACGCTACCCGACAGGGCTAGGGTCCAGATGCGGATCGTCGGATCCGCCGCAGTGCCCGACGTGAGCCCGACTGGAGGCCACACCGTGACTCGTACCGAGGTCGCAGCCGCGGCGCCCGCCTGGGTTCGAGAGCGGCTCGGCGGCCCCCGACGCGAGGCCGATGTCGTGCATTTCGGGACCGATGCGGTCTATCTCGACGACGACGGCGCCTGCCTCGGGCTGCTCACTCGGTCCGCCGTTGCGGTGCCGTGTGGCCTGCAGACCACCCTGCGAGACGTACCGCCGGCCGGCCGCATCGCACACATCGGCGGCGGCCACCTGGAGGTCTCCGGGGTGCAGGTCCACGTGGGGCGCCTCGTCGATGCTTCCGTACCACGGCTCAACGCCTGCTCGACGACGCCCACCGTGCTCGCCGACGCCTATGGTGATCGGCTCGAAGACGTACGCGCGGAGCTTCCCGCATCGGCGCTCTCGGCACTGCGCAACGCCGAGACGACGGCCGTACGCTCCCTGCTCGGACGCGGAAGCGGCCTCACACCCGTCGGCGACGACGTCCTGTGTGGATGGACCGCTACCCGGCATGGTCTCGGTACGCCGTCGGTGCCGGTCATCCGCGCGATCCAGGCCGGTGCCCGTGCGTCCACGACGCGCCTGTCGGCGACGCTGCTCGACAGGGCGTGCGCCGGCGAAGTCATCCCGCAGTTCCGTCAGCTGCTGCTCGCATTACGCGCACCAACCGCATCCGCTCCGGCGATCGGTCGGGCCGTCGACGCTCTGCTCGCGGTCGGCCACACCTCCGGCGCCGGCCTGCTACTCGGCGCCACGATCGCCGTGTCCCCCCAGCACCCGTAAGCACAAGACAGGAGTCGTCCATGACCAGTCCACCCGACGAAACCGTGCACGTCGAAGTACGCGGCGGCGCGTATGCCGACTCCGTGGCGCTGCTGCAGGTCAGCAAGGACGTCACGGGTACGCCGGGCGTGCTAGCCGCACAGGTGGCGATGGCAACAGAGCTCAACCTCGAGCTGCTGGCGCAGATGGGTTTCGACATACCCGAGACGACACCGAACGACATGGTCGTCGCGATCCGGGCGGAGTCACCCGAAGCGGTCCCGACCGCCATCGCCGCCGTCGACACCGCACTCGCGGCGACCACCCGCGGACGGTCCGAATCCGCTGACACCGAGACACCGCCGCGTACGACGGGCGCCGCGATCGAGCGCACCGATGCGGCACTCGCGCTCGTGTCGGTTCCCGGAGCTTCGGCCGCGGCCGAAGCGATGGACGCGCTCGACGCGGGTCGTGACGTGATGATCTTCAGCGACAACGTGCCCGTTGCACAAGAGATCGCGCTCAAGCACATCGCCGCCGAGCGTGATCTGCTCGTCATGGGGCCCGACTGCGGTACCGCGGTCGTCGGCGGTGTCGGCCTCGGTTTCGCCAACGCGGTACGCCCCGGGCCGGTCGGGATCGTCGCCGCATCCGGTACGGGCTGTCAGCAGCTGATGTGCCTGCTCGACACGGCCGATGTCGGCGTCGCTCACGCGCTGGGTGTCGGCGGCCGTGATCTGGGTGCCGACGTCGCAGGACTCTCGACTCGGCAGGCGATGCGCCGGCTCGACGCCGACCCCGAGGTCGAGCTGATCGTGGTCGTGTCGAAGCCACCGGCGGAGACGGTCGCAGAAGATCTCCGCGCGTTCGCCGCCGACCTGCAGACTCCCGTTCAGTTCGCGCTGCTCGGCGCCGGACAACCCGACATCACCACCGCCGCCGAATCCGTACTCGAGGCGCTCGGACGCGAGCGTCCGAGCTGGCCGCATCAGGGCACGACCGCGACTGCGAAGACCGGCGGCTACCTGCGCGGGCTCTTCGTCGGCGGCACGATGTGCGACGAGGCGATGCTCATCGCGACCGACGCGCTCGGGCCGATCCGCAGCAACATCCCGCTCGAGCCCGCGCACGCGCTCGACGACTCGATGACGGCCGACGCCCATCTGATGATCGACTTCGGCGACGACTCCATGACCGCGGGCCGCGCGCACCCGATGATCGACCCGACGCTGCGGCTCGACTACCTTGCGCGAACCGCGAGCGACCCCGCGACCGGCGTACTGCTACTCGACGTCGTTCTCGGACACGGCGCGGAGGCCGACCCCGCCGCCGCGCTCGCACCGGCGATATCGGCGATCGCCGACGTACCGGTCGTCATCGCATGCGTCGGCGCAGGCGACGACCCGCAAAACCGGGCCCGGCAGGTCGACGCGCTCGCCGCCGCTGGCGCCGAGGTCTACCTTTCCAACGCCCAGGCTGCACGCCGGGCCATCGAGCTCATCGGAGGCGCACAGTGACCGAGACAGCCAACAGCCCGATCGCCACCGCCGGCGCAGGCCTGCTCGCCGACGCCCTCGACGCCCAAGCCGTCGACGTGGCCCGCGTCGACTGGCAACCGCCGATGGACGGCACCTCCGACGACCTCGCGGCCGTCGCACTCGACCCGCGGCGCCGCGACGCCAACGCGCGCGCCGTGCAGGCGATGCTCGACGTCCAGGCAGTCCTCGTCGACGTCGCGCCCGCGTCCGAGGTGCTCGGCCTCGAACGCGGCGAGTTCCTCCACGCCGGCCCGCCGATCGAATGGGAACGCACGTCCGGCCCGCTGCGCGGGGCACTGATGGGCGCCGCCGCGTACGAGGGTCTCGTCGACACACCTGAACAAGCAGCGGAACTGTTCACCAAAGGGACCTCAGCCACGTTCGGTCCATGTCACCATCGCTCGGCCGTCGGCCCCATGGCGGGCGTCGTATCGCCGTCGATGTGGATGTTCGTCCTCGAAGACCCGGCAACGGGCAAACGCACGTACTGCTCGCTCAACGAGGGCCTCGGGAAGGTACTGCGCTACGGCGCGTACGCCCCCGAGGTGCTCGACAAGCTGCGCTGGATGTCGGCGGTGCTCGGCCCGCTGCTCGCCGAGGCGGTACGCGCGGGTGAACCGGTCGACGTCACAGGGATCTTGACCCAGATGCTGCAGATGGGCGACGAGGCGCACAACCGTAACCGTGCGGGCACGTTGATGCTCATGCGCGACCTCGCCCCGGCGATGGTCGAGTCGAGCGCATCCGCCACGGACATCGCGCAGGCGCTGCGCTTCATCGGCGGCAACGACCACTTCTTCTTGAATCTCGCGATGCCGGCCTGCAAGCTCGCGCTCGACGCCGCACGCGGCACCGAGGGGTCGACGATGGTCGTCGCGATGGCGCGCAACGGGACCGACTTCGGCATCCAGACCGCGGGTACGGGCGACGAGTGGTTCACCGGCCCGGCGCAGATCGCCGACGGCCTGTACCTCGGCGACTACGGACCCGACGATGCCAACCCCGACATCGGCGACTCGGCGATCACGGAGACGGCCGGCATTGGCGGCTTCTCGATGGCGACCGCGCCCGCGATCGTCCGGTTCGTCGGGGGCAGCGTGCCCGATGCGCTCGCGACCACCCGGCGGATGGGTGAGATCACGCTGGCCGAGAACCCGCGCTGGTCGATCCCGGTGCTCGACTTCCAGGGTGCGCCGACCGGGATCGACGTGACCAAGGTCTGCCGGACCGGCATCCTGCCGCAGATCAACACCGGTATGGCCGGACGGGTCGCGGGAGTCGGGCAGGTGGGTGCCGGCCTGGTCAATCCGCCGGCGGAGATCTTCCCGGCCGCGCTCGCCGCGCTCGCCCGGAGGGCGCGCGCGTAGGCCACCACCGGGTTCGTGGGGACACGCGGAGGCCGTCGTACGAGGTCGGTCGGTCCGTACGCAGTGCCTGGCAAGGCATAGTACCGCTTAGCACGGCTCGCGAGCCGTGCTAAGCGGGTTTTCCCACGACATCGTGGTAAAACCCACCCCGCCCCGGCCAGGTGCGGAGCGAGCCGGGTTCAGCACAGGAACTCGGCGACCTCCGACTGATAGCCCGGGAGCTCCATCAAGAACGAGTCATGGCCCCACAGCGAGTTGATCTCGCGAAACCGTACGGGCACCTTCCCGGCATCGAGCACATCGACGATCCGCTGCGACTGTGAGGTGTCGAACCGCCAGTCGGAGTCGAACGACAGCACGAGGAAGCGCGTGCTCCCCGACGCGATCCGTTCGACGGCGGTCGGATCCGCGAACGGGTCGAAGTAGTCCATGACACGGCTCAGGTACAGGTAGGTCAACGCGTCGAACCGCTCCAGGAACGACTTGCCCTGATAGTCGAGGTACGACTCGACGGCGAAGTCGATACCGAAGTCGCGGTTCGGCTCGCCCGAGTGCTGCAAGCGTCGATCGAACTTCTCCGTGAGCGCCGCCCCCGACAGATACGTGATGTGCGCCAGCATCCGGGCCACCGCCAGACCTTGCCGCGGTCCCGAGCCATCGGGGTACGCGCCGTCGGCGAAGTCCGGGTCGCCCATGATCGACTGCCGCGCGACCGCCGAGAACGCGATGTTCATCGCCGTCAGCCTGCTGCTCGCGCCGATCAGGACAGCGCGGTCGATCGCGTCGGGCACGTCGATCGCCCACTGCAGGATCTGCATCCCGCCGAGCGAACCGCCCACGGCAGCGTACAGACGCTCGACCCCCACGTGCGCGAGTAGCCGCCGGTGCACCGTGACGAAGTCGGTCATCGCCAACTGTGGGAAGTCGAGCCCGTAACGCTCTCCCGTGAGCGGATTGATCGAACGCGGTCCCGTCGTGCCTTGACATCCGCCGAGCAGGTTCGGGCAGATCACGAAGAAACGGTTCGTGTCGACCGGCTTGCCCGGGCCGACGAGCGCCGACCACCACTCGGCGGCATACGCATCTCCGGTCAGGGCATGACAGATGAACACCGCATTCGACGCGTCGGCGTCGAGCTGACCGTAGGTCTTGTACGCGACCTCGACCTCGGCGAGCTCCTCTCCGCTGGCCAGCACCAGCGGGTCGTCCGGTGTGAAGAGGACGACCCGCTGCTGCGTAGCGCTCTCGTTCACGCGCTCTTGGCAAGCGCCTGGTCGAGGTCGGAGATGATGTCGTCGACGTGTTCGATTCCGATCGACAGCCGAACCATGTCCTCGGGAACGCCAGCAGCCTCGAGCTCTTCGGGTGTGAGCTGCGAGTGCGTCGTTGTGGCGTTGTGGATCGCAAGCGACTTCGTGTCGCCGATGTTCGCCAGATGGCTGAACAGCTCGAGCGACTCGATGAAGCGGCTTCCGCCGGCGCGTCCGGATTTCACTCCGAAGCTCACCAACCCGCCATACCCTCCGCTGAGCGTACGATTCGCCGTGGCGTGGTACGGGTCGTCGGGCAGGCCCGGGTACGTCACCCAGGAGACGGCGTCATGACCCGACAGGTACTCCGCGACCTTCAGCGCGTTCTCGCTGTGTCGTTCCATCCGCAGGTGCAGGGTCTCGAGCCCCTGCAGGAACAGCCAGGAGTTCATCGGCGACGACGCCGCACCGGTGTTGCGCAGCAGCACCGTACGCGCCCGGGTGATGTACGCGGCCTCGCCGGCCGCCTCCGTCCACACCGCGCCGTGGTACGCCCCGTCGGGCTGGGTCAGCCCGGGAAACCGGTCGGAGTGCGCGTTCCAGTCGAATGTGCCGGAGTCCACGATCACGCCACCGATCGAGGTGCCGTGCCCGCCGATGTACTTCGTCGCGGCATGCACGACGACGTCGGCGCCGAGGTCGAACGGTCGGCACAGGAACGGCGTCGGAGCGGTGTTGTCGACAACGAGGGGCAGGCCCTGGGCGTGCGACGCGTCTGCCCAGGCACGTATGTCGACGACGTTGATCTTCGGGTTGCCGAGTGTTTCGGCGAACACCATCTTCGTGTTGTCGTCGACGTACTCGGCGAGGTCTTCGGGCTTGTCGGGGTCGACAAAGCGGACCTCGATGCCGAACTGCGGCAGCGTGTGCGCGAACAACGCGTACGTACCGCCGTAGAGCGTGGAAAGCGCGACGATGTTGTCACCGCTGTAGGTGAGGTTCAGCACCGCGTAGGTGGTGGCCGCCGAGCCCGATGCGGTCGCGAGGGCGCCGACGCCGCCCTCGAGACGCGCCATCCGCTCCTCGAACACCGACGACGTCGGGTTCATGATGCGGGTGTAGATGTTGCCGGGCTCGGATAGTGCGAACAGGTTGGCGGCGTGCTCGGTGTCGTTGAAGACGTACGACGTCGTTTGGTAGATCGGCACGGCGCGGGAGTTCGTGGCCGGGTCGGCCTCCTCCTGGCCCGCGCTGACCGCCAGGGTCTCGAGATGGGTCACGATGCGTCCTCTCGCTCGTCTGCGAATACACAAACTCTACGAATGGTTCCGTCGCGACCGCAGCCGTGCTCACCAGGTGGACGGCCGGGCAGAAAAGCGGCGTGGCCCGCCGCCGTCCATCGGCAGGCCACGCCGCGACCCCGAGATTGCGACGCCCGTGCGTCGCTGTGTAGGTACCAACGCGTGACTTCGCGATGGGTTACGCACCGACGGTGAGGAGAAGTCCGGCCGGCCTCCGGACTCGCGGACCCGGCCTCACGAGGCGTCGGGGAACCATGCCGCGCGACGGATGTCGACCCGCGGACGGTCTGCAAGCGCACCCCGCATCGGCGTCCCCTCCTCGAGGTACGCCTCACGGGCACGACCCGTGTGCGAGTCCGGAAGCGTCCCGTCGGCGCGTACGACCCGCCACCACGCGACGCCCCCGCCGTACAGCGCCATGACCGCGCCGACCTGGCGCGGACCGCCGCGCCCGACCCAGTCCGCGATCGCCCCGTACGACATGACCCGCCCGGGCGGGATCTGCTCTACGAGTGACAGGACGCTCTCGACGTACTCCTCACTCGGAGGCATCGACGAAGCCCCGGCGTCAGTACGACGGCTGCGACGGGTCGATCTGGTTGACCCACGCCGCGACACCACCGCCCACGTGGACCGTGTCGGAGAAGCCCGCTCCCTGGACGACCGCGAGGCACTCGGCCGACCGACCCCCGGACTTGCAGTGCAACACGACCTGTTTGTCCTGCGGCAGCTGCTCGAGCGCGCTTCCGTTCAAGAACTCGTCCTTCGGGATCAACACCGAGCCGGGGATCTTGTTGATCTCGTACTCGTTCGGCTCGCGTACGTCGACGAGGACGAAGTCGCGCGTACCCTCCGTACGCTCCTTGAGCATCGAGTCGAGCTCGGTGACCGAGATCGTCGAATCCGCGGCGGCGTCGGCAGCGTCATCGCTGAGCGCCCCGCAGAACGCCTCGTAGTCGATCAGCTCGGTGATGGGCTCGGCGTTGGGGTCCTTGCGGACGTTGAGAGTGGTGTACGACATCTCCAAGGCGTCGTAGACCATCAGCCGGCCGATCAGCGGCTCACCGATACCGGTGATCAGCTTGATCGCCTCGGTCACCATGATCGAGCCGATGGACGAGCACAGAATGCCGAGCACGCCACCCTCGGCGCACGAGGGCACCATGCCGGGCGGCGGTGGTTCGGGGTAGAGGTCGCGGTAGTTGAGCCCCTGCT
>Ga0079226_10003098_pt1 | contig 12810 bp, 16 predicted proteins | sample Poulit2014_FD_76345 | JGI IMG/M metagenome (GOLD analysis project Ga0079226, IMG submission 76345) | Agricultural soil microbial communities from Georgia to study Nitrogen management - Poultry litter 2014 | ecosystem: Environmental > Terrestrial > Soil > Agricultural land | place: USA: Georgia... | reverse complement strand
GATTTGTTCTGAAATGGGAATTCCACCAGGCTCTCGTGTAACAAGTACTTCATACCCATCACGCCGTAATTGATCCGCTAACAGATTGATGACCGTTGTTTTTCCAGCACCTTCACCGCCTTCAAATGTGACAAACAATCCACCCAATGCACTTCTTCCTCTCATTAAACAGCAAACGACTACAGTAAAGCATGCCTACATCAACAATGATTCATGCTTTATTCTAATATATATACATTGTACCATGATTATACTAAACAATTCACTTGTTAATGAATAAGTTTATGCAGTTATCGTCATTTAATTAAATAAACGTATATTTATCAACATTTTAGCTACCTAAACCTGACTTGTAAAGGATTCACAATAACTAATAAGATTGAAACCAATATATGCCTTGCATTTGCATTTTCTGGCTACGGTAGATCGTTCTTGTGACTACAACTTTCACGATTTGCCATACTTGTAGACGGTAGACCGTTCTTGCGACTACATCTTTTGGATTTCACCATACTTGTAGGCGGTAGACCGTTGTTGCGTCTACAACTTTCGTGATTTGTCATACTTGTAGGCGGTAGACCGTTCTTGCGACTACAACTTTCGGGATTTGCCATACTTGTAGACGGTAGACCGTCCTTGCGACTACAACTTTCGTGATTCGCCATACTTGTAGGCGGTAGACCGTTCTTGCGACTACAACTTTCACGATTTGCCATACTTGTAGGCGGTAGAACGTCCTTGCGACTACAACTTTCGGATTTTGCCATACTTGTAGACGGTAGACCCCCATCTAATTACTCTTTTAAAACATTTCAAGTTTTTCACAAATACATCTTCCCATATTGTGACGACTAAGTCTATTTATCAATAATACTAAAAAAACAAAAATCGTAAGAGTCTCCACATATGGGGGTTAACTCTTACGTTTCAGCTTTACCTATATAATTGCTTTTTGTTTACGAAGTATGCAATGTATTGGCGCTCATGTTTTTCAACTTTTCAATGTAATAACGATATTTTACTTCACGAACGTCCGTATGCACCATATTATGCTCACATTGTTCACAAATGAATGTCGTATACAAATTGATTCCCTTTACCTTTTCTTCCTCACAAATAATACAACGTTGCAACGCACCCACCTCCGTTAATTTAGTAGATAGTATCTCCTAATCTCGTGAGTGCTATACCTATTATGATAAAATAAACAATTGAATTGCAACTAATGATGTAATTCCAAAAATACCAAGCACACTGCTAATGAGTACCGTAAAAATATTAATCGGTACGTGAAGTCCAAACTGATTTCCAAAAACATTTAAAAAAAGTAACAACAATACCCCAATAGCGACGCGTACTGTACCTGTTCCAACAAATCGTAATAACAGTTTTGGCATCCGCACGATAAGAAAAATAACGATAAATAATAGTATGCCAATTAATAACGTCATATTCATCATGTTAAGCAGCCCCTTTTCCCTCTTTATCTTTCTTATGCTCGTCCGAGGGGAAATAGAACTTATTTCATTCTAAGGGCACTTATTTTACGGTGTTTTGCTTCTTTTAATAAAAACATATACAATGCTTCAGCTAATTTTAATTTATAACGTGACTCATCTAATGGATCGACACTATGATTGACAATATTACCTAGACTTCTCCATTCGTGTTCTTTGGAGAATATAATATTTAATAAGTCCTTATCAATAATCCGTTGTTGTCGTTGTCTTCTTTTTCCCATCTTTATCTCCCCGATCACTTTTAAAAATGAGTACTCAAACAACCTATTTTGAATTTGCAAAGCGAGACTATAAATATGACAAACTAATCTATGAGGAAAGTGGCGTGGTCAGAAGGCACAGTAAGACAGCTAAACATGCAGCCCGCCTAAAAGCTCTCAAATTATCAAAGTTCCCTACGCCCTTCTAATGATTTTGCTAACGTCACTTCATCGGCGTATTCCAAATCGCCCCCGACTGGTAAGCCGTGAGCAATACGGGTTGCTTTAATTCCTGATGGTTTCACAAGGCGCGAAATATACATCGCCGTTGCTTCTCCTTCAATATTAGGATTCGTCGCTAAAATAATCTCTTTCACATTACTATCTTTTAACCGCTGAATTAAACTAGCAATATTAATATCTTCAGGCCCTAAACCGTCCATCGGTGAAATGGAACCGTGTAAAACATGATATTTACCATTAAATTCACGCATCTTTTCCATTGCGATAACATCTTTGGAATCTTCTACAACACAGATAATCGCCTCATCACGATGATGATCTTGGCAAATCGAACATGTTTTTTGATCCGTAATATGACCACAAATATCACAATAGTTTAATTCACGCTTCGCACCGACAAGTGCCTTTGCAAAATCGACAACATCATCGTCTTCCATGTCAATCACGAAAAAAGCCAGACGGACAGCTGTTTTTGGTCCAATACCTGGCAACTTCATAAAACTATCGATTAATTTTGAAATTGGTTCTGGATAATACATATAATTGCCCCCTCGTGCAATAAACTAGCTTCCTGCCTAATTAGTACAAGCGAGAAAGCTAGTGACATGCACACATAACGTAACCATTAACGTTGTAAAAGTTAAACGTTAATTTAATTATATCCAAATATATGTGGAAATTTGCTGGAGAATTTTGTCAAGTTTCACCCATGTAAAATTCATAATTCACACAATTATCTGGACTAAATGGTTACTTTAGAACATCCCTGGTAAGTTCATTCCTTTTGTAAATTTACCCATTGTTTGCTCTGTTTTTTCTTCAATTTGCTTCATTACTTCATTTACTGCAGATAATACTAAATCTTGTAACATTTCGACATCGTCCGGATCGACGACATCTTCTTTGATCTGCACATCTAAAATATTTCGGCTACCATCAGCAATAACGGTCACCATGCCACCGCCCACCGATGCTTCGAATTCCATCGCTAATAATTTCTCTTGTGCTTTCATCATTTTCTTCTGCATTTGCTGCATTTGTTTCATCATATTACCCATATTTCCCATACCACGCATACTTATTTCCTCCTTAAAATATATGAATCACTATCTATTATTATTCACGAATTTCTACAATATCTTCACCGAATAACCTTTTCGCCTCATCGATAACAGGATCGGTTACTTTTTCTTCCTTTTTCGGTTGGTTCTGCCCTTGTTCATCAATATATTGTTGACGAACTTGTTGCCAATCTTCATCTGGAATTGGAATAATCGTATGATGTGCTAAACTATTCGCAAGAACTGACTCCACCACTTCTCTATGCTCCATAAACAACGAACAATGTATTTCATATTTAAATGAAACGATTAGCGAGTCCTCCGAAGCTGCAACAGGTTTACTATCCTGAATCGTCGCATGAGCTGGTAAATTTACTGCTCTTAATTGTTCCAAAAATGTCGGCCAATGTATACGCATTTGATCTAATGGCGCTTTTTTCGCCTCCGAAAGCACCTGTCGAATCCGTTCATACGGAATATCATACATTTTCTTCCGAGATGGCTGTCGTGCAGGTCTCGCTTGAGTTCGTGGCCGCTCATTTGCTGGCGCTTGCGCAAGTTCAGTCAATTTTTTTTCTAAATCGGCAACCTTTTTCTGTAATTGAACTACTTCTTGCATATTGGCTAAATTAGCAGTCGATTTTTCTTCCGCTTCCTCATGTCGATTCGTAATCGCAATTAACGTTACCTCGACGAATACTTTCGGACTTGTCGTCCACTTTAATTGCTGCTCACATTCAGTTAACTGGACAATCGCTCCCTCAATCCACTGAGCGTCAACATCATTCGCTAATTGTTCAAATTGCTCCGTTGCAATCGCTCGTTCGAGATACGATTTTAACGCTGGATTTGTTTTATAAAAAAGTAAATCGCGCATAAAATAAATCATATCAAAAACAAACCGACTGGAATCTTTTCCGTGTTGAATTAACGAATCAAATAACTGAATGACATCCTTCGTCTTTTGCTCATACATTGCCAGCGTAATGTCCGTTAGAATTTCCTGAGAAACTCCACCCGTAACAGCAAGAACATCCGCAATCTCAGCCCGCTCCTCACTATAGGAAATGACTTGATCGAGAATACTTAACGCATCTCTCATTCCACCTTCAGCGGTTAGCGCAATCGACTCTAACGCCTCGGTCGTGATATCGATTTGTTCATTTTCAACAATATAATTCATACGTTCCATCATCGCCTGATTGCTAATGGCACGAAAATCAAACCGTTGACAACGAGATATAATTGTTAGTGGAATTTTATGTGGCTCAGTTGTCGCTAAAATAAACACGACATGCTCCGGCGGCTCTTCTAATGTTTTTAAAAGAGCATTAAACGCATTGACCGAAATCATATGCACTTCATCAATAATATATACTTTATACGGTACAACACTTGGAGCATACTTCACACGTTCGCGAATGTCACGAATATCATCGACACTCGTATTCGAAGCTGCGTCAATTTCAATTACATCTGGAATTGAACCATCTAAAATGCCCTGACAAGCAGCACACTCATTACAAGGTTCACGTGCTGGCATCGTTTCACAGTTAATCGTCTGCGCAAAAATTTTCGCCGCACTCGTTTTCCCAGTACCACGTGGACCAGAAAAAAGATACGCATGTGAAAATTTGTTACCCGCAATTGCATTCTGTAACGTTTGCGTTATATGTGTTTGACCTACAACATCACCGAACGTTCGCGGTCTCCAAGTACGATACAATGCTTTATAGCCCATCTCATTTATTCCTTTCCCTTATATCTTATTCATTATACCGTATTTTATCTGTGAAATTAAGTACAACAGCCGTTTTTCAATTATGTATGTCATTTAATGTGTCAAACAATTTAAGAAAAGCATGCAGAACACAATCTCTTTTTCCATGAATACGCTGGTTTAATTCTATTCATACTCACCTTCAAGTCGCTTCATAAACTCATCTGCTGCACTATACCCTTGTTGTTTTAAATACCAATTATTAACGGTCGCTTCGATTAATCCAACGACATCACGACCAGGCTTTAACTGAATTTGAAAATATGGAATATCGACATCCATATACGATGAATATTGTGATTTCACTTCTAATTCATTGTACAATTCCGAGTCATCCCACTTCGTCAACTCAATATCAATCGCAATTCTTGTGTCCTCTTGAAATGAACTCGCTCCATAAATCCGCACGACATTCAATAACCCTATACTTCGCATCGATAACAATTCTTTATTCGTTTCATTATGTGTGCCAAGTAATGTTTGTGGACTTAATTTTTTTAACACGACGATATCATCAGCGACTAATCGATGCCCACGCCCAATTAGTGAATGAGCCGTTTCACTTTTTCCAATTCCCGATGCACCTCTGAGAAGTACACCAATACCGAACACATTGACACAAACACCGTGAACGGCAATTTCAGGCGCTAGTTGCCTAATTAAAAATGAGTCAATTTTCTTAATAAATTCGTAGTTACTTTCTTCCGTTCGTAATAATGGAATCCCACGTTTCGCACAATGTTTCGGCAAATATTTCAATCCACCAATCCCGTCGGTTACGACAATACATGGTGGTTGATATTTCACCAAATTTCCAACCCGTTCCTCTTGTTCCTCTTCTGGTAACGTATACAAATATTGTATTTCACTTTCACCTAACACGTATACTCTGTTTTGCGGAAAAAACGGTAAATGTTTGATAAATTCTAACCCAGGACGCCTAGCATTATCCTCAGTAATTTGGTCCGTTAAAAATTCCTCACCCGTCAGAACTTCTAAAGAAAAATTATTAACTAAATCATTAACCTCAATACACTTCGTCACATTTATCACCTTATATAATCTTGTTTACGAATCGATTTACTTCCCTATTATACTACCAACATATCTCCATTTAAACTAAGTTGAGCTTCGATAAGTTAGGGATTGATTCATGACCTTATGATTACACCACTATAAAGAAAGAAACTCAACGAAAAGTAAACATATCTAGTAGTTGTTCATAAATAACCGCATTACATTAGCAACGGTTATGCGCGTTAATGTTTCAGCTTGATCCAATGCATCGGATAACGGCATCGGTTCATTTACAATTGGAAAAATTGCCCGAATCCCCGCTTCGTAGATTTTATCTGTTGTTACTTTATTAGCGCCTACGATAGCGACAACAGGAACATCAAATTTAGCGGCTAATTTAGCGACACCCAGAGGCACCTTTCCTTGCAACGTTTGATCATCTATTTTCCCCTCACCTGTAAAAACTAACGTCGCTTCGGAAATTCTTTGTTCGAGCTCCACCAACTCAATTATATAATCAATCCCTGGCTTTATTTCCGCATCTAAAAACGCATAAAACGCAGCACCTAAACCACCCGCGGCACCAGCCCCAATCGTACCCGTCACATCCATTTGTAAATCCCGCTTTAACACGGACACATAATTTTCCATTCCCTGTTCTAATTGCTGCAACATCTGGTGATCGGCACCTTTTTGCGCACCGTATACGAATGTCGCACCATCATCACCTAACAATTTATTTCTCACATCAGCCGCAATCGTAAACGTACAATCGAGCAGTCGGGGATCTATTTTTTTAAGTGAAATATTCTTAAGTTTCATAAGGCCTTCTCCACCTAAAGGAACACTTTTGCCATCTTGATCCGTTAGCTCTACCCCCAACGCTTGTGCCATTCCTATACCACCATCATTCGTCGCACTACCTCCAAGCCCGATGATGAATTTCCTCGCACCACGATTAAGCGCATCAATAATAAGCTCACCTAACCCATATGATGTTGTCTTAAGTGGATTCCGTTCATCCCGTGAAACAAGCTGTAACCCAATAACCGAAGCGACATCCATAATTGCGATATTATCCGTCGTCACGCCGTATTCAACCGTAATCATGTTACCAAGAGGACCAGTTACTTCGGACTTATATCGATTTGCGCCAAAATAATTGTTTAAAATATCCGCCGTCCCCTCACCACCATCTGCTAACGGGATTTTCACAACTTCAACATCATAACAAACATCACGAATACCACTTACCATCGCACTCGCCGCCACCCCAGCCGTCATACTCTCTTTAAACGAATCCGGAGCCACCACAATACGCATCGCACTTCCACCTTTCCAATTACGTATTCACTTGCTATAATTATCGGTGGAAAAATCAGTAAACGCAACAATTGTTTTACGAAGAATAAGAAATTGAGGTAAGAAAATGAAAATTGAAATTATCGCAGTCGGAAAAGTCCGTGAAAAACATCTGAAACTCGGAATCGATGAATTTAAAAAACGTCTCCAACCTTATTGCACGCTCGCTTTAACAGAAGTACGTGACGAACAGGCACCAGAACATTTAAGTGAAAAAGATCTAACACGGATAAAGGTAATTGAAGGCGAGCGCATTTTACAAAAAATCAAACAAGGCGCATACGTCATTGCCCTCGATGTACACGGAAATCAGTGGTCATCAGAAGATTTTGCCGAACAACTAGCACAAATCAGCTACCAAGGAAAAAACAACATAACATTTATCATCGGCGGATCAAACGGGCTGAGCGATGCAGTCCTCACACGGGCAAATAAAAAACTATCATTTTCGTTAATGACATTTCCACACCAACTAATGAAACTAATTTTATTAGAACAAGTGTATAGGGCATTTAAAATACAAAAGAGAGAACCGTATCATAAGTAGATGAAGTTTCCGAACAAGGATAAAAGTGTCCAAGTCCAACGTAAAATTCCAAAAAGATGCAATATACAACAAATCGCATTATATAAATGTGATATAATATTTAGAAGGACATAGCTTGTTGCTTGGACTAGACATATTAAAAGCATATAAATTCATTATTGATTTAAATAAATTAAAATTATATCAGTCTGTATAGCAATACAGAGGTAGATAACTATATTTAACGATTACCACCTTAGACTCGTTACGATAAACTTTGTCATAAGTAGGTGGAGTTTTTGATAGTACGAAATATTAAAAGATAGACTACTTTACAAGTGTTAATTGATCTAGGGATGTTACTTAATGATAGAGTAACTTTATAATGAAATTATATCTCATTGTACTTAATAAGATTTACTACAAAGGGGGAAAATGACTTGGGAAAGAAAAATGAAAGTGAACAAAAAGATTCCACATTAATTCGTGATACGTTTAATTTTTTACAAAATGAAAATATAGATATTTCATTAGAACATGTAAAAAACATAATCCAAAATGCTCCTTTTGTTAAAGATTTATTCACAAAGATAACTGACACAACAGAGAAATCTAGCCAAAATGTATTTGATGTAATTAAAAAAATCACATCGATTTATGAAAATGAATTAAAAAGGGAAGACCTGACCTATGAACAAAGAATAGATATTTACAATCGAATGGACAAACATGCAGGTAATGCTATGAAACAAGATGACAGTAATAAACGCTTTATTGCTGGGGTTGCAGGTATGTTAGTTACTGCAGCAGTCGGCGGTGCAGTAAAATTCGGCCCAAAAATAATTAAATCAGTCATTAAAAAATAACTTTACAACATTTAATTTACACTATAGTAATTCTAAAATAAGAATCTCTTTATTATGTAATTTCCCACTTATCAATACCCTTGATTTTGTAAAAACTTCATTTAAACCTTCAGTAAAATGAAGCGATATAATCCCAAAAATGCAAAATTCTTTCGCGGTTAGTTTTAAACAGGAAAGGTTCTCGCACCAGTACCTTTCGACTGCCGTACTTAATTTATTGAATAAATAATACCCTGTATTATCCACCTTAATACGGTATATACAGGGCTTGTTTAAAGAAATACATTTTACAATTTACTTATCGCTTCTGCTACAGCTACATTGCCACGCACGACTTGGAACTCCTTACCAATCGTACTTGCGTCTTCCAAAACAGCGACTATGACTTGTGCGACGTCTGCACGGGGTATTTCATTACGCTCTACTCTTTCCGACGCCTCAATGTTTCCCGTTGGCTCATCGTTTGTCAGTAATCCTGGATGAATAATTGTATATTCTAATTCAGTTGCACGCAACCATTCATCCGCATAATGTTTGGCGACGACATATGGTGCAAATGATTCCGAGGCTTCTTGAATCGCCGTTCGCGTTGTATCAAATGAACTAATCATAACATAACGCTTCACCCCTGCGAGTTTTGCTGCTTCAATCGTTTTCACTGCTCCATCCAGATCAACCATGAGCGTTTTATCTTTTCCCGTATGAGGACCAGATCCAGCTGTAAACACAATTGCATCACAACCTTTTGCCGCTTCCGCAATAACAGGAATATCTGATTCTAAATCACAAACAACAACTTCAGTATTTTTTTGTTGAAAAAAATCAGCCTGTGATTCGTTACGAATCATTGCTTTAGCTTCAATTGTTTCATGATCCTTTAAATAGGTTATTAAATGTTTTCCAATCTGACCATTTGCACCAACAACTAAAACTTTCATTTATACACATCCTTTTTCGTTCTAGTATAAGCTAGTTTACAAGATAATATCTAATAATTGAAATGAAGAGGTTAGCCGGTGGGCACTTACAAATTTTTAAAACTTAAAAAACTGCACATCATCTTCGGGGCCTATTTATACATTAATATGACTTTGATTAAGTAAATTTATTATTGACAGCTCAATAACCATCGGTTATTATATAACCAATGGTTATCTAGTGACCGATGGTTATTAGATATTAAAAATTGCGAGGGATCTAACATGGTTCAAAAACAACTTTCACGTTCTGAAAGAACAAAGCAAGACATCGTAAATGCCGCAGGGAGACTTTTTAGTAAACGAGGGTTTGATGTGGTGACAATGAGGGAAATTGCGCAAGCCGCAGGATGCTCACATGCAACCATTTATATTTATTTTGAAAACAAACTAGCGTTGCTTCATTATCTTTCCATGCCACCATTGCAGAATCTAAAACAGCAAATGGAGGAAATTATAGAACAAACAAACATACAACCAAAAAATAAATTGAAAGCTGTTAGTCAGCAATTCATTCATTTTTGTCTGTCAAATCGAACAATGTTTCATATATTTTTCTATACAAAACCAACACGGGTTGATCAGGATAAACCTGAAATTGAAGTGAATAAAATGAGAATTGAACTGTTTAACCTTATTAAACAAAGCCTTCAGACCTGTCTTCAAATCGATAGGAATGATCCAAGAATGTTGTCTTTTGGTCGAATATATTTTTATACATTACATGGGATTGTGGGCACCTATGAAAACTCTGAGGAGTCTGCAGAGGAATTGGTTGAACGGTTAGAAGAGACTTTTGACGATACTATTGATGTGTTGCTTTATGGCTTTCATCAAAAAATAAGAATAGGGGTTGAACACAAATGAAAGTTGAACAGGTATCTGACCATATTTGGTCATTAAAAACATGGATGCTCATCCCCATTCAGGTTTGGGTTGTTGTAGAAAAGAACGGTGTGACTTTAGTTGATGCAGGTTTGCCATCTATGGCTAAGGGAATTCTTAAATTTATTGAGCAACTTAACGCTGGTCCTCTAGAAAAAATCGTTTTAACCCACGGACATTCCGATCACATTGGGTCAATTAAGAGGATTTTAAAAGTGAAAACAGTACCAGTGTTTGCTCATCGTATAGAAATTCCCTACATGGAAGGTGACTATCCTTATCCCCGTAGAAAAAAGTCCACAGCATCTGTCGAAAAAGGATTGGTCCATGTTTTCCCAGAAGATGAAGATAAAAAGCTTCAAGAGATCGGTAGTCTTACTCCTTTTTTCACGCCTGGTCATTCCCCAGGACATGTTGCGTTTTATCACCATGACGACCGGGTTTTATTAGCCGGGGACCTTTTCACTTCGAAAAAGGGCAGACTCCGCAGACCGATACCCATGTTCACCGCAGATATGAACCAGGCAGTGAAAAGCAGTTGGATTGTGAGCCAGCTAAAACCTGAACGCCTAGAAGTTTGTCACGGCAAATCGGTATTTTCCCCAGCGGATCAGTTGGATGAATATATCGATAATAATCTTGATGGTGTAATATAACCGGAAATTCTTTTTTAAAAGATTTGGAGTAAGGAAAAGGATCATGGATTGAGTGTCCCATATCACGTAACATGAAGAACCATAATTTGATAATAATTTGATAGAAGACTGGTTTTATGCATGGAACGAATATCAAGGCAGCAGATCATAATAAGAGATGCGCTTATATATAGGGACAAATCAAAGAATTGAGGTGATGATTAATGGAATTTCGTAAAGCAAATAAAAATGATTTATATTCAATTGTCCGCTTACTTGCAGATGATGAATTAGGCTCACAACGTGAACGGTTAGAAGAGCCACTACCAACATCTTATTCTGAAGCATTTAATGCGATAAAATCACAGAGTGGAAACCAAATTATTTTAGCTGTTGAAAATCAAAGAGTGATTGGATGTCTCCAACTGATAATCATTCCTGGATTAGCAAGACAGGGAATGAAACGTGCGCAAATTGAAGGTGTACGTGTTGATCGAGACTATCGCGGAAAAAAGATTGGAGAAAAGTTGTTTAAAAAGGCTATTTCGATTGCTAAATCCGAAAAATGTGGAATGGTTCAACTAACTACTGATAAACAACGCAGCGAAGCTTATCGCTTTTATGAAAAATTAGGATTTTCGGCAAGCCATGAAGGTATGAAACTAATTTTGTAAATAGTTTTATTAATATTGAGTCAGAGTAGAAAATTAATCAATCTTTCACAATAGAGTGCAATCCCCGTGGATGAAACTATGTCCGTTATTTCAAAATCGGGCCGATTATTTAAAAAAATCTTTAATGAAAGAGGATTGATTATGGAGTTGGAATATATAAGAGATTACGCAATGTACACAGCAGTTTTTGGTATGTTTAGTGTTGTTTGGTTCGGATGGGCCCAGGAGAACCCTAGAAAAAACTGGCGCAAGTATATTGGGGTTGCTTCCGGAATTTCTTTATTAGTGTGTTTGATAGGCGTGTACTTAAGCGTGACGCACTGGAATGCAGCTACTGCCTTGTCTGTAGAGGGCTCGTTTACTAACTACTTAATAGTTTTTTACACTGAATTTTTTATAGCGGGCATCGGCGCTTTCTTGTTGTTGCGAAGTAAAAAGGGAAATTATGTTGCTCCGTGGATTGGTTTTATCGTAGGTGTTCATTTTTTCTGGTTAAAAAACATCTTTAAAGATCCTAGCTTGTTTATATTAGCGATATTTATGATAGCCATTGCAGTAATATCACCATGGTTATCCAATAAAATGGGCGTTGCCAATAGTGCAATCACTGGCATTGGATCTGGCACGATTCTGTTTTGCTTTGCCATGCTGGGATTGATTCGCTTCCTATTAGCATAAAGGGCATTTTTAAAACATTAGCTAATCACCCAACAATTAATTGCCGTATCATGATTTTGTTGTTATTCGATTATCGGGCGCATTTCACTGATAAGAATAGAAGGTCACCACGCCATAGGGGGGCATAATGTTAATTGATTGACATAAATGATTATAAGAAAAACCATAAGGAGGAACATACCAATGGAAAATAAACGATTTGAAGAAGTTTACAAACAAGGAAAACTGAATATTGTAAAAGTTATTCGCGATAATGAAACGGGTTGTAACTGATAAACTAAAGTGGACAGTTTCCGCTAAATAAAAGTGAACACTTTATTTGGAAGAATACTTCTTGTTCTTGTTAAAATATACATATGTTTAACAGGGATGGGAGAGAAAAAGGT
>Ga0079226_10003093_pt1 | contig 12818 bp, 24 predicted proteins | sample Poulit2014_FD_76345 | JGI IMG/M metagenome (GOLD analysis project Ga0079226, IMG submission 76345) | Agricultural soil microbial communities from Georgia to study Nitrogen management - Poultry litter 2014 | ecosystem: Environmental > Terrestrial > Soil > Agricultural land | place: USA: Georgia... | reverse complement strand
GCAGGCACGATTCGCAGCCCGCTGTGGACAGGCGGCGGGGTGACGTTTGCCGCCGCGCCGCGCAAGTTTGCGCCCAAGGTCAACCGCAAGATGTATCGTGCGGCCATGCAGGCCATGCTGTCGGAGCTGCTGCGCCAGGAGCGCTTTGTCCTCATCAGCGAGATCGTGCTGGAGAGGCGCAACACCAAGGCCCTGCTGCAGGCGTTGGCCGACAGCGGCGGCACCGCCAGCGGTCTGCTTGTGGTGGCGGCGATGGATGACAATCTGCGTTATTCGGCCCGTAACATCGTCGGTCTGGATGTCGTGGATGTCGCCGGCCTGGATCCGGTGTCATTGGCTGGCGCAGAGCAAATCATGATTACCGAGCAGGCGCTGCAAGCGCTTGAGGATAGGCTGGCATGAATCAAGAGCGCATGTATCAGGTGTTGCAGGCACCGCTGGTATCGGAGAAGAGCAGCAACCTGGCCGACCAGCAGAATCAGGTCATATTCAAGGTTGCCAGGGACGCCAGCAAGGAAGAAATCAAGCGCGCGGTGGAAACCCTGTTTGATGTCAACGTACTGCAGGTCACGACCTGCCAGGTCAAGCCGAAAAGCAAGAGCTTTCGTGGCCGGCCCGGGCAGCGCAAGGGTTGGAAGAAGGCTTACCTGTCGCTCGCCGAAGGTCAGGAAATTAATTTTCTTGACGGCGTGACGGCACAATAAGGATTAGCATCATGGCACTCAGAAAAGCTAAACCGACATCCGCTGGGCGGCGCTTCGTCGTCCAGGTCAGTGACGAGGCCCTGTACAAGGGCCGGCCCCAGGCCGGACTGACCGCGAGCAAGCATCGCACGGGCGGGCGCAACAATGCCGGGCGCACCACCACACGCCATCGCGGTGGCGGTCATCGCCAGCATTACCGCTTGGTTGATTTCAAGCGCGACAAGGAGGGCGTGCCGGCGCGCGTCGAGCGCTTGGAGTACGATCCGAATCGCAGCGCCAATCTTGCCTTGCTGTTGTATGCCGATGGCGAGCGCCGTTACATCATTGCGCCGCGTGGCCTGCGCAGCGGAGACCGAGTTGTCTCGAGTGCCGAAGCTGCCATTCGCCCTGGCAACTGCCTGCCATTGGCGGGTATTCCGATCGGTACTTCGGTGCACTGCGTCGAGATGCGCCCCGGCAAAGGTGGGCAGCTCGGGCGTAGCGCTGGTGTCTCGGTGCGCGTTGCGGCTCGGGCTGGCGACTATGTCACGCTGCGCCTGCGCTCCGGTGAGGCGCGGCGAGTACACGTCAATTGCCGCGCAACCATTGGTGAAGTCGGCAACAGCGAACACTCGCATCGAGTTTTGGGCAAGGCTGGTGCCAAGCGCTGGCGTGGTCGGCGACCAAGGGTGCGCGGGGTATCCATGAATCCGGTCGATCACCCGCATGGTGGCGGCGAAGGCCGTACCAACGGCGGACGCCATCCATCCAGTCCCTGGGGCTGGAAAACCAAGGGCCTCAAGACGCGTACCAACAAGCGCAGCGACAACATGATTGTCCAGCGCAGGTCCAAGCGCAAGAAGCGTTAACTCAGATACAGCAACAGGCACAGGTGGAAAGCAATGCCACGCTCGATTAAGAAAGGGCCGTTTGTAGACCTGCATCTGGCTGCCAAGGTAGAGGCGGCGCAACAGAGCAGCAGCAAGCGTCCGATCAAGACCTGGTCACGGCGCTCGATGATCACGCCCGACATGATTGGTTTGACCATCTCCGTGCACAACGGCAGACAGCACGTGCCGGTGTTCGTGTCGGAAAACATGGTCGGCCACAAGCTGGGCGAATTCGCGCCGACCCGCACGTTCAAGGGCCATTTGGGCGATCGCAAGTCATAAGGTATTGAGATATGGAGACATATGCCAAACTACGCTTTGCCCGGGTGTCGCCGTACAAGGCGCGCTTGGTCGCGGATCAGATCCGCGGGCTGCCAGTCGAACAGGCGCTGGAATTGCTGCGCTTCTCGCGGCGCAAGCCGGCGCGCGTCGTCGGCAAGCTGCTGGAATCAGCCGTGGCCAATGCCGAGCACAACGAGGGGGCGGACATTGACGAATTGCACGTGGCAACCATCATGGTTGACGAGGGCCCGAGCATGAAGCGCATGAAACCGCGGGCACGCGGCAGCGCGGATCGTATTCTCCGGCGCACGAGTCATCTGACCATTCGTGTTGCCGACAAGTAAACGGAAATAGTATGGGTAACAAAGTACATCCCACCGGTTTTCGCCTCGGCGTGACGACGGAGTGGAGCTCGCGCTGGTATGCCGAGCGTTCCGGCTATCGCGATGCGCTCAACACCGATCTCGAAGTGCGCGATTTCATTCGCGACAAGCTGGCGAATGCGCAGGTTAGCCGGATCCAGATTGATCGCCCGGCGCGCTCCGCCCGCATCACGATCCACACGGCGCGCCCCGGTATCGTCATCGGCAAGAAGGGTGAAGACATCGACCGTCTGCGCAACGAAGTGTCGCAACGCATGGGTGTGCCGGTGCACCTGTCGGTCGAGGAAATCCGCAAACCCGAACTTGATGCCTATCTGGTCGCCCTCAATATTGCGCAGCAACTGGAGCGTCGCATCATGTTCCGTCGCGCCATGAAGCGCGCGGTCGGCAATGCCATGCGTCTGGGTGCCGGCGGTATTCGCGTCAACGTTGCGGGTCGCCTCAATGGGGCCGAAATAGCACGTTCGGAATGGTATCGGGACGGGCGCGTGCCCTTGCATACGTTGCGTGCCGACATCGATTACGGACTGGCCGAAGCGCACACCACCTACGGCATCCTTGGCGTCAAGGTCTGGGTGTTCAAGGGCGAGGTGTTCGACAGCAGGCCCGTCGTCGAAGACAAGCCGGCAGAAGCTGGCGCAGCTGCAGGTTAATTCACATGTTACAACCCAAACGAACGAAATATCGCAAGCAGCAGAAAGGGCGCAATCGCGGCCTGGCGCAGCGCGGCAATGCCGTCAGCTTCGGCGAGTATGGGCTCAAGGCGACTACGCGCGGGCGCATTACGGCACGCCAGATCGAAGCCGCGCGTCGCGCCATGACTCGCTACACCAAGCGCGGCGGCAAGACCTGGATTCGCATCTTCCCCGACAAGCCGGTGAGCACCAAGCCAATTGAAGTGCGGATGGGCAAGGGCAAAGGGAATGTCGAATACTGGGTTGCCCAGGTTCAGCCCGGAACCATGTTGTATGAGATCGAAGGTGTGGATCGGGCCGTGGCCCAGGAAGCGATGCGCTTGGCTGCCTCCAAACTGCCAGTGCAGACCACCTTCGTGGAACGCACGATCCTGTAGAGCGCCCAGCGGAGTTGCACATGAAAGCCAGTAAATTGCGCGAACAAACGACTGCCGAGCTGCGGCAAGAGCTGCTGGCCCTGCGTCGGGAGCAGTTCAATCTGCGCATGCAGCAAGCAACAGGGCAATTGGCCCAGACGCACCAGTTCGGCCAGATTCGTCGCAATATAGCGCGCATCAAAACCGTGCTGCGTGAACAGCAGGCGGCAGAGTAACAGTTGGTAAGCAATATGAACGACAGTCAACAGGCAGGCGCCGCAACAGCCGGCTCGCGGCAGCGGGTTCTGATCGGCCGGGTCGTCAGCAACCGCATGGACAAGACCATCGTGGTGTTGATCGAGCGGCGCACGAAGCACCCGCTTTATGAGAAGTACATTCGGCGCAGTACCCGGATCAAAGCGCATGATGCCGACAACACGTGCCGCATAGGCGATGTTGTCGCGATCAGCGAGACGCGGCCGATTTCACGGCACAAATCCTGGGTGCTTGAACGTGTGCTAGAAACTGCCGGCGAATTTGACACGGCAGCAGGCTAAGGCGGGTAGTCACGGTCATGATTCAGACACAATCCATACTCAATGCGGCAGACAACAGCGGCGCGCGCAAGGTCACCTGCATCAAGGTCCTCGGCGGCTCGCACCGTCGCTACGCGCGCGTGGGCGACGTCATCAAGGTCTCTGTGAAGGAGGCGATTCCACGCGGCCGGGTGAAAAAGGGCGAAGTGCTCAATGCCGTCGTCGTGCGCACTCGCAAAGGCGTGCGTCGCAGCGATGGCTCGATCATTCGCTTCGACCGCAATGCAGCGGTGTTGTTGACCGCGCAAAACGAGCCGATCGGCACCCGCATTTTCGGGCCGGTTACGCGCGAGCTGCGGGAAAAGTTCATGCGCATCATTTCCCTTGCACCGGAGGTGTTATGAGCTCACAACGCATACGTCAAGGTGATGATGTCATCATCAACACCGGCAAGGATCGCGGTCGTCGCGGTACGGTGCTGCAGGTGCGTGCGGATCAGCGCGTGCTCGTCGAAGGCATCAACATGGCGAAAAAACATGTTCGTCCCGATCCCAATCAGGGCATCCAAGGCGGCATCGAAGCACGTGAAATGCCCCTGCATGTGTCCAATGTAATGCTCTACAACCCGCAAACCGATAAGGGTGATCGAGTCGGTTTCAAATGGATCGGCGATGGCGACAGCCGGCGCAAGGTTCGTTATTTCAAATCCACCGGCGAAGTGATTGATTCGTAAGTACCATGGATAACGTAAGCAAACACCCTGCCCGATTGCAGGCTATTTACCGCGAACAAATTGTGCCCGCCATGGTCAAGAAGTTTGACTACAGCAGCGTCATGGCCGTGCCCCGGATCAGCAAGATCACGCTTAACATGGGTCTTGGCGAGGCAGTGTCGGACCGCAAGGTCGTCGATGCAGCCATGTCTGACATGGCCAAGATCTCGGGCCAGCAGCCGATCATGACGCGCGCGCGCAAATCGGTGGCCGGTTTCAAGATTCGCGAAGGTTGGCCGATAGGCTGCAAAGTGACTCTGCGGCGCGCCCGGATGTATGAATTCCTGGATCGCCTGCTGAATGTGACGCTGCCCAGGATTCGCGACTTTCGCGGCCTGAGTCCGCGTTCATTCGATGGCCGCGGCAACTATAGTCTCGGCATCCGGGAACAGCTGGTGTTTCCGGAAATCGATTACGACAAGATTGACACGATTCGTGGTCTGGACATCGTCATCTCGACCACTGCAAACAATGATGAAGAGGGACGGGCATTGCTCGACGGATTCCATTTTCCGTTTCGCAACTAGCCCCGGTCCGGAGAGTAGCATGGCAAAGAAAAGCATGATTGCGCGACAAGCAAAACGGAGCCGCACCGTGGCCAAATATGCCGCCAAGCGGGCTGCGATCAAGGAACGCATCAACGATCCACAGGCGACGCCGCAAGAGCGTTTTGCCGCGGTGCAAGAGTTGCAGCGCCTGCCCAGGGACGCCAGTCCAACCAGGCTGCGCAACCGCTGCCGGGCAACAGGTCGTCCGCGTGGCTATTACCGCAAGTTCGGTCTGGCCCGCAACAAGCTGCGCGAGGCCGCCATGCGCGGTGAAGTGCCTGGTCTCACACTCTCCTCTTGGTAGGCTCAACCACAGGTATCGGTACGCATGAGTATGACTGACCCCATTGCCGATATGCTGACCCGTATTCGTAACGGCCAGCAGGCAGAAAAAGACACCGTTGACATGCCTTCGTCACGCCTCAAGCAGGCTATCGCGAGCGTGCTCAAGGAAGAAGGTTATATCACGGATTTCGCAACCGTGGACAATGCCGGCAAGCCGCGCCTGCGCCTGACCTTGAAATATTTTCAGGGCGAGGGTGTGATTGAAAACATCGAGCGCGTGTCCACGCCAGGCCTGCGGGTGTATTGCGGCAAGAAGAACATCCCCGAGGTCGTTGGCGGCCTGGGTATTTCCATTGTCTCGACCTCGCAAGGTGTGATGACCGACCGGGCTGCGCGTGCCGCCGGCCACGGTGGCGAAGTGCTTTGCAAGGTCTCCTGACCCTCGCAGGCGTTATAAGCAGGTAACAGATCATGTCCAGAGTAGCGAAGGCTCCGATTAATCTGCCCAGCGGCGTGGAGTGCAGCGTCGATGGCCGCGAAGTGCGGGTCAAGGGCAAGCAGGGCGCATTGACTTTCCGTCTGCCCGACAGCGTCGATCTCACGGTCGAAGACAATACCGCGACAGCGCGGCCGGTTGGCCGGGTGCGCAACATGGCCATGGCCGGAACGGTGCGCTCCATTCTGGCCAACATGGTGCTTGGCGTGCACGAAGGCTTCGAGCGCAAACTCGAACTGGTGGGTGTCGGCTATCGCGCCCAAGCCCAGGGGAGCAAACTCAATCTATCGCTGGGCCTATCCCATCCGGTAGTGCATGAAATGCCCGAAGGCGTGACGGTCGAAACCCCCAGCCAGACGGAAATCGTGCTGCGATCCTCGGATCGGCAACAATTGGGCCAGGTGGCTGCGAACATACGCAGTTATCGTCCGCCTGAACCGTACAAGGGCAAAGGCATTCGCTTTGCTGAAGAGCGCGTATTGCGCAAGGAAGCAAAGAAGAAATAGATCGCACGGGTGCTGCTCAGGCAGCGCCATTTGCAGGAAACGGATACGAGCATGCACAAGAAATCAGTGACACGATTGCGCCGCGCCCGGCGCGCCCGAAAGCACATCCGCAATCTGGGTGCAACGCGGCTGGCGGTGCACCGCACGCCGCAGCATATTTATGCGCAGGTGATTGCCGCAGACGGCACCACCACGCTGGCGTCCGCGGCGACGGTCGAACAGGATATTCGCAGCCAGTGCCAGGGCACCGGCAATTGCGACGCCGCACGCGTCGTCGGCCAGATAATCGCCGAGCGTGCACAAACGGCAGGTATAGAACAGGTTGCATTTGATCGCAGCGGGTTCGCGTACCATGGCCGAGTCAAGGCGCTGGCCGAGGCCGCGCGTGAACACGGTCTCAAATTCTAATTCGGGATTAGGCAATGGCAGGACGACACGAACAACGTACCGAAGGCGATTTGCTGGAGCGGCTGGTAACCGTCAACCGCGTGGCAAAGGTAGTCAAGGGTGGCCGCCAATTCGGCTTCACCGCACTGACCGTGGTCGGTGACGGCGAAGGCCGGGTTGGCTTTGGTTATGGCAAGGCGCGGGAAGTGCCGCTTGCCATCGCCAAAGCCATGGAGGCAGCACGCAAGAACATGGTGCGCATCCAGCTCAAGGAAGGCGACACCATCCAGCACGACTGCACCGGTCGCCATGGCGCAAGCAAGGTGATCATGCGCCCGGCCTCGCCGGGTACCGGCGTGATTGCCGGTGGCGCGATGCGCGCCGTCTTCGAGGTTGCCGGCGTGGAAAATGTGCTGGGTAAGAGCTATGGCTCGCGCAACCCGGTCAACATGGTGCGCGCGACCATCAATGCGCTGAGTGCCATGCACGATCCCGAGCACATCGCCGCCAAGCGCGGCAAGACTGTCGCCGAACTGACGGCCTGATGGGGCAAAACCATGGCTGAAGTGAACAAGCAACAAATAAAGGTCACGCTGATCAAGAGCCCCATCGGGCGCCTGCAGAGTCAGCGTGCCTGCATCCGCGGCCTGGGGCTGAAGCGCATGCACTATACGGTGACGCTGCCTGACACTGCGGAGAATCGCGGCATGATCAACAAGATCGTCGACATGCTCAAGATTGAGGAAGCCTGACATGAAACTCAACGATTTACACCCGGCCGCCGGTGCGCGCCGGGTGCGCAAACGCGTCGGCCGCGGCCCCGGCTCCGATTTGGGCAAGACCGGAGGACGCGGCCACAAGGGCCAGAAGGCACGCTCTGGCGGTTACCGCAAGACCGGTTTCGAAGGCGGTCAGATGCCGCTGCAGCGGCGCGTGCCAAAGCGTGGTTTCAACAGCGCCATGCAAAGAGCCGCGACGGTGCGCTTGGATAGTCTGAACAAGCTGCAAGGTGAGATTGACTTGGCCGCTCTGAAGCGGGCGCGCTTGGTGCCACGCAGTACCGAGCGTGCAAAAATTGTCCTGAAAGGGGAACTGCAACAGGCTGTAACCATCAAAGATATTGCCGTCAGCGCAGGTGCCGCGAAGGCCATTGCTGATGCCGGCGGAACGGTCACGGCCAGCGAGTAATTAATGGCGAAACGATCACGCAACCAGGCGAGCGGCATGCAGCCCCAGGCCAACACCCTGGCCGAAGTGCGCAAGCGCCTGTTATTTCTAGTGGGCGCGCTGATCGTGTACCGGATTGGCACCTTCATTCCGGTGCCGGCGATCGATCCGCAACAGCTCAGCATGCTGTTCGAGCAGCAGTCCGGCACGATTCTTGATGTCGGCATCATGTTCACAGGCGGCGCCTTGCGGCGTCTGTCGCTGTTTGCGCTTGGCGTCATGCCCTATATTTCGGCCGCCATCATCATGCAGCTCATGAGTGCGACGGTTCCGTCCCTCAAGGAGCTCAAGAAGGAAGGCGAATCCGGCCGGCGCAAGATCACCAAGTACACGCGCTACGGCACCCTGGCGCTGTCCCTGTTTCAGTCTCTGGGCACCAGCATTGCCTTGTGGGGCCAAGGCATCGCCGTGGCCGGCGTGACTCAGTACAGCTTTATTTTCACCACCACCGTGTCGCTGGTGACCGGCGCCATGTTCCTCATGTGGCTGGGTGAGCAGATTACCGAACGCGGCATCGGCAATGGCATTTCCATCATCATCTTCGCCTCCATCGTCTCCGGGCTGCCTTCGGCGCTTGGCGGCACGCTGCAGCTGGTCAGCACCGGCGAACTGCATGTGTTCACGGCCCTGGCGATCCTCATCGGCGCGCTGCTGGTCACTGGTTTCGTGGTTTTCATGGAGCGCGGGCAACGGCGTATCCCGGTGCACCATGCCCAGCGCCAGCGCGGTCGGCGCATGTATGCGTCGCAGACTCAGCATTTGCCGCTCAAGGTCAACATGTCGGGTGTCATCCCGCCGATTTTCGCCTCCAGCATCATTTTGTTTCCGGCCACCGTGATTCGCTTCATCGGCGAAGGCAGCGCCATTGGCAGCTGGGTGTCGAACGCGATTGCGCCGGGGCAGCCACTGTACGTGCTGTTCTACTCCGGCATGATCATCTTTTTCTGCTTTTTCTATACGGCCCTGGTTTTTGATTCCCGGGAGACGGCGGACAACCTGAAGAAGTCGGGCGCCTTTATTCCCGGTGTGCGTCCTGGCATGCAGACCGCGAATTACATCGATACGGTGCTGACGCGGCTGACGGTGACCGGCGCAATTTACGTGACAGCCGTCTGTCTGCTTCCAGAGCTGCTGATTCTGCAGTATAATGTACCGTTCTATTTTGGTGGCACATCCCTGCTGATCATCGTAGTCGTGGTCATGGACTTCATGTCGCAATTGCAGGCGCATCTGATGTCGCACCAATACGAAGGCCTGATGAAAAAGCAGCACCTCAAGGGCGGCTCTTCGCGCGCCAGCATGCTGCGCTAGGTTGAAGATCTTTCTTCTAAGTAGGCGTCATCAGCCCGAATCATTTAGAGACATACCATGAAAGTACGAGCTTCTGTAAAGAAAATCTGCCGCAATTGCAAAGTGATCCGCCGTCACGGCTCAGTGCGAGTCATTTGCACCACGGATCCGCGGCATAAGCAAAGGCAAGGTTAAGAGCGGGCAAACTTGGCATAAGGCGTCGGATACGCTATAATAAGTGGCTTTTCTGGCGACATTACCCGAATGCCATTTCCCGGTCGCCGAGCAATCCAAGACACGCTGTTCGACAGTTCGGAGAAATGAACAATGGCGCGAATCGCAGGGGTTAATCTCCCGATCAACAAACATGCCGTAGTGGCGTTGACTTCATTGTATGGCATCGGCCCATCGCGCGCAGCAGCAATCTGTGCCGCAGCGAATGTGGCCAGCGATGCCCGCATCAAGGATTTGACCGAAGGCGAAGTCGAAGCGCTGCGCACCGAGGTCGGGCGCTACTCGATCGAAGGCGATCTGCGCCGTGAGGTTTCCATGAACATCAAGCGCTTGATGGATCTTGGCTGCTATCGCGGTCTGCGCCACCGGCGCGGCCTGCCCGTGCGTGGCCAGCAGACCAAGACCAATGCGCGCACCCGCAAGGGCCCGCGTCGCCCGATTCGACGCTAGCGTTTCACTGCATCAGGTAGTTCAGGTAGAATAATATGGCCACAGCAGGCAGCAGTTCCGCCACTCGCACGCGCAAGGCGCGTGCGCGCGCGAATGTCACCGACGGCATCGCCTTCGTGTACGCAACATTCAACAACACCATCATCACGATCTCCGATCGCCAGGGCAACGTACTGTCCTGGTGCACTTCCGGCAGCTGCGGCTTCCGTGGCTCTCGCAAGAGCACGCCGTTCGCAGCCCAGGTGGCGGCGGAACGCGCCGGCGAAGGCGCCGCACAATACGGTGTCAAGAATCTGGAAGTGCGGATCAAGGGGCCTGGTCCGGGCCGGGAAGCAGCGGTGCGTTCGCTCAATGGCGCCGGCTTCCGGGTGACCAGCATCATCGACGTGACCCCGATCCCGCACAATGGTTGCCGGCCACCGAAAAAGCGCCGCGTGTAGTTGTACTAGAGAGTCAGATCAATGGCGAAATATACCGGTCCAAAATGCAAGCAATCGCGCCGCGCGGGCACCGACCTGTTTCTCAAGGGGCGTGGCCGCTCGCTGGAAGGCAAATGCAAGATCGACACCCTGCCGGGCGCCCATGGCGGCGGCCGCCGGCAGCGCTTGTCCGATTATGCGCTGCAGTTGCGCGAGAAGCAGAAGCTGCGGCACATGTATGGTGTGCTCGAGCGCCAGTTCCGCAACTACTACAAGAAAGCTGCGCAGCAGAAAGGCTCAACCGGTGTCATGCTGCTGCAATTGCTTGAATCGCGTCTGGATAATGTCGTCTATCGCATGGGCTTTGCCGCCACGCGTGCCGAGGCTCGCCAGCTGGTGAATCACAAGGCGGTGGCGGTGAATGATTATCCGGTCAATATTCCATCCTACCAGGTGCGGGTTGGCGATACCATCGCGATTCGCAACAAGGCCAAAAACCAGAACCGCATCATCGAAGCCATGGACGTGGCCACCCAGACCGGCCTCAGCGAATGGGTGGACGTAGACAACAAGGGGCTCAAGGGCGTGTTCAAGTCCTTGCCCGATCGCGACCAGATTTTGCCCGATATCAACGAAAATCTGGTTGTTGAGCTTTATTCCAAGTAATTGACGCTGTCGCAAACAGCGAGAGGTATTAATACATGCAGACGGGAGCCAGCCAATTGCTCAAGCCGCGTTTGGTCGAGGTTGAGCGATTCAACGATCGCCGTGCCCGCATCGCACTCGAACCGCTGGAGCGCGGCTACGGCCATACGCTGGGCAATGCGATGCGCCGCATCCTTTTGTCCTCAATTCCTGGTGCTGCCATCGTGGAAGCGCGTATCGATGGTGTATTGCATGAATACACCACGGTCGAGGGCATGCAGGAGGACGTGATCGACGTTTTGCTCAATCTCAAGAACGTGGCCGTGCGCATGCATGCCCGTACGGAAGCCGAGTTGCGCTTGCATGCCACCAAGCCGGGCCCGGTCACGGCCGGCGACATCGTCACCGACCACGACGTGGAGATCGTCAACCCGGATCTGGTCATTGCCAACCTGACCAGCGGCGAGCTGAACATGACGCTCAAGGCGAGAACCGGCCGCGGCTACGTGCCGGCGCGTAGTAAAGCAGAACAGGGTGGTGAAGACACCGGCGGCAGCGAAATCGGCGCCTTGCGCCTCGATGCCTCGTTCAGCCCCATTCGCCGTGTCAGCTACGATGTCGAGCGTGCGCGGGTGGAGCAGCGCACTGACCTCGACAAGCTGGTGCTCGATATCGAAACCGATGGCAGCATCGAGCCCGAACAGGCAGTGCGCACGGCGGCCGGCACGCTGTATGACCAGCTGTCCGTGTTCGTCGATCTGGAGGCGCAGGAAGAGCCGGGCGCGGAAGCCGAAACAGGCACCGTCGATCCGGTACTGCGCAAGCCGATTGAGGAGTTGGAGCTGACCGTACGTTCAACCAACTGTCTCAAGGCCGAGGACATCCATTACGTGGGTGATCTCGTTCAGCGTACTGAACACGAGTTGATGCGCACCCCGAATCTGGGCAAGAAGTCCCTGACCGAAATCAGCACGGTTCTGGCCGAGCACGATCTCGCGCTCGGCATGACCGTGGACAACTGGCCGCCGGCAGATCTCGTGGAGACGGAAAAGAGCGCCTGAGGGCGCCATCTGGGCCGATTTTGGCACGCCACAACTAGCAACCAGTGCTCAAGGAATAATCATCATGCGCCATCTCAAGAGTGGTACCAACCTTGGTCGCGATGCGGCTCATCGCAAGGCCATGCTGCAAAACATGTCGGCTTCGCTGTTCAAGCATGAGTTGATCAGGACAACCCTGCCGCGGGCCAAGATGCTGCGCACCGTGGCCGAACCGCTGATCACGTTGGGCAGGAAGGACAGCGTAGCCAACCGGCGCCTGGCCTTTTCCCGGCTGCGCGACAAGGAAGCCGTCGGCAAGCTGTTTGCCGAGCTGGCGCCACGCTATGCCGATCGCCCCGGTGGTTATGTACGCATCCTCAAATGTGGTTTCAGACAAGGCGACAACGCCCCGATGGCTTTCGTGGAGTTGGTCGACCGTCCCATGGACGAAGAAGACGAAGACGACGACTGAGAGTCCCACCGTCGATAGCGCTTGCATCTGCCTTGAATGGCTGCAGCACAAAAAAAGCCGGCATGAGCCGGCTTTTTTGTGGGAGCTGACTGCGATTCGATTAGAGCCTTTTTCGTGTTTCTCGGTTCACACATTGCTGTCTAAAATGTGCTCAGGCAAGGCGCGAGGAGTGAAGTTTGGTCATTCCAAATGAACGACGAGCAACGCCGCATGAGTGCATTT
>Ga0079226_10003092_pt1 | contig 12819 bp, 15 predicted proteins | sample Poulit2014_FD_76345 | JGI IMG/M metagenome (GOLD analysis project Ga0079226, IMG submission 76345) | Agricultural soil microbial communities from Georgia to study Nitrogen management - Poultry litter 2014 | ecosystem: Environmental > Terrestrial > Soil > Agricultural land | place: USA: Georgia... | reverse complement strand
TACAAAGCACATTTATTTCGCAGCAGTAGGTCACATTAAAACAAATTATCATTTATTGCGTCTAGAATTTTCTGGATGCGCTTGAATTTGAAATAATGCGTCTAGATTTTGATTGATGCGCTTGAATTTCAGTTTACTGCACAGTATATATCAACTGCGAAGATTTAAAGGCGACAACACTAAAGAAAAGAGCCTGAATTTTTAAAATAAGACAATCTTTTTAATTCACCATTTCTTTGTTTTTAAATAAACAGATGGATGCTAGAAGAAGGCAGCCAATAAGTATACAAAGAATGACAGATGTTCCGATTAAGCCACTCGATATCGTATTACTTTTCAATCATTTCGTGAATATGAATGGAAAGTTGATTTGGAAACAAAGTAAGTTGATGTCCGAAAATCATATTGATAACGCTCATAGCAACCAGCGTTATAACCGTACAGGCAACAACAAGCCCAGGTGCTTTAAATAAAGTATTGTAAAACATAGAAATGGATAATATAAAAGTAAACAATAACCCATAGAAGAAAACAATTTGCAATATCGTTAGAAAACGCATGTCACCAAATAATAGATTCGTATAATACCAGTTGACGAGCATTCCTAAAAAAAGAGCGACCCATACTAACAGAGTGAGTGACAACCATTTTGCAGTAACGTAGTTATGATAGCGGACAGGCTTGACTAAAATTATTTCGAGGATACCGCGCTGTCTTTCTCCAGCAATCGTCCCCATCGAAATCAAAGCAATAATAAGTACACCGAATATATTTAATTGTTCTAAACTCATCATCTTACTTCCGTCGGGGCGAGGGAGGGAATGTCGATGACTGCTCCTTCCGGGACGCCACCAGCCATCTCAATAATTTCTGGTAGATAATAGTAAGAAAGGGGATCCATCGTCGTCAGCAACATCATCACAATTGGAACCCAAATCCATTTTTGTTACGCCAATTTTCTAGCATTTCTTTTTGAAAGATGGTGATCCATTGCACGATTTAGTTCACCGCCTTTAAAAACACATCTTCAAGAGAGGCGCGATTCACAGTAAACTGAGTAAGTGGCCAATCGTATTTAGATACGTTTTTTAAAATTTCTAGTCTAGCATCTTCGATATTTTCTACTGTCACATGAATGTTATCTCTTTCGATTGTTGCAGCCGCCACAGAATCTAGCGATAGGATTTTTTGTTTATATGAAGAAAGGTCTTTGGAAAAATTAATTCTATTTTGTTAGTTTGATATTCTTTTCGCAATGTTTCCATGCTTCCAGCCTCAACGATTTTCCCTTGATGCAATACAATCACCATTTGTTTTCTCTACTCGAATCCAATCAATTAACGCCACAATGATCAAAATCGTTTGAATGCTAGCAGGGGAAGAATAATTTCCCATGGGATTTCAGATAACATATCCATTAAACTGACCCCCTTTATATTAAAAATATAGGCGGTACGACAATTGCCAGGATGATTACTCCGATGACAGTCCATGATGCCGGGTGCGCCCAGTTATTCGTCCAACCAACACCAAAGCGCTTTTCTATAAAAATTGCCGGATCATTTTTATTGAAGTAGAACTGTCCGAGCTTCCAGTATCGGTCATCATCACGATCGATTGCATTTTCATTGGATCGTTTTCCAACTTTTACTCGACTGCCGCCTTGACCGGTTGTCAATGCAAGAATAAGCGTCGTAGCGATAATGATGATCGTTATAGTGAATAAAACCGTATTTTCATATGTGAGTAACGTTGGAAAAATAAGAGTGAGTTGCAAGAACATGATCAAGATCTGTGTCAATGCAGCTGTCCAAATTAAATATGCTGACCATCTTCTTCTGAAAATAATATTTTGCTGTTTCGATTTTTCAGGATTTTCCGCACTCACTTGTTGTTTTGAATTTTTAATGACGAAATTTATACATATAAATACAATGAGCATAAAGACTTGTGTTCCAGGTAAAAATAAAAGATTTCCGATTGACTTAGCTTCATAGGTTACGTTGCCAGAAATATCCGTGTGCATCGGGATTTTATCCGGAATGTGATCATAAAGAATAAGCGTAGCGGTGATAGTAGCAATTATGATGATCAAAGAAGTAAGGAACCACCAATTAGAATAAATCAATTTTTCTTGACGAAATTTTATATCAACAACAAAAGATTGTTTTCGGTCTTCCTGCCAATTATCAATTGCTTTCAATTGTTTCATTTTAAAATGAAAAGGAAGATAAAGAATAAAGGCGGCAACGATATATGCTAGTAAAATAATGGTATACACAATATACATGACGCTTTGACTAAGCAGGGGTACTAAAATGAACAATACGGTAGCTAAAAATATGCCGACGATAAGTAGAGTAAGCATATATTTTTTGCGCATCGCTTTAAAGTCATCACGATCGTATAAAGATGCAGGAATCGAAACACCAAAATTTTCTGTTTTCCTTGTCAAATAGGGAATAAAAGCAAGGATTAAACTAGTGAATAAAAACAATATAATTAAAAAGTAAATTTGACTGGTCATTTTTGATCACCTTTTTCAAGTTCGTCATAAATTATCTTACATAATTCCAAATAACTTTCTTTACTCATCCCGCGACAGACTGAATCGGCAATTAAAGGACGAAGGGTAGCTGTTAATTTTTTTTCATATAGTTTATCTACTTTTGGTGCTCCATCAGGGTTGACAACAACACCGCGCTGACGATGAATGAGCAAATAACCTTCCTGTTTTAATTGTTGATACGCTTTATTTACCGTATGGAGATTAATTCCAATATCACTTGCCAGCGCACGAACGGATGGCAGTCTTTCTCCTGGTAGAAGTTGTTTCTTGGCAATCCCGATAATGATTTCATTTTTCAGTTGTTCATAAATAGGAATTTCAGATTCAAAATCCAATTGTATATACATTTTATCAACCTTATCAATTGTAATATATGTTATATATGTAGTATAACATGAGTTTATTAAAATACAAATAAAAAAAGAGCTTAAATAACTCTTCAGCTCTAGTCTATATTTTAAAATTAAGATACAACTTCTGTCGATGCTGTTGTAGTGAGTAGAGCAAATTGCATGCATGATGCATAATGCTCTTTCGTAATGACAAAGAGATTATACTCTTCACCGTTTTTATTGATGGAACGGTAAACATCGGGATTCAACTCATTAGCATTTTCGATATATGACATTTTTGAAATAGCTTTTAGAGAGCGCAAATTCGTTTTTCTCACCTTCATAAATACTGTCTCGATATCAAGTGAGAAAAAAAGCTCATCTAAAAATTGTTGTTTAGCAATTTTATTATATCCTTTACCAAAATACGGCTTACCTACCCAAGTTGCCAAAAAACCGCCTTTTTTATATATTTCATATAAACCAATTGTACCAATTGGCTGTTCATATTCATCAAAAATCGTCCTAGAAATGAGTTCCCCATTATGTTCAGCTTCTATTACTTGTTTTGTTAAAAAATAGAACTTATCAACCGTATTTGCTTTATGGCGTATATATGGATATACATCCGGATGAGTAGATAATTCAAATAATACTGGTACTTCAAGTAAATCTCGTTTTTTGAGCATGAAAATACACCCTCCTTTTTGAAATAAGTTGGGTGCCCAAACAAGGGATAAGTCTGGCATGGTGGACACCCACGAATTTTAGTTAATTTACCAACGAAAATTCGGGGTAGGAATCGAACCTACTAGAACCAGAGAACCTCTTGGTGGCGCACCATTTGCCTTCCCTTTTATATCGAGACTATTCATTTACTACTAGCAAATATTAATGTCAATTTATTTTAACACGGATATATGCAAAAAGGGAATACTTAATTTTAAAAATGAATAAGAAATTTTAAGTGATGACAAAACGATTAATAAACGTTCAATGTAATAATTTGTTATGATAGATGTGGAGGTGATTCAATCGGTGCGGACAATAACAAAAATCTCCAAACAAAAGAAAACACCTGACCGATACAATATTTTCTTAGATGATATTTACGAATTTAGTGTTAGTGAGGATATATTAGTTACGTTTCATTTACGAAAAGGACTAACCTTATCGGAAAATGATATTAACGAAATAATGGACAATGATTCTTGGCATCGATTTTATACGCAAGCGATTCAATTTTTAAGTTATCGCATGCGATCTGAGCAAGAAATGCGAGTATACTTCCATAAAAAAGAGGTCACCCCTCCGATAATTGAAGGAATCATTGCGAAATTAAAAGAAAATAAATATATAAATGACAGTGATTTTGCTAATGCTTTTGTAAGAGATCGGATGCATCAATCATCGAAGGGTCCCGTTCTTATCGCACAAGAGCTTACGGAAAAGGGAGTTAGTATTTCAATCGCCAATGAAGCAATAAAACAATACAGTAAGAAAAAACAATTTGAAAAGGCGTTTGCCTGGGCCAAAAAGCAACAAAAAAGAAAAAATAGAAAATCTTATCAGCAACAAAATGAACAGTTGAAGGTAAAGCTTGCCCAGAAAGGATTTGATTCCGAGGTAGTTCAAGCAGTTTTTCAAGAAGTAAAGCAAGATATGAATGAGCAAGAGGAGTTAGCGGCAATTGCGTTTCATGCGGATAAACTTTATAAAAGGTATGCAAAAAAGTATACTGGCATCGAGTTAAAAATGAAGTTAAAAGCAGGATTATACCGACGAGGGTTTCAAAGTGACTTGATTAACGAATATGTAGAGAAATTAGATGATTCAATGTAAAATAGAGACGGTAAGGAGATGACAAGAATTGAAATATCGTTATAGTGATTATTCAGTAGAACAACTTCGAGCAGAACTAGGTAAAGTAAAAGAAAAAGCACAAACAGCAGAACAGTTAGGAGAAATTAATAAGGTGGCTATTTATGAAAGAAAGATACAAATTATTTCTTCTTACATGTTAAATCCCGATGAATATAAAGCAAATGATATCCACCAGTTACAAGGAGATCCAGGATATAAATTTAAAATTAATTATATCAACGGTATTATGGCATGGGGCCACCGGATTAATTTATTGGGAGAAATATTGGAACAAGAAGAGGCATTACCAATTGCCATGCTTGGTGAAAAGATAGAAGAGTTATAAAAAGTGAAGCGTTTGATAGGGGAACGCTTCACTTAAATGTAACTAAGTTGGACTATCTCCAAATAGTAATTTTTTCTGTAACTTTTGTTCGGAGTATATCCAGCCAGTGTACGAATTAATAATATTTAGATGTGGATCAATTTGTGCTACAGCAACAAAAGGGTAACGTCCTTTCGAGCGATAGCGTAAATCGATAAAGCGAACCTCTGTAAATCGTTCATTTTCAGTAATCTCCCATCGATAGACTGGGGAAAACGATAAGAAAGCTTCAATATTTTTGTCCGTTTTCGCAATTTCAATTATTTTTGATTTTGGCAGAGGAATGCGTTCAAACTCATCCATTAATTGAATATGCCCATTTTCAACCGAACCTACATAAAATCGATCTTCTGTAGTAATCGCTACTCTCCAATTATTTTGTTTCATCGTCGGTGATGTAGCAACATGTTCGGTTGTTGGAAAGTACTCATAAATTTTTTTAACAATTTCTCTTTTATCGGAATAACGTTTTATATAGTAAAGAGTGATTATTCCATAGATCATTAAAAACGTGTAACCAGGGTGAGCACCTAATATCCAGGCAATAATCCCAACGACATGTAAAGAGAATATATATGGGTCAAACGTATTAATAAACCCTAATGCAATCCATTTATGCGAAAAAGGTCGATACGCTTGTGTACCGTATGCATTAAATATATCGACAAATACGTGTACGATGACTGCTAAAAATGTCCAGAGCCATAGATGCAATAAGGAAATCCCTGGAACAAACATATAGATGATTGCAGCAATCAAAATACCCCAAAAGATCACTGCAGGAATAGAATGGGTTAATCCACGGTGATTACGAATGTAAACGGCATTATTTTTTAACTTTAAAATGGTATCAAAATCGGGTGCTTGTGAACCAACAAGTGTTCCAACTAACACAGCATTAAACAATGTTGGATCATTTGCCACTACTGGGTCAAGTGTTGCAAGCCCTCCTAGTGCAATTCCCATTACCACATGGGTTCCTGTATCCATATGTTGTCTGTGTCCTCCTTTAATACTATATGTATCTTATTGTAACATAATGAGGTGATCAATTGACGGACAAAGCATTACAAAAATTTGACATTCATGTATTTCAACGAAAGCTTCTCCAGTGGTATTATGAAAATAAACGTGATCTTCCTTGGAGAAAAACGAATGATCCATACAAAATATGGGTTTCGGAAATCATGTTACAACAAACGAAAGTAGATACAGTTATTCCTTATTATGAGAAGTTTATGAAACGTTATCCAACAATTTTTGATTTAGCGAGAGCAAAGGAACAAGAGGTACTAAAAGAATGGGAAGGACTAGGATATTACTCACGAGCGAGAAATTTACTAGAAGCGACAAGAGAAGTTGTAGCAACATATGAAGGACAAGTACCTAATAACCCTAAAAAATTAGGAGCATTAAAAGGAATTGGACCATATACAAAAGGTGCTATTTTATCGATTGCATTTCAACAAGCTGAACCGGCAGTTGATGGTAATGTCATGCGCGTATTATCGCGGGTTCTATTGATAAAAGATAATATAAGTGAATATAGGGTAAGAAGCCGATTTGAAGATATAGTAAGAGAATTGATAAGTAATGTTGATCCAGCTTCTTTTAATCAAGGCTTAATGGAACTAGGAGCTCTAGTTTGTACTCCACGATCACCATCTTGTTTGCTTTGCCCAGTTCAAAACGAATGTCGTGCGTTTCAAGAAGGAATTCCCCATCAATTACCAGTAAAATTAAAAAATAAAAAGCAACGTGTCGTTTCGTATAGCGTATTCATTATTCAAGATGATGAGGGTAGAATTGCCATTGAACAGCGGCCAAATAAAGGTCTTCTTGCGAATATGTGGCAATTTCCAATGGTATCTCAAACCATTTATGAAAAAGGGGAAGTAAATGAGTGGTTACAAAGGGAATATGGAATACAAATGAATGTAAAGAATAAATTAGGCAATGTAAAGCATATTTTTACACATAAAATATGGGAATTAACTGTACATTTAGCACAATATATACATACAAGTACTGAGCCTACTATGTTATTTATACCGCCAGAAAAGTTAAGTGATTATCCTTTTTCAGTAGCCCATTTAAAGGTTAAAAGACTACTTGAAGAACAGTAATTGTATAATTTTTTCCATATAATACCAATAAGCAGTTTTGGATAACTTTTACCAAGTTGGATAAGTTAATTACTGCGGAGGTGATATAAATGGCAAAAAATCGTAAGCCACAAGATGCAGGAACGAATGTTCAAAAAGTAAGGAAACAAAACCAACAGGCTGCACAATCACAGCCAGGTCAATACGGTACAGAATTTGCTGAAGAAACTGACCCACAAGAAGTGAGAAGACAAAATCAGAAATCACAACAGAATAAAAAATAAATACATGGATATCAGGAAAGCTTTCCTTTTTAGGAAAGCTTTTTTAAATGGATCAAATGAAATTTCGATCATAAAAGTAATGGTTATTGGACAATCGATTTCTTAGGAAAATTCTGTGCTTTCATCAACTTAAAAGGAAAACTTTTATATTAGCTAATTAATTGAAACAATAAACTTTTATTTTAAACCTTCTAACTGTATACTAAATATATTGATAAAAAGAAGGGCAGGTCTATGACAACTCCAAAAATTGGTTCAACTATTGAAATTTTAAGTTTAAAACATAATCATAAGATGCATCGGCGATGGCTAAAAAACTTCGTGATGTATAGTGATGACCATTTAGTAATTGGAGGGAACGATCGAACGGTAGTCGAGGAGTCTAACAAAACGACGTGGCGTACGACTGAACCTGCAATTTTTTATTTTGATAAACGCTATTGGTTTAATATTGTCATTGTTATAAAAGAGACAGATTATTATTATTACTGTAATTTGAGCACTCCTTTTACGTATAAAAAAGCAATATTACAATATATTGATTATGATATAGATGTTATTGTTCAATCTGACTTAACATATACTATCGTTGATCAAAAGGAATTCAAAGAAAATAAAAATCGGTATGATTATCCATTATCTATTCAATATACCATTCAGCATCATTTGTTTATATTACAAGAATGGATCAATCACCAAAAAGATCCTTTTAATAAGGAGTTTTTTGATCGATGGTACCGTACATTTTCGCATATAAAAAATTGATGGCCTTGTTACGTTTGTAGCAAGGCTTTACGATGCACTGTGACATCTGTTTGAATAGTGGAGATGAATACCGATGATGACATGGTTCTTTAGAAATTAAATATAAACTGCGATAAATAAAGGAAGATTGATAATGGGTAGTATTAAACAGTATATGAAATTTGTCAAACCGTATATGTGGCAAATCTTGTGGACGATCATCATAGGGATATTAAAATTTGCCATTCCATTACTTATACCACTCATTTTAAAGTATGTGATAGATAATATTATTCAGGGCGATATTTCACAGACAGAAAAATTAACGAACCTCTTTTGGTTAATGGGTATTTCGTTTACCGTTTTTCTTATTTTACGTCCACCAATTGAGTATTACAGACAGTACTTAGCACAATGGGTTGGAAGTAAAATATTATACGATTTGCGAGATAGCCTTTTTGATCACATCCAACGATTAAGTTTGAAATATTATTCAAATACAAAAACAGGAGAAATCATTTCCCGGGTAATACATGATGTTGAACAGACGAAAGTATTCGTCATCACAGGATTAATGAATGTTTGGTTAGACGCTATAACAATCTTAATTGCAATTTCCATTATGTTAACGATGAATGTAAAGTTAACGATCGTTTCCATCATTTTGTTTCCGCTGTTTGGATTTGCGGTTAAATATTTTTATGCCAGATTACGTAAATTAACACGGGATCGTTCCCAAGCATTAGCCGAAGTTCAAGGGCATCTTCATGAACGTGTACAAGGGATACCTGTCACGCGTAGTTTTGCTTTAGAAGATTATGAACAGGATCAGTTTGATGAGCGAAATCGAAACTTTCTTCAAAAAGCAATTGATCATACGAAGTGGAATGCAAAAACATTTGCTGCTACGAATACAATCACTGATTTAGCACCACTTTTAGTGATTGCCTTTGCAGGATATCAAGTGATTGTAGGAGGATTAACTGTTGGAACAATGGTTGCGTTTGTTGGATATATGGAAAGAGTATATAACCCTCTCCGAAGACTCATAAACGCATCGACGACTTTAACTCAGTCTATTGCATCGATTGATCGAGTTTTTGAATTTATGAATGAATCATATGATGTACAGGATAAGAAAAATGCAATCGAATTAAATCGAGTAGCAGGCGATATTGATATTGAAAATGTTTCCTTTCAATATAATGAAGATGAAGAAGAAGTTTTACAACAAATAAATTTACACGTAAATAAAGGAGAAACGATTGCATTAGTAGGAATGAGCGGCGGTGGGAAATCGACATTGATTAGTCTCATTCCACGATTTTATGATGTAATTGAAGGAAAAATTAAAGTTGACGGGATTGATATCCGTGATGTAACACAACGATCTTTGCGCAATAATATTGGAATGGTATTACAAGATAATATTTTATTTAGTGAGTCAATCGCTATGAATATTCGAATGGGAAATCCGTATGCAACAGATGAAGAAGTAATTGAAGCGGCTAAAGCTGCGAATGCACATGAATTTATCGAAGCACTCCCCGAAAAGTACAATACACTCGTTGGAGAGCGTGGTGTAAAACTATCGGGTGGACAGCAGCAGAGAATAGCAATCGCTCGTGTGTTTTTAAAAAATCCACCGATCCTTATTTTTGACGAGGCGACATCGGCTTTAGATTTAGAGAGTGAGCACACGATTCAAGAAGCGTTAGAAAAGTTAGCCGCTGATCGGACGACATTTATCGTTGCACACCGTCTCGCTACGATTACTCATGCAGATCGAATTGTAGTTCTTGAGCATGGAAAAATTACCGAAGTAGGAACGCACGTAGAACTCATGCAAAAAGAGGGTAGCTATTATGACTTATATCAAGTACAAGATTTTGATCACGACCACCAACTTGTTCAATAAATAAAGTATTACAGTCTAGGCAAAAACGCTTAAATGTAATTGATCACCTTTTAAGGGGGAACTCTAATAACGAGTTCCTCTTATTTAATTTAAAAAGGATATTCAGACAAGCTGTCACATAAACATTAGGAAAGAGATAATCTAAGTGAGGCTGTTATTTAATGAATATTATAATAATATCCATTATATTTGCGGTGATCTTCAAAAGTGTCATGCAGTTTATAACGGATAAAGAAGTAAATCAACGCGTAAAAGCAGGACCTAAAACAAGTATATCTTTGGAAGTATTTTATACACTAATCATTATTTATTGTATTGTAATAATCGGGTTTGGATTAATTTACTTTTTGTTATCCTTTTATGATGTAATGCTTATTGATAACGTAGCAAATGATAATATTACCATAAAAAACTTACTATTTCGTTGCTTTTATTTTAGTGGTGTTACTTTATTAACAATAGGTTATGGAGATATCACTCCTATTGGAATCGGAAGATTTGTTGCAATTATTCAAGCATTAATTGGATATTTATTACCGACTGCCTTCGTATTAAAATTGGTTCATATGAACTTTCAGAAAAAAGAACGATAAAATTTATTTAGGCATGTCAACCCCTTATGTTATAGTATAAGTATACAAGTATAATGGAGGGATTTTGATGTCAGTAGAAATTGGGAAAAAAGCACCTGATTTTACGTTACAAAATCAAGCAGGTGACAATGTAAGTTTATCTGATTTTGAAGAAAAAAACATTGTGCTCTACTTTTATCCGAAAGATATGACTCCAGGATGTACAACACAGGCTTGTGATTTTCGGGATAATTATGATGCTTTTAAAGATCTAAATACGGTTATTATCGGAATTAGTCCTGACCCAATTGAACGCCACCAAAAATTTATTGATAAACACGATTTACCTTTTCAATTACTTGCTGATACAGAACAAGAAGTAGCAAAACGTTATGATGTATGGAAATTAAAAAAGATGTTCGGAAAAGAATTTTACGGAATTGAACGCTCTACATTTACTATTGATCAAGAAGGAATTATTCAAAAAGAATTTCGTAAAGTCCGTGTGAAAGGTCATATTGAGGAGACCTTAGACTTTGTCAAAAATAATTTAAGTAACTAAAGTTGAGTGATTTCAGTGAGAATATATACACGATCGGGAGATCAAGGAACAACTTCTTTAGTGTCCGGTAAACGAGTTTCAAAAACAGATTTGCGGGTCGAGGCTTACGGAACATGCGATGAAGCAAATTCATTGATTGGTTTTGCACTTAGTCTGTTAGAGGATGTTACTTGGGAAGAAAAAGAAGAGTTTTCAACTAAAATGTATCGTATCCAGACGATTTTATTTCATGTAGGAGCAGAACTTTCTACCCCAAGTGGGAGAGAAGTAGCCTGGAAATTAAAACGAGAACATATAGACGAATTAGAAGAACAAATAGATGAATGGAGCAGGACTTTACCGGAACTTACCCAATTCATTTTACCTTCTGGTCATCAAGTGTCAAGTGCGCTGCATTTAGCAAGAACTGTCGTTAGGCGTGCGGAACGAATGGCTGTAGGAATCGAAGATGAATTAAATCATTCATTCGTGATCGCCTACTTAAATCGGCTGTCTGATTATTTATTTGTCGCAGCAAGATATGTAAATTATCAATTAAACGGGAAAGAAATCCCATTGCAGGTGGGAGATTAAACATATCAATGTAAGAATATTACTGATATTACCAGTCATTTCCGAATATGGAAAATGATGAATTAAAATGAGACTTACTTTAAACTAATTATTATACAGTAGTTTATTTAGATTGACATTTATATAATTGACAATGTAAAATAATAATAGGGATTATAATTATAATCTAATCATACAGATTATGAAATATAAGTGAAAGCGAGGTGCATGACGGTGACAGACGGTAAACTACAAGTTGCAATCGATACATTGAAAAAGTCTGGGGTTCGAATTACACCACAACGTCATGCGGTTCTTGAATATTTACTTACATCAATGTCTCACCCTACTGCAGATGAAATTTATAAAGCACTTGAAAACAAATTTCCGAATATGAGCGTCGCAACAGTTTATAATAATTTAAGAATTTTACGTGAGATAGGGCTAGTTCGTGAATTGACGTATGGAGACGAATCCAGCCGCTTCGACAGTAATATGAGAGAACACTATCATATCATTTGTGAGGACTGCGGTAAAATTGTAGATTTTCATTATCCGACATTGGATGAAATTGAATCTTTAGCAGAAAAAGTTAGTGGATTTAAAATCAGTCATCATCGTATGGAACTTTATGGAAAATGCGAAGATTGTTCTAAAATTAAAGTACAATAAAATGATCATACTAAAAAGAATCGTTTTAATATTAACGATTCCTTTTTTATTGTTTTTTTATAAACATATTTGAATTTCATATCAATTCCTGCTACTTAAAATCGAACAATTGATATATAGTAGAAAGTTTGAGTCCCACCTCAGGCGGGGGACGCTTTCCACGGGCAATGCGCATCAACCTCCCCGGAAGCAAAGAGCGCCTCCTATGGAAGAAACGCATCTTACGTTCCAATCACAATATTGTGAATTTTACTAACGAAT
>Ga0079226_10003091_pt1 | contig 12819 bp, 9 predicted proteins | sample Poulit2014_FD_76345 | JGI IMG/M metagenome (GOLD analysis project Ga0079226, IMG submission 76345) | Agricultural soil microbial communities from Georgia to study Nitrogen management - Poultry litter 2014 | ecosystem: Environmental > Terrestrial > Soil > Agricultural land | place: USA: Georgia... | reverse complement strand
TTCACGCCGGCGCAGGCGACTTCGGCGATCGTGGTGTCCTACTACTGGCACTTCGTCGACATCGTGTGGATCGGCCTCTTCGCGGTGGTGTACATCGTTCCATAGTGGCGCGAGCAGGAAGTAGCGAGCAGAGACGGCGTTTCGGATAAAGAGCAAGGATTGCCGCAGAGATGACCAGCAGTAAGGACTCAGCCTCGGCCAGCGCCGATGGGGCGGCCGCGCGGCCGCGGAACGGACGCGGCCGCACTCGGCGCGAGAAACTGCGCCGGAGGTTCGCGGGCGTACTCGCGCTCGGCGTCGCCCTGGTGGCGGTAGGGGGGCTGTACGCGGTGTTCGTCCCCGAACCGCAGACCGCGCAGGCCGCGGCGGATCCGGCGTTGGTTCGCGAGGGCGAGAAGATCTACAACAACACCTGCATCTCGTGCCATGGTTCGAACCTGGAGGGCGTCGAAGACATGGGTCCCAGCCTGATCGGTATCGGTGAGGCTGCCGTGTACTTCCAGACCTCCACAGGTCGGATGCCGATGAGCAGGCAGCAGGCGCAACCGGAACGGGCACCCGCGAAGCTCAGCCCCGAGGAGATCGACGCACTGATGGCCTATGTCCAGGCCAACGGCGGCGGAGCGGAGATGCCGAAGGCTGAGGGCAAGGAGCTGCGTGGTGACGACACGGCCCGCGGGGCGCAGCTGTTCCGGCTCAACTGTGCCTCCTGCCATAACTTCACCGGCCAGGGCGGTGCGTTGTCCTCGGGCAAGTACGCCCCGGCGCTGGCGGAAGCCAACGAGGAGCAGATCTATGCTGCGATGATCAGCGGGCCGGCCAACATGCCGAAATTCTCGGACCGGCAGCTCACACCGGACGAGAAGAAGGACATCGTCGCCTACGTCAAGTCGGTCGCTGCTGGTGAGGACGGAGGCGGAGGTCTCTCGTTGGGCGGCTTCGGGCCTGCCTCTGAAGGCGTCGTCGCGTGGGTCGTGGGCATTGGTGTCCTGGTCAGCGCGACCCTGTGGATTGGATCGAGGGCATAAGACAGATGACCAGCAATGAGCAAGAGAACCCTGGCGGTGACCATACTCCGCGACAGCCCTCCGAGGAAGAGCTGTCCAATATGGACCGGGACCAGCTGGTTGAACTGGGCACGAGCCTCGACGGTGTCGAGATCGAGGAGTACCCCGATCCGTGGCCGGTGAAGGGCACCCGCGCGGAGAAACGCGCGGAACGTCTCATCGTGACGTGGTTCCTCGTGTCGGCGCTCGCTGGTCTGGCGTTCGTTGTCGCTCTGATCTGGTGGCCGTGGCGCTACGAGTACCCAGGAGACGAGGGTCACTTCTGGTACACGCTGTACACTCCGGTGCTCGGCATCACTTTGGGCGTGGCGATCCTGGCGCTGGCGATCGGAATCATTCTCTACACCAAGAAGTTCATTCCGAACGAGGTGTCGGTGCAGCAGCGGCACGACGGGCCGTCAGCGGAGATCGATCGCTCGACCGTGGTGGCTCAGCTCGCCGACGCGGGGACCCGCAGCACGTTCGCACGCCGGTCCGCGATCAAACGCAGTGCGGGCCTGGGGGCCGGGGTGCTCGGTCTCGGAGCAGTCGCGTTGCCGGTGGCCTCGTTCATCAAGGATCCGTGGAACAACGAGAACAAGGCGGATTCGCTCGCGCATACCGGGTGGCGCAAGCATTTCCCGGGAGAGACGGTGTATTTGCGGCGTAACACCGGTGACCCGGAGGAGATTTCGCTGGTCCGTCCGGAGGATCTCGATGCGGGCGCGATGGAGACCGTGTTCCCGTACCGCCAATCGGAGAAGGGCGACTCTGAGGCTCTGCTGGAGGCGCTGCGCCGTGCGGACAACCCGGTGATGCTGTTCCGGCTTCGCCCAGAGGACGCAGCGAATGTCCAGGAACGCAAGGGCCAAGAGGACTTCAACCACGGCGCGTACTATGCCTACACGAAGATCTGTAGTCATGTGGGATGTCCGGTCTCGTTGTACGAGCAGCGGACCAACGTGGTGTTGTGTCCGTGTCACCAGTCGCAGTTCGACGTGCTGGAATACTGTAAACCCGTCTTCGGTCCTGCGACTCGCGCGCTGGCGCAGTTGCCGATCACGGTGAACGAGGAAGGGTACTTCGTGGCACGGCACGACTTCGTCGAGGCCGTCGGCCCGGGCTATTGGGAGCGTAGGTCATGAGTTCACTCACCACGCCGACTAAGGGTTCCTCCGCGCTGCAGCAGCACGTGGGGGAGGCGGCGCAGAACGCCGATGAGCGGTACCACCTTGCCGGGGGCCTGCGGCGGCAGATGAACAAGGTGTTCCCGACGCACTGGTCGTTCCTGCTCGGCGAGATCGCGCTGTACAGCTTCATCATCGTGATCCTGTCCGGGGTGTACCTCACCCTGTTCTACGACCCCTCGATGGAGGACGTCACCTACAACGGGCCGTACACCGGGTTGCAGGGCACCGAGATGTCCCGCGCCTTCGAAAGCACCCTCGAGATCTCGTTCGAGGTACGTGGTGGCCTGTTCGTACGGCAGATCCACCACTGGGGCGCATTGATCTTCGTGGCCGCGATGTTCGTCCACATGTTCCGGATCTTCTTCACGGGCGCGTTCCGTAAGCCCCGCGAGGCCAACTGGATTATTGGCGCACTGCTGTTGATCCTGGGGATGTTCGAGGGCTTCTTCGGCTATTCGCTGCCGGACGATCTGCTGTCCGGCACGGGTGTTCGCGCGACACTGTCCGGGATTGTGCTGTCCATTCCCGTGATCGGGACCTGGTTGCACTGGGCACTGTTCGGTGGGGAGTACCCGGGTACCGGGGAGTTCATTCCACGCCTGTACACGCTGCACATCCTGTTGGTTCCGGGGATCATGCTGGCCCTGATCGCCGTCCACCTCGGATTGGTGTGGTACCAGAAGCACACCCAGTTCCCCGGGGTACGCAAGTCCGAGAAGAACGTCGTCGGCGTGCGGATCATGCCGATGTTCGCGCTGAAGGGCGGGGCCTTCTTTGCCCTGGTAACGGGATTCACCTCGTTGATGTCCGGTCTGTTCCAGATCAACCCGGTCTGGACGGTTGGCCCGTATATCGCCTCGATGGTCTCGGCCGGATCGCAACCGGACTGGTACATGGCCTGGGCGGACGGGATTCTACGGATCTGGCCACCCTGGGAGGTGTATCTGGGGAACTACACGATCCCACCGGTGTTCTTCGCCGGGGTGATCGGTATGGGGCTGCTGTTCACCCTGCTGATCTGTTATCCGTTCATCGAACAGAAGTTGACCAAGGACACGGCGCACCACAACCTGCTGCAACGGCCGCGTGACGCACCCGTGCGTACCGGTATCGGCATGATGGGGTTGACGTTCTTCATGGTGCTCGAGGTGTCGGGTTTCAACGACATCGCCGCATACGTCTTCAACATCTCGCTGAACGCGACCACCTGGATGGGTCGGATCGGGCTGATGGTGCTACCGCCGATCGTGTACTACATCACCTACCGGATCTGCCTCGGTTTGCAGCGTTCGGACCGCGAGGTGCTCGAGCACGGTATCGAGACGGGCATCATCAAGCGGCTACCGCATGGTGAGTTCATCGAGGTGCACCAGCCGCTCGGCGGGGTGGACGAGCACGGTCACCCGCTTCCGCTCGAGTACCAGGGTGCGCCGGTGCCGAAGAAGATGAACAAGCTGGGTGCCGCCGGTGCTCCGGTGGCGGGCACGATGCTCAGCCCCGATCCCGGTCACGAGAGCGACGCACTGGACGCCGCGCGGGGTGATGGCGAGTTGGAGCAGGACGCGGGACAGTCCGAATCGGAGGTGCCGTCCGGCTCCGGTAGTCACTGACTCGAAGGGCATTCGCGCCGCTGCTGCGCGTCCCATGGACACCGACAGGACGCGCAGCAGCGGCGCAGTGTTTTCGTTGCGGGCCGTGACGCCGAATGTGGCTCTTAGGGGGACACGCCGGTTGGGGCCAGTGGGAGTGCGAGTCAGCCTCGCCCCAGAGCGTGATATTGCCAGCCTGCTGCTCGCCAACGTGCGGCATCGAGAGCGTTTCGCCCGTCGACGACGCACAGTGTTGTCGCGACGGTAGCCAGCGCTGCTGGATCCAGATCGCGGAACTCCTGCCACTCGGTCAGATGAAGGACGACGTCGGCGTCACGGCACGCGGCGAGCGCAGAAGAAGCATACTGCAACGTGGGATAGTCGTGGCGCGCGTTGGCCATTGCCTTAGGATCGTAGACGCTGACGTGGGCGCCCTCCAATTGGATCGCTCCCGCCACGCTGAGCGCAGGAGAGTCCCGTACATCGTCGGAGTTGGGCTTGAATGCCGCGCCGAGCACACCCACCCGACGGCCGTTCAGGGATCCGTCACAGCACTCCCGAGCGACGTCGACGGCCCTGGCACGTCGGCGTAGGTTGATCGCGTCGACTTCACGGAGGAATGTGAGTGCCTGATCGGCGCCGATCTCACCGGCCCTGGCCATGAATGCGCGAATGTCCTTGGGTAGACAACCGCCGCCGAATCCCAGGCCGGGTTTGAGGTTCTTGCCGCCGATCCGCTCGTCGTAGGACATCGCTTCGGCGAGCATGGTGATGTCGCCGCCCGCCTGTTCACATACCTCGGCCATCGCGTTGATGAACGAGATCTTCGTGGCGAGGAACGCATTCGCGGCCACCTTGGTCAGTTCCGCTGTGGGAAAATCGGTGACCAGAAACGGCGTGTCAGCCGCGATCTGCGTGGCGTAGACCTCCCGCAGGATCTTCTCCGCACGCTCCGTAGCTGTTCCGACCACGATCCGGTCGGGCGTGAGTGTGTCCTCGATCGCGTATCCCTCGCGCAGGAACTCCGGGTTCCATGCCAACTCGGCCCCGGTGCCCACGGGCGCGAGCTCCCCGAGTTCGCGGGACAGTCGCTCGGCCGTGCCGACCGGAACCGTGGACTTGCCGACGACGAGACACTCGGCCCGCAGATGAGGCGCCAGGTTCGTGACAGCGGATTCGAGGTAGCTGACGTCCGCGGCGGACTCGGCGCTTCGCTGCGGGGTACCGACGCACAGGAAGTGGACGTCACCGAATTCCGCGACCTCGGCATAGGACGAGGTCAACCGTAGCTGTCCGGAGGCAACGTGTTTGCGCAGGAGTGGTTCGACCGCGGGCTCGTAGAACGGGAGTGCGCCCGACGTGAGTGCGGCGATTTTCGCCGTATCGGTGTCCATACCGAGAACCTCGAATCCGAGTTCGGCCATACACACGGCGTGAGTGGCACCGAGATACCCGGTCCCGATGACGCTGATACGCGGCTTCGACGGTTCATTGCGGTCCATAACGGCATCCTAGGCGAACGCGGCTGGTGTGTGCCGTTGTGGGTATGCCGTCATGAACCCGCTGATCGGGACCGGTAAAGTGTGTTCACCATGGAGACGGATGTTGCTCATGCAGGTCAGTCCACAGATGGCAACGACGTGGACGGCGTGTCGGTGATCATGACTGTGCTGAATGAGCAGCGGCATGTCGAGGCTGCGGTACGTGCGGTTCTCGAGCAGGATTATCGCGGGCCGATGGAGTTGGTCCTGGCGCTCGGGCCGTCCACTGACGGGACCGACGAGGTGGTCGCGGCGCTCGCTGCGGAGGATTCCAGGATACGGACCGTCGAGAACCCGAAGGCTGCGACTCCTGCGGGGCTGAATCTGGCACTTCGTGAAGCAGCATACGATGTGATCGTCCGGGTGGACGGGCATTCGGTGCTGCCGTCGGGGTACGTGTCGACTGCTGTTGCGGTTCTCGCCGAGACCGGTGCGGACAATGTCGGTGGGCTCATGGCTGCGGCAGGAGTCGAGCCTCTGGAGCGCGCGGTGGCTGTGGCGATGAACAGTTGGTTGGGTGTCGGCGGTGCCCGGTTCCATCTCGGTGGTGAGGCCGGCCCGGTCGATACCGTGTACCTCGGAGCGTTCCGTCGTTCTGCACTGGATCGCGTGCGGGGCTACGATGAGTCGCTGCATCGTGCGCAGGACTGGGAATTGAACTACCGGATCCGTCGCAGCGGCGGAACCGTGTGGTTCACGCCGCGAATGCGAGTGACCTACCGGCCACGAGGCGACCTGCGTAGTCTGGCCAGGCAGTATTTCCGGACGGGCCAGTGGCGACGCAGAGTGGTACGTCAGCACGCGGACACCGTCAGCCTCCGGTACCTGGCGCCGCCTGCCGCAGTGCTGGGATTCGTCGGTGGCCTCGTGGCGGGAGCCGCAGGCTTCAGGCCTGCCTTCGTGCTGCCGGCTGGCTACACAGCGCTGGTCACCTTGGGGTCAATAGTGACTGGCCGTGGGCACAGTCCGTCTACGCGTGTACGGCTGCCGATCGTATACGTGACCATGCACGGGTCCTGGGGGGTCGGCTTCCTGTTCAGCCGTAGCGGGTCCCGTTAGACAGGGTCATGGGTGCTTCGGGGGACGGTGCGGGCAAGCCGTGCGTGGCCCGCACTGGTCGAACAGGGCACCCCCGCGGGTACCGGCGTCCGGTCGTTACTTATTGGACTCGCGGTAAGCTGCTATGACGGTTTCGGTGTCTCCGTCCATGCGGAGCTGTCCCTGGTCGATCCAAATCACACGGTTGCAGGTGTCGCGTATCGACTTCATGCCGTGACTGACGAGGAACACCGTGCCCGCTTCCTCGCGCATCTCCCTGATCCTTTTCTCGCTCTTCTTGCGAAAGTTGGCATCGCCGGTGGCCAGTGCCTCGTCCACGAGCAGTACGTCGTGGGACTTAGCGGCTGCGATCGCGAACCGTAGGCGGGCACCCATTCCGGAGGAGTAGGCACGCATCGGCATGTTGATGAAGTCGCCGACTCCGGAGAACTCGACGATGTCGTCGTAGGCCGCGCGCATTTCCTCGCGCGTCATTCCCATGGCGAGGCAGCCGAGTTCCACGTTGCGTCGACCCGTGAGGTTACTCATCAGTGCCGCGTTGACGCCGAGAAACGAGGGCTGTCCGTGTGCGTACACCGCACCACTGGTCGGGGGGAGCAGTCCTGCGATCGCGCGCATCAGGGTGCTCTTTCCCGACCCGTTGGATCCCACGACGCCGATGGCGTCGCCCTCTCTGGCGACCAGGGACACCCCGCGGACCGCGTTGATCTCCTTGACGGCGGGTTGCTGTTGTCGCGCGATCATCCGCTTGAGTGCGTTGGCGGCATCGCCCTGGGTCGGTCCGTTGGCTGCTCCGTAAACCCGGTACATGACATGCAGGTCGTCGACAACCACCATGGGTTGGTTGGGAATGGTGGTGTTGGAGTCGTTTGCATGCTGGTTGTCGACGTTCGGCTCAGCCACGGCCATAACTCTCCTCCTTCTGCCAGAAGACCAGGAACCCGACCACGAGTGTGACGACTGCCCAGGCGATCCCAACGGTCCATATCGATAGGTCGGCCACCAGATCGAACGGTTCGTGGACCCCGATGAGCACGCTGCGGTAGAGATCGAGCATGATCGCACCGGGGTTGAGCTGTAACGCACGGTACGCAGGATCCCAGAAGTTCGGCCCGAACGCTTCAATACTGTAGATCACGCCGGAGGCGTAGAACCACAACCGCGTGATGAAGGGGAGCAATTTGTTGACATCGTGACTGAATGCACCGATCCGAGCCATAATCATGCTCAAGCCCAGGTTGAACAGCATGTGTATCGCGATTACGGGGATGACCAGCACCCACTGCAGCATGACCGTGTCTCCGGTGCCGTAATAGACTCCGGTGGCCGGGATGATGAACAGCAGCAACACCATGGAGATCAGTAGCTGCCGTAGTTCGACGAACACGAAGGAGAACGGCAGCACAGCGCGCGGGAACCGCAGTGCCCTGAGCATCGAGAGATTGCCGGACATCGACTTGGCGCCGTTGTTCAGTGACCGCTGGGTGAAAGTGAACGCGAACACACCGGTGACCAGGTATGCCATGAAGTTCTCGAGGCCGCGATCGGTTCCGAGCAGGACACCGAACAGAAAGAAGTAGATGGCAGCGTTCAGCAGCGGGGTGATGACCTGCCAGATCTGGCCCAGTCGTGAAGAGGAGTAGGTAGCTTTGCTGCGCGCTGTGGCATAGGCACGGATGAAGTGCCGGCGACCCCACAGCTGCCTGATGTACTCGGGCACGGTGGGGCGGCGTGTGGTCTTCGTCAGTCCGTACTGCGCAGCCAGCGCAGCGAGATCTACGTTTTCCGCTTTATCCGGCACCGTGGGCGGTGCTGTCTGCGCCGAGCGGTCACTTTCCGGCATGGTAGGCACTCTACGGGGCTGACACGACGGCATCACGCCACCCCGGGTGATCAGGGACTCATACCACTCATGTACGTCATGGTAAAGCACTCGGCGGTCGGTGCACGACGGTTCCCGGTCGGATGTTCGGTCATGGCGACATCTGGGTAATAACGTGGGGTTGTGTGTTTTCCTGTGGGGGTGAAGTCCCGAGGCCGAGCGCGAGATCAGCGTGTCGCGCACCGCAGTGCGTTCGACCGGTGCCGTGTGGGCGGTACCGTCGACGCGGGCGCGACGGACTCGGCGCCGGACGACTTTGGTCGCGCGGCGGAGCGTGTGTGGGTTACTCAGCGGTCGGGTGGGCTTGCGTGGCCGGGGACACAAGATCGGAAACCCGCCGAAAAATGTGTTACGCGGATTTCACCGTCGCTGCCTGTCGTCGTTCTCGTCGACCCGGTCACGCGGTTGCGGAACTGCATTCGCCCGATTTGTGCGCGACAGCCGAGTTGAATTTGACAGGGGCCGAGCCCGGCCGGAGGAGCGGGTGTGGTCGCGGTGAGCGGCGTCCGGCTCATAACTGTTCGCAGGTGTCAGTAAGAGCGTTGGTACGAGGATGTTCCATTCGTGGACTTCACGGGAAGCATAGATAATCCAGTGTAGGATGCGCCGTGGGTTATGCTCCGGTGCACTGCACGTGACAAAATCGGCTCCACTGTTGCTGACAGTGACGAGTGTAACTATGGGGCTGATGAGCTGGGAGAGGAAGGTAATTCGATGAGCGAGTTCGACGCACGGCAGTACTGGGACAAGCGATTGAAGCAGGTCTGGAACCTGCAGGGCGTGGGGATGCGCGGACTGTCGCGTAACTATAATCGCTGGTTGTACCGAGTGCGGCGGGCTGTCTTCCGGCGGACGGTTCGCGGCCTGCCGTATCCTCTGAATGAATGCGACGTGCTGGATGTCGGATCCGGCACCGGATTCTACATCAACCTGTGGCGTCGGCTGGGCGCGCGGCGGGTGACCGGAGTCGATATCGCGGACAGTGCTGTACAGCAGCTCAGCGAAAAATACCCGGACGTACGTTTCCAGCAGGCTGACATTGGTGCCGAGAAACCGTTCGACAACGAATCGTTCGACATTGTTTCAGCGTTCGACATATTATTCCACATTGTCGATGATCAGAAATACGAGGCCGCTATCTCGAACACGCACGCGATGCTGCGGCCCGGTGGGATGTTCGTGTTTACGGAGAACTTCGTGCACGGTGGACGACGAGCGAGCATGAAACACTTCGTCAATCGCAACGTCGACGATATCGAGCGGATGCTCGATGAGGCCGGGTTCCAGCTCGTTCGTCGTCGGCCGGCGTTTGCCCTGATGCTCGGGCCCGTTGATTCCCCGCGGCCCGCACGCCGGAAAATGTGGATGAAGGTGGTACAACCGCTCAGCAAGAACAAGTATTCGGGGAACGTGGTCGGTGCCGTGTTGTACCCGATCGAACGGTTACTCACACGGATACTTCCGGAAAGCGACACGACTGAGATCATGGTGTGTCGTAAGCGGTATGCCGACGAGCCGTCGTCGAGGACGTCGGCACGCGCGAAGCGTGTCCCGAAGCGAGTGCGCGAGGCGAATCGGTAATCCTCATCGGGGTTGCGCCCGGTCCGGGCTACTGGGATGGTTCCCGCGGCCCGGAACGGGCGCCACCCGTCGTTTGTTGCCGTCGGGGGCGAAGACGTGTCAGGACACGACTGGCCTGCCTGCGCAGCGGCCGCTGTGTGTACCCGCTCGGTTGCTACCCGGTTGATCAGTACGCGGAATCGTCCGACCGATTCGCGATCAGTTTTTCGCGTGTCTCGATGACCTCGCTACAGGCATCCGTGAACTGTCGGGTCGCCGCGCCGGGAGTGAGATCACCGAAGTGGTACTCGGCCCAGGTGTGCCGTTCCTGACGTTTGGTGTCGTTGTTGATGCAGGAATCGACCACGTTCGGCACATCCTGCAGTCGTGTGACCGGTAGTTCGTACGTCGCACGGAGCATACCCTCGTGATTGACCAGCGCGTCCTTGCCGACTGGTCTGGTGACGATCAATGGCTTCTCCGTGACCAGGAAGTCCACGGCGACTGCTGAGATATCGGTGATCATGATGTCGGCCTCGTACATCTGTGGCCCGAAGTGTGGGGCCGTGTCGACACGGTGACCGGCCTCCGGGTCCTGCTGTGCCGCCTGCTCGACGAGTTGACGCAGGTGCTGATCCTCTTGCCCGGCGGAGGCGCTGTTCGCTCCGGTGCGGGGGTGGGGGCGATATATCAAACGGTGTGTGGTGCTCCCGAGCAGGGACTCCACAATCTGCCTGCCGTGTGACAACACCGAGCCGTACGCTCCACTGGGGCGGTCTCCTTCCCAGGTGGGTGCGTATAATACCGTGGTTCGCTCGGTCTGGTACCGAGTGGTGGTTCGGGGGGCGTCCAGCGGTGGTCTTCCGATCTTGCGTACCCGTCGCTGTACGTCATAGTGGATCAAATTGCGTTCGATGCGGTCCACCGCCGCATCGCCGGCGGCGAAAGTGAAGTCGTAAGCCTTGAGCTGGTTCGATGCGATAAAGAGCGTTTTGTCGCTCTCCCCGTGCGACAGGAACGTGTGCATCATGTTCGGGTAACGCAACATCGTGAAATTGCGCGCCGTCTGATTGACGTACAAACAGAGCTTGATATTGGCGCTCCAGACAATATTGTCGATGGTGCCGACTCGGAGCGCGTTGATGATGGGGAGATCCGTTTCACCGGAGAGTGCGTTGAAGCTCCGTGTGTTACGTGTCAGGATCACGACCGGATGGCGCTCGTTGAGCTGCTCCAACGGGTGCAGCCACTGCCGGATCTGGTAAAGATTGATCGGCGAGTCGGCGAAGTGGACGACCACGTCGAACGGGAGCGGAACGCGTGTGAGGATTTCGTTGGGTGTACGCGAAGCGGTCAACCGCCGACGTAGCAGTGTTGCCAACCGGCTGCGCGCCTGTTTGTAACGCTGTTTCCATTGCTCACTGACGCCCTGGTCGGTGATTCGCATGCCACGAGTCACGGTGTCTCCCGAACGCTCGCCGTTCATTGTCCGGTTGTCCTGCGCACAATCCTGTGGTCCGCGTCGCGAATGACCTTGTGCCGGCTGGACGACACGGAGACATCGCACATTCCGCACAGCAGTCCAGTGTCACCAACGGTAGCTTGTTGTGTCGGTGGTCAATCCGGCTGTGCGGGACGACCCGGCGACAACGATATTCATGATGGTTTCCGGGGACATGATGATACCGGAAGTCCGACCGGCGGGTATGGTAGGGACCTACGACGAGCTGTTGCCCGGTCCGGTCGATTGTCGACGCTGTCCTAGCGTGATTTCACACGTCGGTAGAGACGCTTGACCCGATGAGCATACTGTCGGATGCGTACGTCGATCCGTGGTTGATGACGCTGTGGCATTGTCTGCTCGTTGCGGCTACGCCTGCGGATTCCCAGCCGTCCTTTTGCCGGCACGAAGAGTTCCACGGTATCGCCGCTGGGACGGGGAAGTGCCGCTGTGCTGGCGTTGATGTGGAGTCGGCGTGCTGTTCCGGTACTGCGAATGTCGGCGAACACGTCCAACTCTTCGGAACCGATGTCCGAGATGTGCTCCAGCGGGAGGTCGGCCTCGAGCAGGCAGCCCTCGTTGTGCGCTGTGATGGTTGCCCGGACACGACCGTAAATGTTCGTTTCCCGGCCGAGCCAGGTCAGACACGCCCAATCCAACTCGTGGCTCGAGGGTGAAGTGACGAGGACAGTCAGACGTAGGCTGGCTTCGAGTGCCTCGACCTTGCGCAGTGTGGCACTGCCGGTCAGAGTGGCGACCGGCCGCTTCGACCGCACCGCGTTCCTGAGGAGCTCCGCCCACTGTGCGGCAATGACTTCCGGGTGGTACTCCACCACACGTCGCACGGCCGCATGCCGCATGCTGTGCAGGGTCGCGGCGTCCAGCGCGGCGACATGGTCAATGGTGGTCTTGAGTGCGTTGATGTCGCCGGCGGGTACGAGAAACCCGTCGACGCCGTGGGTGATGATGCTGGAAGGGCCGTAGCGAATGTCGTAGGCGATGGGGATGCAGCCCGCGGCCATGCTTTCCAGCAGTGTCACTCCCTGACCTTCGAACTTACTGGTCATGAGAGTGAACGATGCGGTGGTGAACTGTTGGCGTGCCTGTGGGTCGTAGCCATGGAGTCGCACACGCTCGGCGATCTCGAGATCGTCGACTGTCTTTTGCAGCCGAGGCTGGGAACCGCCGCTTCCGTAGATGTCCAGTGTGACTCCCGGAACGTCGGTGTCGGCGATGGCTCGAACCGCGTGATCGAGTCGTTTCACGCCCGACAGCCGCGCCACGACAACGCCCCGCGTGGGCGTGCGTTCCTCGACATTTGTGACAGTGCCACCGGCATAGGAGTTCGACACTGTGGAGATATTGTCGACAGCCATGTTGGTCGCGAGCATATCCGAACGTTGTGCGGCTGTCGGGGTGGTGACCAGGTCGTAGTAATCAAGATTCGTGAG
>Ga0079226_10003090_pt1 | contig 12820 bp, 12 predicted proteins | sample Poulit2014_FD_76345 | JGI IMG/M metagenome (GOLD analysis project Ga0079226, IMG submission 76345) | Agricultural soil microbial communities from Georgia to study Nitrogen management - Poultry litter 2014 | ecosystem: Environmental > Terrestrial > Soil > Agricultural land | place: USA: Georgia... | reverse complement strand
CATACCTTGTGTATTGAGGTGCCCATAGCAGCGGTAGCAAGAGGATCAAAGGTGATAGAGAAACATTTTACGCTTGATCGAAATTTGCCTGGACCTGATCATCGGGCCTCTTTGGAGCCGGATGAATTGAGAGCAATGGTTGAAGGCATTAGAAATATTGAGGAGGCCCTTTCCGGAGACGGTACTAAGAAGCCGAGTAAAAGTGAGGAAAAGAATATTGATGTCGCTCGGAAGAGTATCCACCTATGCAGAAATATGGAAAAAGGAGAAACTTTAAGGGAAGAGGATCTGATTCCACTGCGACCCGGTAATGGTATATCACCTATGGAGTGGAAATCTGTTTTAGGTAAACAGTTAACAAGGTCTCTGCAGAAGAACCATCAATTGAAATGGGAGGACTTGCAATGAGAGTTGGAGTACTGACAAGTTCCCGTGCTGACTTTGGAATTTACTTACCGTTGTTAAAGAAACTGCGTGCCGACCGGAATATTGATCTTCAAATTATTGCATTTGGCACACACTGTTCAAATGCGCATGGGAAAACGGTGCGAGAAATATATAATGAAGGATTTAAAAAGGTAGATACCATAGCTTCTTTAATAACGGATGATTCCAAAGAGGCCATAGCTACAGCATATGGGCTAACGGTGATGAAATTTGCTGACTATTGGTCAACTCACGAATATGATCTGGTATTCTGCTTGGGCGACCGTTTTGAAATGTCAGCCGCTGTTCAGGCGGGGATACCTTTTGGTATTAGCTTTGCCCATCTACATGGAGGCGAAACAACCCTTGGTGCGATCGATAATATATATCGACATCAAATAACGCTTGCTTCCAACCATCATTTTACTTCTACACAGCAGTATGCAGATAAAGTAAAAACACTTATTGAGAGTGAGGAGAATGTTTATAACGTCGGTGCCTTAAGCTTGGATGGGATAAAGGATGTTCAGTTAGTTGATGAGATTACTTTGCGAGAAGAGTTCGAGATCCCGGAAGGAGAATTTATTTTATCCACTTTCCATCCCGAAACTGTAGAAGCCGAGAATAACGAAGTTTATGCAGTAGAAATGGCAAAGGCGTTAAGACAACTGGCTAAGCAGTTTCCAGTGGTTATTACTATGCCCAATGCCGATACTTTAGGATCGATATATCGTAAAGAATTGAATAATTTGGAGCAGGATTTACCCAATAAAATCGTCACAGTGGAAAATTTTGGCAAAGACAACTATTTCTCTGCAATGAAATATGGCCAACTTGTTTTAGGAAATTCCTCAAGTGGAATTATTGAGGCTGCATCTTTCGGTAAATATGTAGTAAATGTTGGAGACCGCCAAAAAGGAAGGGCTCAAAGTAATAATGTGATTAACTGTTCTTTTGAAGCTGATGCAATATGTAAAAGTGTAGATAAAGCCAAAGAATATGGAATCTACGAAGGCGTTAATATTTATTATCAAAAGAATGTAGCTGACAAGGTTATTGCAAGGATAAAAAACTTATCATGAGACACTATAAAGAACACCTGATTCAAACAGGAACTCCTATTAAGGAGGCTTTAAAAGTTTTAGACGAGCTTGCTAAGGATGCCATTGCATTTATTGTGGATGAGGATGATAAGTTATTGGGATCAATGACTGATGGCGATCTGCGCCGTGGACTGATAAATAATGTGCAAACAGATCAACCGGTAGATGATATCATTCAGTCCGATCCGAAGTTTATCCGCAAGAGTGATTATGATATCGAAAAGATCATAGAATACCGGGAAAATAATTTTCAGGTGCTGCCTATTCTTGATAGTCAGGATAAAGTAATTAATGTACTTAACTTTAATAACCTTAAGTCATATTTGCCGGTTGATACAGTGATTATGGCAGGCGGCAAGGGAACACGGTTACGTCCATTGACTAATAATACCCCCAAGCCATTGTTAGAGGTTGGAGATAAACCCATTCTGGAGCATAATATCCAACGGCTGTCGGAATATGGGATGGATGATTTCTGGATTACCGTAAACTACCTTGGAGAGCAGATTGAACAGCATTTTGGCAATGGTAATGGTCGAAACCTACACATTGAATATGTATGGGAAGATAAACCACTGGGAACAGCCGGGGCTATGTCTCATATTGACGATTTTAAGCACGATTATGTGCTGCTTACCAATTCGGATTTACTTACAGATCTGAACTATGAGGATTTCTTTTTGGAATTTCTGGAACGCGAGGCAGATTTTGGCGTTGCAACCATACCATATAAGGTAGATGTACCCTACGCCGTTTTAGAAACATCTAACGGTCATGTCGTTAACTTTAAGGAAAAGCCGACCTACACCTATTATTCTAATGGTGGCATTTATTTAATGAAGCGAGAGGTGATAGACTATATTCCCAAAGAGAAGTTTTTTGACATCACCGACTTGATGGAAAACTTGATTGAGGATGGAAAGAAAGTGTTTTCTTATCCACATACTGGGTATTGGTTAGATGTGGGGAAGCATGAAGATTTTGAGAAAGCGCAGAAAGATATTAAAAAGTTGAATATTTGATGAAACCCTTAGTTGTTATACCAGCGAGAGGCGGTTCAAAAGGCATTCCCCGAAAAAACATTAAAAGTCTTGATGGTAAACCGCTGATCTATTATACCATTGAAGCTGCTCGCGAAGTCTTTGACGATGAGCTTATCTGCGTTTCTACTGACAATGTAGAAATAAAAGAAGTAGTTGAGCGTACAGGGCTTGAGGTTCCTTTTCTAAGGCCTGAAGAGCTGGCAACTGACGCAGCCGGTATGCGAGAAGTACTACTACATGCTGTAGATTATTTCGAGAGTACAGGTTATGATGTAGATACAATTGTAAGTTTGCAGCCCACCTCTCCATTTAGAAAAGGAACACATATTAAAGAGGCTTTAGAGATGTACGAACTTGCGTTAGACAGAGTTGTTTCCGTAAAGGAGACAGATGCTAACCCATACTTTGTATTATTTGAAGAGAACGAAAAAGGATTTCTTGAGCAATCAAAAATAGGGAATTTTAAGCGACGCCAAGATTGTCCTAAGGTGTGGGAATTGAATGGTGCTATTTATGTGATCAATGTTGAATCATTGCGCGAAAAGGCGATGCCAGAATTTAAAAAAGTAAGAAAGTATGAAATGAGTCAAGAGAGTTCATTGGATATTGACACGCCGTTAGACTGGGAACTAACTAAGCTATTGCTTAAAAGAAACAGGTAATTATTTCAAGCTTAGTGAAGGTTATAAAAGAAAATATTGCTAACATACTCAACAGTAAACTCTTTAAAAGTGGAGGAATTTATACCCTATCCACAATATTTGAGAAGGCTATACCTTTTTTATTGCTTCCCGTATTGACCAGATATTTAACCACCGAAGATTATGGTATTGTTTCCATGTTTACGGTTCTTGTGGGATTAGCAATGCCGTTAATAGGGTATAATGGACATTCTGCTATCCTGCGGAACTATTTTAAGGAGGATATTGATATACCGGCCTATATCGGTAATACCTTGTTTATATTGTTGGGCAGCAGCATGCTGGCGGGGTTGGCAATATTCCTTTTTTCCGATTTTATCTCATTCTACTCGAAGTTCCCTGAAAAATGGTTGGGTACTATTTTATTGGTTGCCATAGGGCAATTTATGGTTAATATTATCTTAGTGAGTTGGCAAGCTCAACATAAAGCTATACAGTATGGTACTTTTAGAATCTTGTTGACGCTGTTTAACCTTGGGTTAGCTATATTTTTAATTGTAGGCTTAGGTTATGGTTGGGAAGGAAAGGTAATTGGTCAAGTTACTGCCGTTACAGTATTTGGAATAGGGGCAATTGCTATATTATGGCGTAAGAGGCTCATTAAATTTCAAATTGTATATAAGTACATCAAACACGCCTTGTCATACGGTGTCCCCTTAATACCTCATGTTTTGAGCGGATTTGTTATTACTATGATAGATCGCGTATTTATTACTAATATGGTAGGGATAAGTACAACAGGTATTTATACGGTTGGTTACCAAGTGGGGATGATTATTGGAGTTTTGGCCGGTTCTTTTAATAAGGCATGGAGTCCGTGGCTGTTTGACAAGCTGAATGAAGGTAAGGAAGAGACGAAACAAAAAATTGTAAAATTTACTTATGGCTACTTTATAGTAATCATAAGTTTAGCTTTAATCCTTTCATTTCTGGCCCCTTGGTTCATGAAGTTTTTGGTCGGTGAATCTTTTACCAATGCTACTGCATATATTATATGGATCGCTCTTGGTTATTCTTTCAATGGAATGTATATGATGATAACGAATTATATCTTCTATGAAGAGAAAACGTATTTGTTATCTTGGATGACGATTATAGCTGCTGTAACAAATATTATTTTGAATTACTTCCTGATTAAGTCTTTTGGTGCCATTGGAGCTGCACAAGCAACAACAATTACCTTTCTACTGCAATTTATACTTACTTGGCTTTTGGCTTCAAAGGTTCATAAAATGCCATGGAAATTTATAAGGAATGAAAGAGAATGAAAAATTTAATATGAGGATATTACAAGAATTAGAAAAGAAATTTAAAGTAGAAGCTTTAACTTTTAAGGGTTTAAAGGTCTGGCCTATAATTCGTAGTAATATATATTTCCAGTATTTAGGTAAAAAATATGATTTTGATTCCAATAAAAGAAAATATTGGGCCGCTCTTAAAAGTATATTTTATGGATTAAGAAAATTATTGCTAAAAAAGCCGAGGTATATTTTATTCAATAATACAAATAAGAGAATGCTAATAGATGGTAAGTATTTTGATATATATTTTGACAGTATAGCAGATACCTTGGGGCAAGATAAGTGTCTTTTTATAGAGTGGTCAGCAGGATCTTATAAGCCGTACAAAAAATTATACTCCGAACATGTGGTTTCAGATGCTATCTTTAAATTTGCATCAAGAATTATGTCATATCTTATTAGAGCTTCTTCCAACAAAGATATTAAAGAAATTTGTAACAAATTTGGATTACATTATAATTACGTAAAAGATATAAAAACTAAATATTCTCTATATATTCTCTATAGGTATTACTTAAAAATAAGTAATCCTAAAAAGATATTTTTGATTTCTTACTATACAAAAATGCCGCTTGTAATAGCGGCAAATGAGTTAGATATTGAGATAATTGAACTTCAACATGGTTTAATAAATACCAGTCACCATGGCTACTATACAAAAAAGAAATTTACTGAAGAATATTACCCCGATAAACTGTTCGCCTACGGGAGTAATTTAGTTAATAGTTATTCTGATGACTTTATTTTTGAGAGAAATAAAATATTTCCTGTTGGATTCTTCTACTTAGAATATATAAAAAAGGAATACAAGAACTCTTACTTGCAGGAATTAAAAGATAAATATAATCAGATAATTTGTGTAACTCTACAGAATATAAATGTTAGTAGTATTATTGACTGTGTGAATGTGCTTGCCAATAAATATTCTGAAAAACTATTTGTAATACGTTTTAAAAAAGATGTCACCTATAGGAGTAATAAAAAAAATGTTGTAACTCTAAATGGTTATGATGTTTACCAAGTACTAAAATATTCGTCAATTAATATCACGATATATTCCACAGTAGCAATTGAAGCCAGTTTTTTAGAAGTCGGTTCAGTTTTGTTGAATTATGATGGGTTAAGTGAAAAGCATTTAGGAAAAATGGATATTATGAAAAATATAATTGATCCGAATATGCTTGAAACCTTAAACTTTGATACCATTGAGTTTGAATCCGGATCTAAAGAATATTTTAAAGAGAATTATAAAAGCAACTTAAAAAGGGTTATATAAAATAGTGTTGGGTAGGATTTTCATAATTTACCTTATTTTACAACCTGTTTTTAATAAGTTCCTGTCAAGTACTAGTACTTTATTATCCTCTCTTGACCAGTTTTTTATTCTAATATTTGGGTCCGCTTTTCTGATTAAAATTGTTTACACTAAGACGGTGAAAACAAGGTATCTATATATTATTATACCTGCTGGGTATTTCCTGTTTTTATGGTTTTATAATTCTCTTCCCGCAAGAAATATTTTACAAATATTTTTATACATACAAATATTTATTATTTACACGTGGTTTAATTCAAATAAATATATATATAAAAATAAGCAGTTTCATTTTCTGTTTAGATCAGCGAAAATTATATTCTATATATCTATTATATTTGTATTTGTAAATATAATAGAACCGGGATTAATTAAGGGCTTCTATGGAATCCCTCCTACATATGGTAGAGGCTTTGATGGGATTTCAATCACGTCTTTCTTTGGTACAAGAACTGCTTATAGTCAATTCCTACTCATATTTATAGTACTGGTGGTGTTTAATAGAAACCTCACTAAAAAATATCGAAATATATTTTTACTGATAAGCTTTGTCTTATTAATGATGACCTTCTCAAGGAAGGAAACTTTAGTCGCTTGTCTTATCCTAATTACACTTTTTTGGAAAAAAATTGATAGAAGCTATATAAAGTTGTTAATCCCGATTTTATTTGGGAGCATAATCATTTTTTATTATTTGTCCTTTTTTAACCAAGCAAATGCTGCAATTTTTGAAGAAAGTTATATACGATGGCGAATTGCAGATTATTCATTTCAAATTATTGAAGACTTTTTTCCTTTTGGGTCGGGGCCAGGCACATTTGGTTCACAACTATCAATGAGTTATAGTAAGATTTATGATTTATATAATGTCCCAAAAGCTATTACTGGTACTGTTTCAGAAAGGGGGCCGATTTTTGACTCTTTTATCTTTTCGTTTACTGCTGAAATAGGAATAGGTATCATTTTTTACATATATTATTATTATAAAATTTATAAAGCTAAACTACTTTATGTTTTCAAAGGATTAAATCATATTAAGCTAGTTCTGATAATATCCATATTCTTGTTGTCTTTTTTTAATCCTATGATAATGAACCCTGTAGGTTTCACTTTGATTCTAATTCTTGCATTGGTGAATAGATAGAAATGGTTAAACTTTATAGAAAGGTATATTATACATTATATCTAACATGCTTTAGACATACCCCAGAAGATTTCCGACCGTATGCCTTTTTTTTTCCAGCTATCCGTCGTTTTTTGGTCAGAAGTTACTTAAAAAAATGTGGTGAAAACTTAAGGGTTAAAGCTAATGCCGAGATTTCTCCAAAATCAGAAGTGGGAGATAATTCTGAACTGGGAACGAGATGCATGATCCAATCGCATTGTTCGATTGGTTCTAACGTTATTATGGGTCCTGATATTAAAATCTATTCGAGAAATCATAAATATGAGCGTTTAGATACTCCTATTCAGTATCAGGGGAAAAAACAATATAATACTATTGTTGGGAATGATGTATGGATAGGAGCCAATGTAATTATACTTGCCGGTGTTAAAGTTGGCAATCATACTATAATTGCGGCAGGCTCAGTGGTAACTAATGATGTACCTGACTATGCTATTGTAGGCGGCAATCCGGCCAAAGTAATAAAATATAGAGATGAGTAGTAAAAAAATTATCTATATATTAGGTGCAGGCCGAAGCGGTTCAACTATATTGGCTACCGTGTTGAATGATCATAAGAAAGTTAAAAATGTAGGAGAGTTGCATCACTTTTTTTCATATTTGAAAAATGATGATTTATGCTCCTGTGGGGCTAAGTTGAGTGATTGTAAGTTTTGGGGGGAAATAAAAAATAAATTACCGGTTGTATTAAAGAATGCCTCTGATAATTATGAGCAGTTAGCTCATAAAATGGAATACCATTCTGCAATTCCATTTTATTTGTTAGGGATGAAGCCGGGTACAAGCTTTCAGAAATATGAAGAAGCGCAAGAAAGTATAATTCGGGCACTTGCTAATAATAAGGATGAATATATTTTAGATTCTGCTAAATACATTGGGCGTTTCATGGCGTTACGAAAAATATTTAATAATGATGTTAAGGGTATTCTTTTAGTACGTGATGTGAGAGGGGTAATATGGTCCTTTAAGAAAAAAGTGCAGACCCAAAGTCCACCCTCAAGGACGTTAATTTATTATTTGGTTATTAATTCTCTTGGCCAGATACTGACTTGGTTCTTACCGGCCAATCAAATTATGAAAGTACGATATGAAGATATTGTTGACAGGCCCAACGAAACATTAACAAATATAGGGAGCTTTTTAGAGCTTGATTACTCTGAAGCGATAAACAAAATCAAGAAAAAGCGTTCTTTTGAAGTTCCACATTTGGTGGGGGGCAACCGGCTCAAAAAATCGGATGAGGTGACATTGAGAAAAGATGATAAATGGTTAAAAAATATGCCAACCATGCAGAAAATTTGTTTTTATCTACTTGCTTTTCCCTTAATGTTGATTAATAAATATAAGATGTTGAAATAGCTCGGATGAAGATCGTTCTTACCCTTGATTACGAACTGTTTTTTGGTCAAAAAACGGGATCAGTTTCTAAGTCTATTGTTGATGCTACAGAAAGGCTGGTTACCGTGCTGGATGAATTTAATATTAAGGCGGTATTTTTTGTTGATGTTGGCTTTTTGAAACAGTTGGATTATTATAGATCGGACCATCCGGAATTAGAGAAAGATTATCAATTAATCAGCGACCAGTTAAAACAACTTTCAAATGAGGAGCACGATTTGCAACTTCATGTGCACCCTCATTGGGAGGACAGCAGATATCATGATGGCAAATGGAAAATCGATGCCAAACGATACAAATTGAGTGACTGGTCAACGGAAAGGGTTGATGATATAGTTACAGAATACAAGGGGATTTTAGAGCAATTTGCTATAAATAATTCTGTTTTTGCCTATCGGGCAGGTGGGTTCTGTATCCAGCCCTTTGATAAAATTAAAGCCGCGCTAAAAAAGAACGATATATGGCTGGATAGCACCGTCTTCGAGGGGGGCGGGAATGAAAGTAAGACCCATTCATTTAGCTTTCAAAATATGCCAAGCCAATCGGAATGGAAGTTTGGGGATGATCCTTTAGAAGTTGATGAAAACGGGAACTTTCTGGAAATACCCATATCTTCGTGTCGGGTATCGCCGCTATTTTATTGGAAGCTCGCTTTGACCAGGCTGATGAAAGATTCAAGGCACCAGTCATTTGGGGATGGTAATTCGTTACCGAAAACAAAAAAATGGCTTATAAAAAAATTATCTATTCCTTCAACTATTTGTGCAAGCATTGACGGCTTTAAAGTTACGCACCTTAATAAAGCTTTTGTGCAGGAGAAAAGGAAACACCCGGATGGTAATTTTGTTATTATTGGCCATCCTAAGGCATTGACGGAATACTCTTTAAATGAATTCAGAAAATTTATAGCAAATAACATATCAGATCATACCTTTTGTACATTTTCTGAACTGTTGGCCAATGAAATTATTAGACACCCTAAAAATACCCATGTCTAAGATGGTAAGCTATACAAATCTAAATGGTTACAAATTTTACCTTTTTAAGGGTAGAAGACAATTTTCAGATCATTTAGGAAATGGAAATTCACACTATATTTTAGTTGACCTTAATACTGAAAAGTTAGTTAATGATGTGGACTTGTTATATTTTATGGATAAGTAATTAAACTATAGATTAATGATAAAGTCTATGGCATTCTATCCAAGTCAAAGATAGTATGTTTGAGAAACAATGAGTTATATCATCATAATTTATGAAGGGTCTTACAGGTTTACGCGTTATGTTTTTAGTAGGTATTATGTTTGTGTTGGGCACCAATGTGGGCATGCCCCAAAAGGTTGATGATAAGATAACAATCCTGAGTTATTCAGTTTCTAAAAATCAGCCAAATTTCTATCTTGCTGCATACACAACAACATCAGGCATACAACTGCGTGCTCGTAAGATGGTGTCAGACGATAATGGGAGGAGATGGCATAAAGACCCATCTGGAATAAAAAGATTAAAACCTATTGAATCATACAGCCGCCGGGTGCCCGTTTCGTCTATTTATGATTCAAATAAAGATGCATTTATTACTTTTTTCAATGCATTAGACAGTCCCAAGATCCCTAAATATGCCAAGGAACCTCCAGCTGCATTAAAAAGATACTATATAAGATATAGGGTATCTAAGGATAATGGTGCAACTTGGTTATATGATGAGCCTATAATGGAAGCAGGGCGTACCAATCCTTTAAATCCATTTCCGGGTATTAGCAGAGGGGAAAATGCATTTTATTTAGGTGATTATGGTAGCAAGCCTATAATCTTGGATAATGGCCATATCTTACTTCCAGTTCAAGCTACAGTCCTTCCTAACAGTAAAAAAGAAGAGTTGAACAAAAATAATTTATATAATCCGGCAGGAGCTCACACCTATACAGAGGTGCTTATGTTGGACGGAAAATGGGTAAATGATAAATTAGAATGGACTCTGCTAAGCAGGCTTAAAGCTGACTATCACCGTACAACAAGAGGCTTAATTGAACCTACTATAGTACAACTTGATAATAGAAAGATTCTTGCTGTGATGAGGGGTAGTAATGGTGGAAATATTGATTCAAACTATCAAATACCAAGCTATAAGTGGTTTTCTTATTCTGAGGATGGTGGCCATACGTGGTCTGTGCCCAAGCCCTGGACATATGATAATGGTGCTGCTTTTTACTCACCTTCTTCGATGTCTCTATTATTTAAACATTCTTCGGGTAGGGTTTTTTGGATTGGTAATATAAGCGAAAAAAATCCACGAGGTAATAAGCCTCGCTATCCATTGGTTATAGGAGAGATAAACCGAAATAATATGACATTGATAAAATCAAGCGTCGAAATTTTAGATACTCATAAAAAAAGAGATAAAGGTAAAGGAACTATGGATTTGAGCCATGTTACAGCAATAGAAAATCGAGTCACGAACAATATAATCATTGTATTTTCTCGAAGACATAGTGAATCTAAGACAGAATGGGTAACCACAAGAATAAGTTTATAGAATGCCTGAAACTGCGATTGGATTCATACGATTTATTGCTATAAGTATTTTTTTATTATGAGATATATGGAATTGGTCTTAGTTTGGCCTTACTACATATTAGTGCTGTACTTTTTTAGCCATAACTTTGCTATAAACTTTTAAACAGATAATTATGTAAGCGATAGATGCCTTATAGGAGCGAATATAGTGGGGATATCCAGTGTAGAAATTTGAGAACAGGTTAATGTGTAGGTACTGATACAGTTGTAACTAAAGATGTACCTTTCCTAGTGCATTATTGCAAAAAATATTAGGACAACTAAATTTGGGTCGTTAATAAATTAATTTTACATATGTACGATTCAGTGTTTCTTAATAATTACAGAACCTATCCTTTCGAGAGCCGTGCAAAATTTCTGGCTTATTTAGGCAACGACAATCTACATAATATTCTAATTGCTCTTAATGCAGAAAAGCTGGTGAAAGATGATCAAGAGTTAAGAGCGTTGATAAACACAAATATTGGCTATGCGGATGGGATTGGCCCGGTTATGGCCTTAAAGAAGAAAGGCTATGACGCAGAGAAGATCCCCGGAGCCGAATTTTGGCTGGATATAGTACAGCAGTTTTATCATCAAAAGACATTTTATGTAGTTGGAGCAGCACAGCACGTTATAGAAAAAACAGTGACTAATTTAAAAGCAGATTATCCGGGCATTCATATTATTGGATATCGGAATGGGTATATGGATGCCGACCAAGAAAAGGAAGTCATTGAAGATATTGCAGAAAAGAAGCCGGATGTGGTGTATGTAGCTATGGGTAGTCCCAAACAGGAATTTTTGATGCAACGGATGCAGGAAGAGCACAAGGCATTATATATGGGTTTGGGAGGGAGTTTTGATATCTATTCGGGAGAAAAGAAACGGGCACCAAAATTGGTAAGAAAAATGGGCCTGGAATGGTCCTATCGTTTATTTAAAGAGCCCAGCCGCATCTTCCGGCAAACCAGCTTGGTTACTTTTGCCTATATGCTTATTCCTAATAAGTTATAGGATAAAAAAAGGAAGAACTGCGATTTCACTATTTCCTTTCTGTGATCTCTATGAAAAGCTCTGTGTGCTCTGTGTTAAGGAACACACCGACAAGCCCGACCTTTCCACCAAAGAACTAATCCACAATATCGAGGCTTCCATGGATGTTTCCGTACCGCCCATTCGCATTCCCTATTGGATGGGCCTGATGGGGTGATATGTGTTTTGATCTGCTGGCCCCACTACGCCAAAGCTTGATCAATGAAGTTTTAACGTAGTAGATGCTTCGTAGGGCAGGCGAAGGTAAAGAGAAAGAAGCTGCCGGTTTCATCGGTTCGCGTAAAAAAGTTCTGTCTCACTACGCCAAGCACGCTCTACATAGCTTCAGCGAAGTAGAGGCTTCGAGGGACAGGTGCCACAACGAAGTTTGATGCATCCAAAGTACATGGGAGCGGCTTTGGGGTTCCGTACTCTATTAATGAGGGGTTGGCCCCACTGCGCTCTTATATTCATTCGAGCTTCGTAGGGTAAGAGCGGACGTTGAAGTATGAGTTTTGAACAGGATACAGGTTACAGGATACAAGATGCAGGATATACGGTTTGAAAACCTGACCGGAAAACATCGTTGAACAAAAAAAGATAATGCACGGTGGGTGCGGAGGTTTGAATTTTCCAATTAAAAATGAGGAATTAGGAATTGGTTGCCTTTGGCTCCATGGCGGAGAGCACGGAGAAGAGTCATTTATACTTTCTACTCTTTTATTTACAGGTTGAGGTCCTGTGGGCTTATGTTTT
>Ga0079226_10003089_pt1 | contig 12820 bp, 11 predicted proteins | sample Poulit2014_FD_76345 | JGI IMG/M metagenome (GOLD analysis project Ga0079226, IMG submission 76345) | Agricultural soil microbial communities from Georgia to study Nitrogen management - Poultry litter 2014 | ecosystem: Environmental > Terrestrial > Soil > Agricultural land | place: USA: Georgia... | reverse complement strand
TCGCATTTTGTTGCAAAAACTGTTCTTTTGAATGGTTTTGTCCAATTGCATGAAACATGCTTGATTTTATAGTATGATAAAAATATCAATAGAAAAATATTCAAATTATACGTCTCGGAGGAAACATCATGGCAGGTAATTTTAAATCAGGATTTATTGCTATAATCGGCAGGCCAAACGTCGGAAAATCAACGTTCATGAATCAAATGATCGGGCAAAAAATTGCGATCATGAGTGATAAAGCACAGACAACGCGCAATCGGATCCAGGGCGTGCTCACCTCCGATGATGCTCAGCTGGTATTCATTGACACACCGGGAATCCATAAACCGAAGCATCATTTAGGAAATTTTATGGTAAAGACGGCTGAAGACACCTTAAATGAAGTCGATGCCGTGCTGTTTATGATTAACGCAAAGGAAGGCTATGGAAAAGGGGATCAATACATACTGGACAGGCTGCAAAAAATTAAGCGACCGGTTTTTCTTGTCATTAATAAAATCGACCTTGTACATCCCGATGATCTGTTGCCTCTAATCGATATTTATAAAGATAAATATGATTTTGAAGAAGTTATTCCAATTTCCGCACTGCAAGGCGATAATCTGACGCATTTGCTTGGTGAACTAAAAAAACATATACCCGAAGGCCCGCAATATTATCCTGAAGATCATGTAACCGATCATCCGGAGCGGTTTATTATCACTGAATTAATACGTGAAAAGGTGCTGGAGTTAACCAGAGAAGAAGTTCCGCATTCAATTGCGGTTGTACTTGAAAACATGGAAGAAAGGGCGTCTAATAGTGTCTTTATCCAGGCAACGATTGTAACTGAACGTCAGACGCAAAAAGGGATCGTGATCGGCAAACAGGGTACAATGCTTAAGAATATCGGCAGAAATGCCCGAAAAGATATTGAGGCACTTCTCGGATTAAAAGTGTATCTGGAGCTTTGGGTGAGAGTCCGGAGAGATTGGCGCAATAAACAATCCCAGCTTCATGAATTCGGCTTCCGGAGTGACGAGTATTAACATACTTGGTAAATTTTAAAACTCATTGATTCAGCGCCTGTGGAAAATCTAATAGTGAACACATTATGGAAAGGCGGGGTTTCTTGTGATCGACTTAACATGGAAATTATTTAGTCAGACAGGAAACATTGAAACCTATTTGTTGTTAAAAGAGCTTGAAAAAAATGAATCAATTGAACAAACCGGGAACCAGCAAAAAGAAAAAAGGAATTCCCTCAATTCAGAATCATGATGAGTCATCTGCACTGTTAAGAAGGTGATACGGATTGCTCGAAAAAATGCAGGGTATTGTCATGAAGACACAGGATTATGGCGAAACACACAAGATTGTGACAATCTTCAGTGATAAAGCTGGTAAGATATCAGCAATAGCCAGAGGTGCAAAAAAACCAAAAAGCAGAATGGCTGCTGTCACGCAGCCATTCATATATGGTGATTTTTTTATTTATCTTAGTTCGGGTCTGAGTACCATACAACAAGGCGATGTTCTCAATTCATTGCGACGTATCCGGGAAGATATTATCAAGACAGCATATGCATCCTATATTGTTGAGCTGACCGATAAATTAACAGACTCTCATTCACCCGACCATTATCTTTTTGATCAGCTTTATCAGACGTTGAATTGGATTGCGGAATATGACGATGCTGATATTCCTATTATGATGTATGAATTAAAACTTTTTAAAGAAGGCGGCTTCGCACCAAGCGTGGATAAATGTGTCAGCTGCGGTAATAAAGATGGGTTCTTTGCGTTTTCAATAGCGGAAGGCGGTTTGCTCTGTGCCGCATGCCAGCATATCGACATGAATGCAATTCCACTTCCGAACAACCTGGCACGCTTATTTCATATATTTTCCGAAGTTGAACTGGAACGGATTGGAACCATTTCAGTGAAGCCGGAAAACAAAAAGCTGCTCCGTGATATTATGGATGCATATTATGATCAGTATGGCGGTTATTATCTCAAAACAAAACGATTTTTGAAGCAGCTCGATAAACTGAAATAACCTGATTTCTTGACAATAAGCGCGTCTTATCGTAATATTTTTGTACATAAATCTAACAGGTTTAAGTATTGTGCTGACGGAGAAAAGTACTTATTGTTTACTGTTGCAAGCGAGTCCGGGATGGTGGAAGCTGGATAACAGAACATAAGGAATGGCGCTCCTGAACAATTGGAATAAAGCGGCTCTTGCGTAAGAGCAAATAGGGTGGAACCGCGGATTAACCCCCGTCCCTATGCAGGTGCAATACTTGCATAGGGACGGGGTTTTTAATTTCATAAATGATATGGAGGATATATTAATGACAATTCAGGAGATAATTTTGACACTGCAAAAACATTGGTCTGACCAAAATTGTATTCTCATGCAGGCATACGATGTGGAGAAAGGAGCTGGGACAATGTCACCGATGACTCTGCTTAGAAGCCTGGGTCCGGAGCCATGGAATGTGGCATATGTTGAACCGTCACGACGTCCTGCGGATGGGAGATATGGTCAGAACCCAAACCGCCTGTACCAGCATCATCAGTATCAAGTCATTATGAAACCATCACCGGATAATATTCAGGAATTATATCTTCAATCACTTGAAGCACTGGGAATTAATCCATTAGAACATGATATTCGGTTTGTGGAGGACGATTGGGAAAACCCTACCCTTGGAGCTTCCGGGCTGGGCTGGGAAGTATGGCTGGATGGCATGGAAATCACCCAATTCACTTATTTTCAGCAAATCGGCGGACTCGAAGCCAATCCCGTTTCAGTTGAGCTGACATATGGGATTGAACGTCTGGCCTCCTATATTCAAGATAAAGAAAACGTCTTTGATCTGGAATGGACCGACGGCGTCAGTATCAATGATATTTTTTTCCAGCCGGAATATGAACATTCAAAATACGCCTTCGAAGAATCTGATACGGATATGCTTTTTCAGCTCTTCACAATGTACGAGAACGAAGCTAGAATAACGATGGAAAAAGGATTGGTATTCCCTGCGTATGATTATGTATTAAAATGTTCCCACACATTTAATTTGCTTGATGCAAAAGGCGTTATTGCAGTAACTGAACGGACAGGGTATATTGCCAGAATCCGCAATCTTGCCAGAAGTATTTCCAAAGCATATGTTGCAGAACGGGAACGTCTGGGCTTTCCAATGCTGAACAAGGAGGCAGAATAATGACTAAAGATGTACTGGTAGAAATTGGACTCGAGGAACTCCCGGCGCGCTTTGTGGATGACGCTGAAAATCAGCTGCTGACTAAAACGGGAAACTGGTTTAACGACTTACGGATTTCCTATACATCGATCGTTTCTTTTTCAACCCCGCGAAGATTGGCCGTATTGATCAAAGACGTTGCAGAAGAACAAACATCATTGGAGGAAGAAGTGAAAGGGCCGGCATTAAAAATCGCCCAGGATGAAGACGGGAATTGGACAAAAGCCGCAGCCGGTTTTACAAAAGGCCAGGGACAAGCCGTAGATGATATTTATACGAAGGATGTAAAAGGGACGACGTACATCTTTGTCAAAAAGCAAATTATCGGTAAGCCAACACATGAATTATTGCCGCAGTTCAATGAGATCATTACATCTATCCAATTCAAGAAAAACATGCGCTGGGGAGAACAATCATTGCGGTATGCGCGCCCTGTCCGCTGGATTGCAGCATTATTCGGTCATGACCTCATTCCGTTTGAAGTGGCCGGTGTCAAGACAGATAACCGTACGTATGGTCATCGCTTTTTAGGAAAAATGACGACGTTATCCGCACCTGATGAATATGAGAAAGCGCTGGAAGGTCAGTATGTTATTGTTAATCCGGAAAAACGCAGACAAATGATTATTGATGGCTTGAGAAAAGCTGAAGCCGAACACGGCTTTCGAATTCCGGAAGACGATGAACTGCTTAATGAAGTGTGCAATCTGGTGGAATATCCTACTGTGTTTGTCGGTTCATTCGATGAATCTTATTTGTCACTTCCGCCTGAAGTGCTGATAACGTCGATGAAGGAACACCAGCGTTATTTCCCTGTCCAATCAAAAGACAGTAAATTGCTTCCATACTTTGTTGGTGTTAGAAATGGGGATGGCTATGCACTTAATACGGTTGTCAAAGGAAATGAAAAAGTATTGCATGCGAGGTTATCGGATGCCCAGTTCTTTTTTGAAGAAGATCAGAAACAGCCAATCAATTATTACTTGGAAAAGCTGGAGCGGATTGTATTTCAGGAGAAACTTGGAACAATTGGTGATAAAGTCAAACGGATTACAGCCATCTCAGATCAATTGACAAAATGGCTCAATCTCAATGAAGAAACCCGTTCAAACACACTTAGGGCAGCCGAAATATGCAAGTTTGATCTGCCGACAAATATGGTTGATGAATTTACAAATCTGCAGGGGATCATCGGCGAAACGTATGCCCTTAATGCCGGCGAGGAGCAAGCTGCTGCAAGGGCTGTGGCAGAGCATTATCTTCCTGTTCAGTCAGATGGCGTACTTCCTGAAACTGTCGAAGGTGCAATTGTCAGCATTGCTGATAAAATCGATACGATTGTAGGATGTATTTTTGCGGGACTGATTCCAAGCGGTTCCCAGGATCCATACGCACTGCGAAGGCAGGCAACTGGTGTTTTAAAAATACTTAAGGCATACAATTGGAATATAACTGTTGAGTCGTTACTGAATTTGGCTGAACAGCAGTATAAGGATTCAAATACTGGTGTGTCGGAAAAAGAAAAATCTAGAACCGAAATAAAACGATTCTTCAGTCATCGCATTACGTATCTTTTAAAAGAATCCGCTATTCAACCGGATGTTATCCAAGCAGTTTTATATAACGGAATCGGGATTATTCCATATCTGGCTGCAAAAGCTGAAAACTTATCATATGAACGGAATAATCCGGAGTTTAAGCCGGTACAGGAAGCACTTGTCCGCGTGTTGAACCTGGCTTCTAAAACGGATCTCTTAACAATCAGCCGGGGAATTTTTGAGACGGACTCGGAACAAAAGCTGTATGAAACCTATTTAACAGTGAAGGATGACTACGAAAGTGCAAATAATAATCAGGAAGCTGCAAATGCATTGCGTCAACTGGGAAAATTGTCACAGCCGATTCATGATTTCTTTGACCATAATATGGTTATGACCGATGTGGAGGCAATCCGCAATAATCGCCTGGCTCTGCTGAATAATATTGCGGCTTTAATTTGTACTTATGCGGACTTGTCAGCAATTGAATGGAAACAGCATTTTTAAGAATGTCACTATTTCCTTTTTCACTGTGAAACGTGTATAATATTTAAAAACAGTATGACACATTTGAGCAATCAGGTGGTGAAAAAGTGGAATTATCGAACAGACAAGAACAGATTCTCGGCATTGTAAAAGAAAATGGGCCAATAACAGGCGAAAATATAGCAGAAAAATTGAATCTAACACGGGCAACATTGCGTCCGGATTTGGCCATTTTGACGATGGCAGGTTTCTTGGAAGCCAGACCCCGGGTAGGTTATTTTTATACCGGAAAGACAGGAACGGAACTGTTGACTGAAAAAATAAAGCAGTTTAAAGTTTATGAATATCAGTCAGTCCCGATTGTCGTCAAAGAGAATGCTTCTGTATATGATGCCATTTCAACAATGTTTCTTGAAGATGTGGGGACTTTGTTTGTTGTGGACCAGAATTCATTCTTAACCGGTGTTTTATCAAGGAAAGATTTATTGAGGGCCAGTATCGGGAATCAGGAATTAGATGCAATACCGGTACATATTATCATGACGCGAATGCCTAATATTACGGTCTGTTACCGGAATAATCTGCTGATTGATGCAGCCAAGAAACTGATTGATAAACAAATTGATGGTTTACCGGTTCTCAAGGAATCAGAAAAAGGGTTTGAGATTGTTGGACGAATTACAAAAACTACCATCACTAAAGTATTTGTTGAACTGATTATGGATGAGCATTTATAAGGGAGGAGGATAATCTATGCAAGATAAACCACTCGTGTACGTTCTTTCCGACTCAGTAGGTGAAACAGCGGAGTTAGTTATCAAAGCGGGGTTAAGCCAGTTCAATAATGGCGAGTATCGAATACAGCGGGTTCCGTATGTGGAAGATAAGAAAACGATTGATGAAACTTTGCAGCTGGCAACGGAAAAAGAGGGGATTGTCGGTTTTACATTGGTAGATCCTGATTTGCGGTCGTATTTGAATACACAAGCCGGCGAAATGAATGTTGAGGCAATCGATATAATGGGCCCGATGATCAATGCAATGAAGCGATCTTTTAGCAGTGATCCGCGTTTGGAACCCGGATTGGTCCATCAATTGGATGAAGACTATTTTAAACGGGTTGAAGCAATCGAATTTGCTGTAAAATATGATGATGGCAGAGACCCGCGTGGAATTGCACGTGCAGATATCATTCTGATTGGTGTTTCCCGAACCTCCAAAACACCATTATCACAATACTTGGCACATAAACGGCTGAAGGTGGCCAACGTTCCTATCGTTCCAGAAGTCGATCCTCCTGAAGAACTGTTTGATGTAAACCCCGATAAATGTATTGGGTTGCGGATAAGTGCTGCCAAGCTTAATGATATCCGAAAAGAACGTCTAAAGGCATTGGGGCTTGGTGATCAGGCAACCTATGCAAATATGGAACGAATTCAACAGGAGCTGCAATACTTTGATGAAGTTGTTGAAAAAATCGGATGCCGCGTTGTTGATGTATCACATAAAGCAGTCGAAGAAACAGCAAATACCATCATGCGTATGATAAAGTGAAACTTTATTCAGCGGGGCGTATTCCCCCCACTGAATATTAGTTGAACCGAATCGGGCATTTAGGGACAGTTATCCGTCGTACTTTGACGGTTTACTGTCCATTAGATGCGGGGAAAAGTAGAAACTTCATTCAGTGGTGAAAAAACAGCTATAAAAAATCCCAAAAATAATTATAATGAAAAACATTCTGTGCAAAAGCAGGATGTTTTTCTGATTTTCAGATGATTCTGACGCCTAAAGCAATGCGTCATCAACTGGGAATCTTAAGCAAAAATGAATTATTGATTTCCTATAGCTTTTTTTATGATTTTGTATTATAATTATTATTTGTGTAAAAATATACAACAAGTATAAATTTGACTCATTTGTGAACGAGGGATATACAGAAAAATAAAATATTGCGATTTAAGAAGGAATAATGAATCATTGTGTAGAATATATGTAGTAAATCCCTGTGAGCAAAATACGTTTACACAAGTGCTTCAAGAGGTACAATAATACAGTGACTTGATAGTCCTTCCAGTTTGGTCGGGCAGTCCAGAAAACAACATGATTTTGGACTTGCAGCGAAGATTTTTGTGATGATGGAAGGTTTTTTTACGCTTTAAGTAAAAAAATTTGTCGAATAATGAAGGATTTTCTTTGTGAATATCGAATTATGGAGGCATGGGTGGTAAATATGCCTGACCAGGTATCAGAAGATGTCATTGAGGAAGTGCGAAAAACCAATGACATAGTTGATGTCATTGGCGAATATATACAACTAAAAAAACAAGGGCGGAATTATTTTGGCCTCTGCCCGTTCCATGGTGAAAAGACACCATCATTTTCCGTAACTCAGGAAAAACAGATTTTTCACTGCTTCGGATGTGGAAAAGGCGGGAACGTATTAACATTTGTTATGGAAATGGAGCAGTATACGTTTTATGAAGCGTTAAGGTTTCTTGCAGATAAAAGCGGCGTGGATTTGCCGGATGTTTCTCACCGGCAAAAATCGTCCATGTCACAGGAAAACCAGAGCATACTTTCCGCTTCCGAGTGGATTACCAAGCTTTATCACCACCTTCTGCGCTATACAAAAGACGGAAAAACAGGCTATCAGTATTTTAAGGACCGAGGTATAACAGATAAAACAATTGATACATTCCAGCTCGGTTTTGCCCCGAATGTAAAAGACTTTACAGCAGAATTTTTGCAGAAAAAAGGATTTCATCAACAAATTCTTGTCAAAGCGGGTCTCTTGTCATTAAACGAAGATAACTCGATAACAGACAGGTTCAGGGGCAGAGTCATGTTTCCGATCCGCAATCATCTTGGGAAAACAATTGCCTTCGGGGGCCGGACAATTTCCGAGCAGGAACCGAAATACTTAAACAGCCCTGAAAGTGATTTGTTCCAAAAAGGTAAAATTCTTTACAATTTTGATCTGGCAAAAAAGCACATCCGTAAACAAAGTGAAGCTGTTTTATTTGAAGGTTATATGGATGTCATATCTGCCTACGAAGCCGGGGTTAAAAATGGTGTGGCTACGCTTGGAACATCGTTGACAGAGTCACAGGCAAGACTTCTAAGAAGGTATGTCGATGCGGTTATTATTTGCTATGACGCCGACAAAGCAGGCAATGAAGCTGCCTATAAGGCCGCCGGGCTGCTGCAAAAGATAGGCTGTCACGTCAAAATAGCCAATATGCAGGATGGTATGGATCCGGATGATTTCATAAGCGAATTTGGTGCTGAAGCATTTCAAAATCAGGTTATCAAATCGAGTCTGACTTTTACAAGCTTTTATATGAAGTATTTGAAAAAAGACTATAATCTTAGTCTTGAAGGGGATCGCATACAATATATCGAAAAATTATTGGAGTACCTTGCGACGATTGAGAGCTCCGTCGAACGGGAATATTATTTAAAAGAGGTCAGCGACTCCTATAACGTATCAATGGATTCATTAAAACAGGAAATTCTGTCTAACCGTGAAAAGATGGGGCTTGGTAAGGATAAGATAAATAAGACCAGATATACTAATAAGGTGTCTGAACATGATCACGCAAAAAAATTACTCCCTGCATTTCACAATGCAGAACGGCAGCTTCTTGCATATATGTTGCAAGATGCGTCTATTACTGATAAAGTGCAGGAGGAAATAGGTGCTTCCTTTAATATTGAGGAGCATAAAGTTATTGCTACGCACTTATATGCTTTTTATGAAGAACATCAACAACCTGATGTCAGTATGTTTGTTGAAATGCTGACGGATGACAGACTGAAGCAAATGGTTACAGATATCGCAATGATGTCACTGCATGAAAATATATCAAATGATGAAATTAATGATTATATCCGAAATATCCGTGCTGAGAACAGCAATAAGGGAGATATTCAATCTTTGAAAGAGGAACAAAAGCTGGCTGAACAACAAAATGATCCAATAAAAGCAGCCGGAATCGCTATGCAAATCATTGAACTCCAAAAGCAATGGAAAAGTATAAATTGACTGTAGTTGGAAGGAGGGGGACTCATGGCCGAAAATAAGCCTTCACAAACAAAAGAAAATAACAGTGAACTTACACTGGAACAAGCGAAAGATCAGTTGCTCGAGATGGGTAAGAAGCGCGGCGTACTGGCTTATGAAGAAGTTGCCGACCGCCTGTCGGGTTTTACGATTGAGTCGGAGCAGATGGACGAATTTTATGAGTACCTGACAGAGCAAGGTGTAGAAGTGATCGGAGACTCCGAAGAAGACCCTAAAATGCAGGAGATCGCCAAAGAGGAAGAGTTCGACCTGAACGACCTCAGTGTCCCGCTTGGAATCAAGATAAATGATCCTGTTCGCATGTATTTAAAGGAAATAGGCAGAGTGGATTTATTATCCGCGGCTGAAGAAATTGATCTGGCCACCCGAATCGAGAATGGCGATGAGGAAGCAAAAAAACGCCTTTCAGAGGCTAACTTGCGTCTGGTTGTCAGTATCGCCAAACGATATGTCGGACGTGGTATGCTGTTTCTTGATTTAATTCAGGAAGGAAACATGGGGTTAATTAAAGCTGTTGAGAAGTTCGACTATCGGAAAGGGTTTAAGTTCAGTACGTATGCGACATGGTGGATTCGCCAGGCTATTACACGGGCAATAGCGGACCAGGCACGTACGATCAGAATACCTGTTCATATGGTTGAAACGATCAACAAGCTGATTCGTGTCCAACGGCAATTATTGCAGGATCTTGGCAGGGAACCGACACCTGAAGAGATCGGCAAAGAAATGGAGCTCCCGCCTGATAAGGTCCGCGAAATATTAAAAATAGCACAGGAACCTGTTTCACTTGAAACGCCAATCGGTGAAGAAGACGATTCACACCTGGGTGATTTCATTGAAGATCAGGAAGCTGTATCACCGTCTGACCATGCGTCATACGAATTGTTAAAAGAACAATTGGAAGACGTACTGGATACACTCACCGACCGTGAGGAAAATGTATTGCGCCTGCGTTTTGGACTTGATGACGGCAGGACAAGAACACTGGAAGAAGTCGGCAAGGTATTTGGTGTAACCAGAGAAAGAATACGACAGATTGAAGCGAAAGCATTGCGGAAATTAAGGCACCCAAGCCGCAGCAAACGTTTGAAGGATTTTTTGGAGTAGCATATATCAGTCATTGAACACACTTTTCGTGTGCAATGGCTGCTATACATATATTTGGAATAGTATAGTCAATCATAAATGGGACATTACCAATGACTTATCCATTCAATCCTTAATATAACAGGTTTTATGTTTATCTTTTCTTAAATTGTCACATCTTTTTCCTTTCATCTTAAAAGGTTTTAAAGTAAAATAAATTTAAGTATGTTATTAATCCCAGTAAGAATGATACATAAGGAGGAAGTACGATGGGTAAAAACGCAGTCTTACCTTACGCTTTAATTGCCGGTATAGGGATACTATTAGTTATCGTCGTATCAGTTGTTGGTTTAAACCAGCAGGAAGCTATACAGGAAGAAGAAAGTGGCGGAGAACAGAGTGAACAGCAGGAAGGCCAGTCCGGTGGTGACAGCGGCGGCGAATCTTCTGGTGGCGGAGAAACAGCCGCTAATGGTGAAGAGGTCTTCCAGAATAACTGTGCCAGCTGCCATGGACAAGACTTATCGGGTGGCGCCGGACCTGCTCTGGACACCGTCGGAAGTAAGTATTCCAAGGATGAAATAAAGCAAATCATTAAAGATGGATTTCCGCCAAAAATGCCTGCGGGACTGGTTCAGGGCAAAGATGCCGACGCTGTAGCACAATGGCTTTCTGAGCAAAAGTAATATGAGATTATGAACAATGTTAGCGCAAAAGAGTAAGCTTACTGGATGGACAGCAGGCTTGCTCTTTTGTACTTTATAAAAAGGTATGAAGTAGATAAGGGGATCAGGATGAATAATAATCTAAGACTTTCAAACCGTCTGGAAAAAATAGCATCTTTTATAGCAGAAGGCACAACATTTGCGGATATCGGCTCAGACCATGCATATCTTCCCTGTTATGTGTGCCTCCATGACAGAAACGCACAAGCGATAGCGGGAGAAGTACGTAAAGGCCCATTCCAACGAGCTCAGAAAACTGTCAGCCATTTCGGCTTATCAAATCAAGTGGATGTGCGACTTGGGGACGGTTTGCAAGTTCTGCAGGATTGTGAAGTTGCATCCGTTATTATAGCTGGAATGGGCGGCTCTCTGATTAAAACCATTCTGGATGAGGGATCAGATCGACTTGGCAGTGTTGAGCAGATTATTGCCCAGCCAAATATCGATGAACAAAGTGTGCGTCAATGGCTCATCAGGCATGGTTTTACAATTGCGGATGAAACAATGGTTGAGGAAAACGGGTATATTTATGAAATAGTAATAGGTTCTAATCAAGGTGGCATACAGGAACTGACAGAAAAGCAATTGTTGTTTGGTCCATATTTACTGAAACAAAAACCGGAGCTTTTTTATCAAAAATGGAAACATGAACATGATAAACGGGCACGGACACTCGAACAGATGAAAAAGGCCAGTGTACCGGATAATAAAAAGATAACTGCGTTTACAAATGAGCTAACATGGATTGAGGAGGTCTTAAGTGATGACAACGGTTATGCGTAACTTGGATATTTTTAAGGCAATGGAATCGTGGGCACCCAAACATCTGGCTTATGACTGGGATAATGTAGGCCTACAGATCGGCTCTTTTCATAAGCCCGTCAAAAAGGTTATGGTGACGCTTGATGTACTGGAAGCAACAGTTGACGAAGCAATCGAAAATAAAGTGGATTTGATTATTGCACACCACCCATTATTGTTTAAGCCTATGAAGCAAGTGAATGTGGATACAGCAAAAGGGCGCATCATCCAAAAACTGCTGCAGCATGAGATTTCCGTCTACGCCGCCCATACAAATCTGGATGCAGCAAACAGCGGCGTAAGCGATATGTTGTGCGATCTGCTGGCTGTCCAGGATACGAAAGTACTTGAACAAAACCATATTGAAAAACTGGTTAAGCTCGCGGTATTTGTGCCGGAGACACACGCAGAACAAGTCCGGGATGCGATGAGTGAAAAAGGTGCAGGTCATATTGGTGACTATAGTCATTGCACATTTCAATCACCAGGCCAGGGTACATTTAAGCCGCTGGAAGGGACAGATCCATATATCGGCAGTAAAGGGGAAGTGACGTTTGTTGATGAGGTCAAAATTGAAACAATATTGCCGGCTTCAAAACTGTCATCTGTACTGGAAACCATGATTGCGGCACACCCGTATGAAGAGGCCGCCTATGATATCTATCCTGTTGAAAACAGCGGTACTGCCTATGGTATCGGGCGCATTGGCACATTGGATCAAAAACTTACGCTTGAAGCTCTATGTGAACGAGTAAAAACAGCACTTAACGTGCCGGGTGTCCGGTTAACCGGTGATTTGGATAAAGAAGTCAGTAAAGTCGCTGTGTTAGGTGGCAGCGG
>Ga0079226_10003088_pt1 | contig 12823 bp, 6 predicted proteins | sample Poulit2014_FD_76345 | JGI IMG/M metagenome (GOLD analysis project Ga0079226, IMG submission 76345) | Agricultural soil microbial communities from Georgia to study Nitrogen management - Poultry litter 2014 | ecosystem: Environmental > Terrestrial > Soil > Agricultural land | place: USA: Georgia... | reverse complement strand
CTCATAATTTTCATCGATCTCTTCTGTCTTTTTCCGCAAAATGGGATCTCCATATGCAACTATCGGAAGCTTCATAATTTTACATTTGTTATTATCCGCTACAAAATTATCAATTATTTATGAGGGATAAATAAAAAATGAGAATAAATTAAAATGTATCTTTCTGTTTTCATATGCTATAAAAGATAATACTCGCATCTGGGTTAATTGTAAATTATGAATAATACAGTGTGGAGATTAATAATTTTCACGTTGACTGTCTAACGATCAAATTACCTTTTATAATTTTAGTTTTGGGTACAAAGCTTTCACCAGCAATTATTTGATCAAAGAAGAGTTTAGCAGCTGTTTTGCCAATTTTTAAAGTCTGTGGATCGAATGATGTTAAACTCGGCTCTATAAACTCCCCCATAGGTTCATTGCCAAAACTAGCGACGGCAATTTCCTCAGGAATTTTTATTCCACGTTGTTTTAAATGCGCAAGAATACGGATTGCTCCGGCATCATATATTGAAAATATAGCGTCTATTGAGGTGTTGCTGTCTAATAGTTGATCTAATACATTAATTACAGAAGGAATAGTAAGATCACTATGGAAAATCAAATTTGGATCCGGTTCTATATTGTGTTTTTTGAGCGCTTTCAGATATCCCTTAATCCGCTTTTTAGAAACATATAAATGTTCGGGACCTCCAATAGCGGCGATACGCCGACAGCCTTGTTGAATCAAATGTTCTGTCACTTGAAAACTTCCCCGGCTATCTTCTAATAAAACTTTTGAAGTGTTTACTTCTTCACATACTCGATTGAAATGTACGATGGGAATGTTCTTTTTTAGGTACATTTTAATATGATCAAATGTCTTTGTTTCTTTTGAATGACAAATAATCAGACCATCTACCCAGTTTGTCATAAAGGCATGTGTGTTAGAAACCTCCTCTGTGTGGGATTCATTTGATTGACAAACCATCACTTTGTATCCGGCTTTAGAAGCGACTTGTTGAATACCCGTCAATATAGAGGAGTAGAAATATGTTTCAATATCGGGGATTATTACTCCAATTGTCTGTGTTTCCCGTTTGCTCAAGCGTTGGGCAATAGAGTTGGGTCTGTAATTAAGCTCTTCAGCAACTTTTTTTACGGCTGCCCTTGTTTTTATACTTGTTTCTGGGTGATCTCTCAATGCACGCGAGATCGTAGATACAGCAAGTCCCATCGCTTTTGCAATGTCGACAATTGTAGTTTCATGGTTTTTTCGTCTCTTTGGATGGTCGTTCTCCCGGTCGTGATGGATAGTGAAATGATAAATACATTCTTTGCATAAATAGCGTTGGCGCCCTCTTAGAAATCCTGCACGAAGCACGGTTTCTATTTTGAGGCATTTTGGACATTTGATATGTGGCATATTAAAAAATATAAAAATAGTTTTCTATCACAAACGTTTCCACAAACGTTTGTGATAGAAAAAATGGTTTTTTTTACAAAAAAAGTTTTGATTCCATGCTCAAATATAATACTTTAGGGTTATAAAAATTATAAATCTAAAAATTTTAAAATTATAAAACTATCTATTAATAATTTATACAACAACTTTTTATACAACTTATATAACTAATTAAAATCCATTTTTATTATGAAATTAGCTTTTTTTCGATGGATAACATGTTTGTTTTTTTGTGTGGGTACGACAGTGGCTGCGCATAGCGTTCCCTTATATAATAAGAAAGACCCCATTGATGCTGTACGGTTATTGACATTGCAAGAGCAGCTTAAGGAAATCAGTGGGAAGATTGTCGATTCAGAAGGAGCACCTCTGGCCGGTGTGAACATTTATGTAAAAGATAACAAAAACATTGGTACCACTACTGACTTAAATGGACGCTATAGCTTGGAAGTTCCGGACAATGCTAAAGTGGTTTTCAGTATGGTAGGTTTTACTGAACAAGAAGTAGATGTTTCTGAAAGGAACTCTATCAACATTACTTTAACACCGAGTACCAGTGAATTGGAGGAAACGGTCGTTGTGGCCTTCGGAAAACAAAAGAGGGAAAATGTTGTAGGTGCGGTAACAACAGTTAATCCTACAGAACTAAAAGTGCCCTCGAGTAATTTGACGACTGCTCTGGCAGGTAAAATTGCCGGGATGATCTCGTACCAACGTTCCGGGGAACCGGGTGAGGATAATGCCGATTTTTTTATTCGGGGCGTTACCACGTTTGGCTATAAGAAAGATCCCTTGATTCTGGTGGATGGAATTGAATTGACTTCTACCGACTTAGCGAGGATGCAAGTGGATGATATTGAAAACTTTTCAATCTTAAAAGATGCTACTGCTACGGCTTTATATGGTGCCAGAGGGGCAAATGGGGTTATTTTAATTACAACCAAATCGGGGAGCGAAGGAAAAGCGAAAGTATCTTTAAGATTAGAAAACTCTATTTCTTCCCCGACACGAGTGCCTGATCTAGTAGATCCTATAACGTATATGCAGCTAAATAATGAAGCCGTAACTACACGTAACCCTCTGGGTGTCTTGCCCTATTCACAGCAAAAAGTTGATAACACAATAGCGGGAGCAGATCCTTTGGTTTACCCTGCAAATGATTGGAGGGAAATGCTTTTTAAGGATCGTACCATGAATCAGCGGGCGAATCTGAATGTCAGAGGTGGAGGAAAAGTTGCACGATATTATATAGCGGCTACTTTTAATAAAGATAATGGGCTTTTAAAAGTAGATCATAGAAATAACTTTAATAATAATATAAACTTAAAAACTGTCGGATTACGCTCTAACGTAGACGTCAGTTTGACGAATACAACAGAAGTTGGCATAAAAATTTACAGTACTTTCGATGATTATAATGGCCCTATTAGAAGCGGATCTCATTTTTATCGTTTAGCTTTGAGAAGCGATCCGGTCAGTTTTCCAGCGTATTTTCCCATCGATGACGACCATAGGAACGTGTATCACATTCTTTTTGGCGGCACGGAAGATTTAATGGCTAATCCTTATGCCGAACTGATGAGTGGCTATAAAGAGTATAGCCGCTCATTGGTGCTTTCTCAAATTGATATTGATCAGGATTTATCTTTTATCACAAAAGGGTTAAATTTTAATGCCCTGTTTAATACAAATAGAAGAGCTTTTTTTGATGTTGTGAGAAATTATAAGCCTTATTTTTATAGGGTTGGTTTTTATGACAGGTTGAATGATACCTATACTTTGGAGTCGATAAATGAAGAATCTGGAACTGAATATTTGGGATATTCGGAAGGGCCAAAAGAGGTCAGAACATCTACGTATGTGCAGGCAAGAACCAATTATAGCCGCGTTTTTTCAGAAAAGCACGATGTAAATGCTATGCTGGTGTTTATATTGGATAATCGTTTGGAAGCCAATGCGGGAAGTCTTCAATTGTCATTACCGCAAAGAAATATAGGGTTATCAGGTCGATTTGCCTATGCATATGACAAAAGATATTTCGGGGAATTTGATTTTGGGTATAATGGATCCGAGCGGTTTTATAAATCCAATCGTTTTGGTTTTTTTCCTTCCATAGGATTAGCCTGGCAGGTTTCTAATGAAAAATTCTGGCCTTTTTCTGAATCGATAACAAATCTAAAATTGAGAGGGACATACGGGTTAATAGGAAATGATGCTATTGGTTCTGCAGAGGAGCGGTTTTTTTATTTATCTGATGTGAATATGGATGATGCTTCAAAAGGTAAAAACTTTGGACGTGACAGTAAGTATTCTAGGAATGGAGTCAGTATGAACCGATATGGGGATCCCAATATTACATGGGAAAACTCCTATAAGATGAATATAGGTGTCGATCTGGATCTTTTTAACGATGTTAATTTTATCGTTGACTATTGGAAAGAGAAACGTACCAATATATTAATGAAACGGTCAGATATTCCAATGGAAATGGGACTGCAAAACAGCGCGATTCCCAAATCCAATATTGGGGAAGCGGAAGGAGATGGGCTTGATTTTTCAATAGATTATTCAAGGTTTATAAACAATCATTTCTGGATAAAAGGGAGAGCTAATTTTACCTATGCGGTTAGCCGGTTTTTGGTGTATGAAGAACCCGAATATAAGGATGCCCCTTGGCTGTCAAGAGTAGGGCAGCCTTTGACCCAGCAATGGGGGTATATTGCGGAACGTCTTTTTATAGATGATGCGGAAGTAGCAAATTCACCTGTACAGAGCTTTGGTATTTTACCGAGAGGTGGAGATCTTAAATACCGCGATGTAAACGGAGACGGGCAGATTACAACATTGGATAGAGTCCCAATTGGGTACCCTACTTCACCAGAAATTATATATGGCTTTGGTTTTTCAGGAGGGTATAAAGCTTTTGATTTTTCATTCTTTTTCCAAGGGCTTGCAAATGAATCTTTTTGGCTGGATCCGGGAGAGTCAACGGCTCCATTTGTGACTACCTCTTATTCCGGCGTCGGAGGGGAAGCAATGAAAAACCAGATGCTTGCTGCCTATGCCAATGATCATTGGTCTGAGGACAACCGTAACCCCTATGCATTATGGCCCCGGCTAAGCACAGATGTAAATCCCAATAATAACCAGAGAAGTACCTGGTTTATGCAGGACGGCCAATTTTTAAGACTTAAGAATGTTGAAATGGGCTATTCACTTCCTTCAAAACTTATTAAAAAGATAGGATTAGAAACGGTTAGGCTCTATGCAAACGGTAGCAACCTGTTTAATTTCAGCAAGTTTAAATTATGGGATGTGGAGATGGCGGGTCAGGGATTAGATTACCCGGTTCAGAGAGTTATCAATTTTGGTGTTCAAGTTTCTTTATAAAACAATAAAAAGCTAAAATTATGAAAGTATTCAATAAAATCTATCTTAAAAAGGTACTTATTCCGTGCTTTATTATTTTCGGTACAATGTTCCATTCATGCAGTTATTTAGATATTGTCCCCGATAATATCGCCACGCTTGAGTATGCATTTAGGTTACGGAGCCAAGCGGAAAAATACCTTTTCACTTGTTATTCATACTTGCTTGAAAGAGGAAACTGGGCACAGGATCCGGCCATGTTAAGTGGGGATGAAGTATGGTTGTTTTACCCTTATGAAATTGCTTTTTATGGGGCTCCCCCCTCTAATTTGGAGATTGCCCGCGGGAATCAAAATGTGGTGAGCCCTTATCTAAACTATTGGGATGGCAAAAATCGGGGGAAACCGCTTTTTGAGGCGATCCGCGATTGCAATATTTTTCTTGAAAATATTGACAACGTGCCAGACTTAGAAGAATATGAGAGAGAAAGATGGAGATCAGAAGTTTTGTTTCTCAAAGCCTATTATCATTGGTATTTACTTCGAATGTACGGGCCTATTCCGATTATCGATGAAAATAAACCGGTTTCAGCAGGAGTAGAAGAGGTTAAGCTATACAGAGAGCCTGTTGACTTAGTGATCAATTATATTGTTGAGTTATTGGATTTAGCTGCTGAAAACCTACCTAACCAGATAACCGATCAAATATCGGAATTAGGGAGAGTGACCAAACCTGCTGCAGTTTCATTAAAAGCACGTGTTTTAATTCATGCTGCCAGTCCACTTTTTAATGGAAACAATGATTTTTCGAACTTGACCGGTGAAGATGGGCAGCCCTTATTTAATACGGAATACGATGAAAATAAATGGAAAATTGCTGCTGAAGCCACTAAGGACGCTATTGTATTAAATGAAGAATTAGGCGCTACTTTATACACATTCCAACCCAATGTAAACCTATACAAAATAGGGTCAGAATTACAAACACAGATGGATAACCGGAATGTTATGGCAGACAAGTGGAATAAAGAAATCATATGGGCGAACACAAAGCCCCTGGTTAATAATATGCAGCGATATGCCCAGCCTATTCTGGATCCTAATGGAAATATTTCCAGCGGCAGTAAACGCCCTTATGGTGAATTTGCGCCTACATTACGTGTTGCAGAAATGTTTTACTCAAAAAATGGGGTGCCTATTGATGAGGATAAAACTTTTGATTTCCGTAACAGATACAGCTTGGATACGGCAAGTGCCGACGAGAAATTGTTTATTAAACCTGGTTATGTGACAGCGAAACTTAACTTCGACAGGGAACCGCGGTTTTATGCGGACTTAGGCTTCGATGGAGGGATGTGGTATGGGCAGGGAAAATATGATGAAGATGATATGTGGCACATAGAGGGAAAAAAAGGACAGTATTCAGGGCAGAGAAGAGAAGGGGAGTATTCGATTACAGGTTATTATTGCAAAAAGATTGTTAATTTTTTAAATGTTTTGCAAACAGATGGTACTTACCAAATAGAACAGTATCCATTTCCATTTATTAGGCTGGCAGATCTATATTTATATTACGCTGAAGCCCTTAACGAATACGAAGGTCCGACCGGCGAAGCATTAGAATATATCAATCGGATACGGGAACGGGCCGGTATACCGTCGGTTGAAGAGGCATGGACAAACTTTTCGAATAACCCATCGAAATATACAACGAAGGAGGGTTTTAGAGAGATCATCCATAGAGAAAGATTAATAGAAATGGCTTTTGAAGGAAACCGTTTTTGGGATTTGAAAAGGTGGAAAAAAGCGGAAGAAATTATGAATCAGCCCATTCAGGGATGGAGTGTTGACCGCGAAGATGTCCTGGGGTATTATCAGGTAAAAACATTGTTTAATCAAAGGTTTAAGAAAAAAGACTATTTTTGGCCAATTAGAGAACAAACCTTGATTATAAACCACAATCTTGATCAAAATATCGGTTGGTAATCTATGTATGGTATTTTAATTTTTAAATTATGAAAGGATTAAAAAAAGTGAGGTATAGAAAGGCCTGTGCTCACAGTAGGGAAACGAATGTTTGTCGATTAGGGATTATATTCATCTTTTTTCTGGCTTTTCATTCTTGTAAAACGGAGGACACAAGAAGATTCCTTGAAAGTGACTCTAACCCTCCTAGTGAGGTAACAGACATCTCCGTAAAAAACTTGCCCGGAGGGGCAAAAATCAGCTATGAGATTCCGGCAGATATAGATTTGCTTTATATCCAGGCAGAATATGAGATCAGAAAAGGAGTGAAGCAGGAAACACAAGCTTCTTTTTATCAACACTATGTGGAAGTTGATGGTTTTGGGAATACGAATGCACAAGTTGTTACTTTATATACGGTCGATAGAAGCGGGAATAAATCGAAAGGCGTAGAGGTTACGATTGAGCCCCTCACCCCACCGGTACAGGCCGCTTATTCTTCATTAGCCTGTGTAGATGACTTTGGTGGTATCAATGTTACTTATCAAAATCCGACCAGAAGTGAACTCGTGACTACAATTTTATTAAAGGATGACTTGGGAGATTGGTTGGAATACGATAAAAATTATACAAGCGTTCCAGAGGTTGATTTTTCTGTAAGAGGCTTACTTTCTGAAAAGACAACTTTTGGGATTTTTATTAGAGATAAGTGGGGAAATTTATCCGATACCTTGGTTCAGGACTTTACACCTTTAGTGGAAGAGCAATTAGATAAAAGTAAATTTAAACAGCTAAAGTTACCAACGGATCCGGAGATTACAACTTGGGCAATAGAATCGTTTTGGAATGATAGACCTACTAATGGAGGCTTTCATACAGCTGAAAATGAAGGAGTGCCTGCTTGGGTCACTATTGATCTAGGTGTAACTACCAAATTGAGTAGGTTGAATGTATGGCAGGTGCATGATGGCAGGGAATATTCCAGTGGAAACGTTCGTCAATTTGAAATTTGGGGAACTGAAAATCCAGATCCTGATGGCGGATGGGAAAATTGGGAATTGCTTCAGGAATGTGAGATTATTAAACCATCGGGACTCCCTACCGGGGAATTATCGAATGATGATATACAACAAGCTGCGGAGGGACATGAGTTTTCTGTTTCTGGCAGCGCTCCCGAAGTAAGGTATATTCGTTTAAAAGTAATTTCAACCTTTAGCCAACCGCCGGGGTCTTCGACAGGTAGCTCATGGTTACGGGAGATTACCTTATGGGGTCAAGGGGAAAACTAAATTACTATACAAATAATTTTGTTATGAAAGTGAATAATTTGCTTAATAAGCTTTGCCTGATCGGAATGCTACTAATAGGTACACTAACGGGCTGTAAAAAAATGGATTCATCCTATATAAAGTTTTTGGAAGGAGGAGAAAAAAGATATAGCAAGTTGCCTGATTCTGTGGCTTTCTTTCCTGGAGACGAAAGGATAAAGCTTAACGTCTTGCTGTCTGATCCGAATATCCGAGAGTGTAGAGTCTATTGGAATTTTAAACAAGATTCGGCCGTGATGCCTGTCGAGAAAATAACAAAGGGTACTGACACCCTCTCTTTTTTGATAGATGACCTTGAGGAAGACAGGTATGACTTCTCCATTTTTACCGTGGATAAAGAAGGAAACTTCTCCCTGGGGCTGGATACGACTGCAGAAGTATATGGAGAGAAATATAAAAGTGGGCTTGTTAATAGGGGAATTATCAGTGGAGAGTTATTGGCAGGTAACCCCCGTATTTTTTGGGTTGACCCTATTGATACTACTTCTGTAGGAGTGGTATTAGAATACAAAAATGAAAATAAGCAAACGAAAACTGTTTTTGTTTCCAATAAAGAAGATGTCACAAAAATTAATGAAAGACCTGTGGGGGACTCGGTTACAATCAGGACTTTATATAAGCCTGAACCTTTAGCCATAGATACATTCTATAGTAACCCTGAAACGATTGTATTGGAAAAAGCAATTCCAAAAGAATTAAATAAAAATAAACTCTCGGTATATGATGTACCCGGGGATGCGCAACCCTATTCCGGATATTCAATCGCTTCTTTGTGGAATAATAAATACCATGATATAGGCGATTCGTATAAGATGGGATATACGGGTATGCCGCTTTGGATTACGGTTGATTTAGGTGTTACTGCGCTGTTAGATCGATTTATGCTATGGCAGATGGGATCTGATAATCATGCGTATTTATATTGGAACGCAAATGTTAAGGAATTTGAATTATGGGGAAGTAATGAGCCTGACGCTGATGGAAGCTGGGACAGTTGGATAAAGTTGGGAGTGTATAACGTACATAAACCATCAGGTATAAGTGGTGATAACAGAACACAGGAAGATATCGATGCCGCTTTAGCCGGGCATGAGTTTGAGATTCCTGAAAATTCGCCTGCCGTCCGGTACATAAGAATAAAGGTTTTGGATACGTGGAAAAGATATCCAACAGAAGAAAGGGCTTTTATACAGGAAGTGTCCTTTTATGGGATAGAGCAATAAATATCACAGAATTGATCCCATAAAATGCCAATACAATATCGAATATCTATTATGCGGAATATGATCGTTTTTTTTCTGTTGATGCTTGTTGCCTCCGGTGCAAAATCTCAGGCTGTTATTACAGGTTACATGAGTGATCCCAGAGGGTATGACGCTAAACCAAAAGGAGCATCAGATCACGGGATCACGCATGCAGGTGGGTTCGAATACATACAACTTATGGCTACCGAAGATATTGATTTCTCGAAAACACCTCTTTCTGTTATTGTGTCGAAGACCTCCGCCGCATCGGTCGCACCAAAAGGCGGGTGGGCAGTCGATGGCAGTGCAAGAACGTATAAGTTTAATCTAACGAAAGGCAAAGCGGAGAAAGGTACATTCTTTTATGTGGGCGGAGCGGAAAAACGAATTGCGGGTTATTCCGCCGCTTATGGCAAGAGTACCGACATCAGTGAAAGGGCAAAAGAGCCGGAAAATCGGGCCAATTGGATTCGGACAATAGCCTACAGCTCCAGTTCAGGCGATGAGGGGGTCGGTGCAAAAACATCTGATTTATTGTATAGTAATTCAAACCTTGCAGGCATCGCTGTTTTTGCCGGAACAAAGATCGATGCAACATCAGTTCCGCTAGACGTTATCTTTTACGGAGATCCTATAGGCCGGGGTCTTATAAGTGCTGATAATTTGTTTAATGAATACACCCAAGATGGTTTTTTAGTTCCGAATAATGATCACTATAAAAATTCAGTTGATTTGAAGTTTTTTAGCCAAGGGACCAATACTTTTGTTTTTCCAAAGCACCCTCAATCCTCTTCGATATTAAATAAATCCACATGGTTTAAACTGGGGGGTGTGTATGATCCTGATACACGAAAGTGGGCAGTACCCCGGAAGCTGACCTATAGAGCTTTTTTGGCAAATGACAACGATGATCCCACTTCCTTGAAACTTAGCGATATAGAAAAAGGGGAAGGGATTACAAGGCTGTACCGCCCGGGTCAAGATATAGAACCAAGAGCAAACGAAACTGAACCGACGGGGAATTCTCGTATTGCTGAGACCACAATTAAAATAAGTGCCGATTTTCCGGGGGGAAATAGTAAAGTGGATTCCATTATTGGAAACACTGTATATATCCGCCCTGATATACGGGACAGTCGGACAAGTTGGTTTTATTGGTACTTTTCTATTACTAATACGCAAAGTGATACGGTTCATTTTGTCTTGAACAGAAACAGAAGTCTCACTTCTTTAGGGCCTTCATTTAGTGAAGATGGGGGTGAAACCTGGCAATGGTTACAAAACTCGGGGGAAAGCGACCGTTTTTCTTTTTTCACAAAAGCTGGAAAGGAAGTGCGTTTTAGTATTGCCCCTCCTTATTTACAGTCGAATTTTGATGCTTTTATTCAAAAATTTGAAGGAAATACCTATTTGAAAATGGACACACTCTGTATGACTCCTAAGGGTAGGGTTACAGAGCGGTTGATTTTATCTCCAATGAAATCTTCTGATCAGCCGTTAAGAAAAATCCTTCTTACTGCTCGTCACCATGCTTGCGAAATGATGGCTAGCAATGTATTGGAAGGTGTTATTGAAACAGTTTTGACTTCAAAAGATAAAGCAATTCGGGATTTAAGGGATAATACGGAATTTTGGATTGTTCCATTTATGGATAAAGATGGTGTAGAGGATGGAGACCAGGGGAAAAACAGGAAGCCCTTTGATCATAACAGGGATTATAATGAAAAAAGTATCTATAGAAGTACCGATTCATTAAAGAAACAGGTTCCCGTATGGGCAAAGGACGGTTTGGCTGCTGCAATTGATGTACATTGTCCCAATATTAGAGAAGGAAAGTACACGGAAACGATACATTTACCCGGTTTGGAAAACAAAAAAATGGAAAAGAAGCAATATAATCTTATCAATCTCATCGCAAAACATAATAAGGGACCTCTTACATTTAGCAAACAAAAAGCAATGGTACCCTTCGGTACGTCATGGAATACAGCAAGAAATTACCGACAGGGAAAGAGCTTTCACCAGTGGGCATCTGCTCTGCCAAATGCGGGTTTAGTATCAACTATTGAAGTTCCTTATGGAGTTTATGAAGGGCAGGTGGTTACTCCGGAACGTATGAAAGCATTTGGAAGAGATGTAGCCTATGCCATAGCAGAATATTTATCAAAAGAATAGAGTGTCGTATGAAAGAGTTTATTATAAAACATATTATAGTTTTTATGTGGATGATAACTATTTGTCAGGTAAAATCACAAAATATTATAGTGGTCCTTTAATGGGAAGAATTGTTTAATACAGATATATGTTACACCTCTCAAAACCTGAACGCCGGCGCTGGGTAATTGCTTTTGTTATTTTTTTAGCTACTGTATTTAATTATTTTGATCGGCAGATATTAGCAGTGCTCAAACCTCTTCTTAAAGAGGAGTTTAATATGGGAGACGAGGGATATGCTTTGATCGTTAATATTTTTACGATATGTTACGCGCTGATGTATCCTGTGTCTGGCTGGCTGGTAGACAAATTTGGCCCTCGACTTATCATGTTGATGGGTGTATTGGGATGGGCGACCGCAAGTATAGGGGGTGGGTTGTCAAGGACTTTTGGCCAATTCGCTTTTTTTAGAGGTCTTCTGGGGGTTTCTGAACCTTCAAACTTTCCTGTAAAACTTAGAGTAGTGACCGAATGGTTTCCCCCAAAGTTGCGGGCTACTGCAAATAGTTTTTGTGAAGCAGGCAGTTCGATTGGTGCTATTCTAGCTCCCCCTGTAGCAGCATGGCTGGCCATAGCCTATAATTGGCATACCGTATTTATAGTGGGGGGAGCTGCGGGGCTTATCATCGCTTTTTTATGGTTGCTGGTATATAGAAAACCTCCCGAAAATATTTCTGCAGAAGCAACGGGAAGTGCCGTTATTGAGGAGAGTGTCTCTTTTAGTTGGGGGCAATTATGGAGTAAAAAGAGTTTATGGGGTGTTTTGCTGATTCGCTTCGTAAGTGATCCTCTTTGGTATTTCTGCCTGTTTTGGTTACCGGGGTATTTACAAGAGGAATCGGGCTTATCATTAGTACAGATGGGTTTGTTTGGCTGGATACCGTTCTTAGTGGCAGATATTGGGGCAATAGGGGCTTCCGCCTGGTCTGATAGAATGGTAAAGAAAGGGAAGGAGCCTCTTCGTGCACGGAAGATTATGCTGACGAGCTTAGCCTGTATTGCCCCGCTTTGCGGTTTGACACGTTACCTTCCGAATGCGTTTGTTACTTTGGCTATTTTTAGTCTTGTAGCTATAACCTGTCTTACCTGGCTGTTTAATATAAACGTAGTGGTGGCAGAGGCATTCCCGGTACGGAATATAGCCAGTGTCTTAGGGATAGCCGGAGGCTGCGGGGCGTTGGGGGCCATTTTATTGAATTATTTAGTAGGGAAATATTTAGGCACAATCGGTGCGGAAAATATTTTTCTGGGGATGGCATT
>Ga0079226_10003086_pt1 | contig 12832 bp, 12 predicted proteins | sample Poulit2014_FD_76345 | JGI IMG/M metagenome (GOLD analysis project Ga0079226, IMG submission 76345) | Agricultural soil microbial communities from Georgia to study Nitrogen management - Poultry litter 2014 | ecosystem: Environmental > Terrestrial > Soil > Agricultural land | place: USA: Georgia... | reverse complement strand
TGGGGTTGACGGGACTGCCCGATTTTCCGTCTCGCAGAGACGGCTGAGGGCAGGGCCGACAACGCCAGCCCAGATGCAAGACTTGCTCATGATGTCTGCCCGTCAGAGGCCTTCTGATCTCCTGGCTAGTCGCATGGCCTTCTCAGAGTCATCAGACGCCGACCCCGCCGACATGGCTACGGCCAGCTCGAAAGCCTTCCGTAATGATGCCTCGCTGGCCACTCCCTGGCCGGCTATGTCAAATGCTGTGCCATGATCAACGCTGGTGCGTACAAAGGGCAGGCCAACGGTCATGTTGACGCCATCGTCCACGCCCAGGTACTTGATGGGTATCAGTCCCTGGTCGTGATATTGGGCCAGGACAATATCGAAACGCCCCTGGCGAGCTTGCATGAATACGGTGTCGCCGGGCCACGGCCCGCTGACATCCAGCCCTTCAGTACGAGCCTGTTCGATGGCGGGGATGATGATGTCCTGTTCTTCCGTGCCAAATTGCCCGGCTTCGCCTGCGTGCGGATTCAGTCCGGCCACGGCAATGCGGGGCTGGGCAATGCCGGCCTGCTGGCAGGCCTGATGTGCCAGGTGGATCATGGTGAGCTGTTGTTCAATTGACAGGGCAGCGGGTACCTTGGCCAGGGCGATGTGGATGGTGCCGAGGATGACGCGCAGTTCTTCGTTGACCATCAGCATGGCGACTTGTTTGCTGTGGCTGCGTTCGGCAAGGATTTCGGTGTGGCCGGGATGCGGCACGCCGGCTTGTTGCAGGGCCTCTTTGTGGAGGGGCGCGGTCACGATGGCGCGGAGGTGGCCGGCGGTGGCATCGTCAATGGCACGGCAAAGGTATTCGTATGCGGCGCGGCCAGCGTGGGCACTGACTTGGCCGGGTGCAATGGTGTCCGTCAGGGACTCCCATGGGTTGATGACGCCAATGGTGCTGGCTGGCAGGTTGAGTGCCTCGGCAGCGGTAGTCAGTTCGGAGACGGTCAGGTGCCGGGCGGCGGTCAGTTGTGCAGCGGCCTGGCGCAGGGTGTCGGCATCACCGATGACCACGGCCGGGTGGGGCAGACCCCCGGCAAACATGCGGACGATGATCTCGGGTCCGATGCCGGCCGCGTCTCCCATGGTGATGCCAATGGGCATCTGGTTTGGTGATTCCTGTGCGGACACGGTCGGTGGCATGATCTAGAGTGCGTCGGTGGCGTAATCGGCCAGACGCGAGCGCTCACCCCGTTTCAGTGTCACGTGACCGGCATGTGGCCAGCCCTTGAAGCGGTCAACCACGTAGGTGAGTCCGGAGCTGCCTTCGGTCAGATAGGGGGTGTCGATCTGAGCAATATTGCCCAGGCAGACGATCTTGGTTCCCGGGCCTGCCCGGGTGATCAGGGTTTTCATCTGTTTGGGCGTGAGGTTCTGGGCTTCGTCAATGATCAGAAACTTGTTCATGAAGGTACGGCCCCGCATGAAGCTGAGGGATTTGACCTTGATGCGTGAACGTATGGTTTCCAGAGTGGCTGCGCGTGATTCGCTGGCTTCGGCGCCGAGTCGGGCAGCCCGATGGCTGGCACTCATGCCCAGGTGCAGCACTTCCAGGTTGTCTTCCAGTGCACCCATCCAGGGCAGCATTTTCTCTTCTTCAGTGCCGGGCAGATAGCCGATGTCGTCGCCAACGGACACGGTTGCCCGGGTAATGATGATCTCGTTGTAGCGTTTTGTTTCAAAAATTTGTGTCAGGCCGGCGGCCAAGGCGAGCAGGGTCTTGCCGGTTCCTGCCTGGCCCAACAGCGAGACAAAGTCGCAGTCGTGGTCCATGAGCAGGCTGAGAGCGAAGTTCTGCTCGCGATTGCGTGCCGTGATCCCCCACACGTTGTTACGGCCGTGGCTGTAATCACGCAGCGTGGCCAGAACGGCGGTCTTGCCGCTGCACTCCTTGACTTGCGCATACAGGGGAAGGTCGCCTTCGCTATAGACAAATTGGTTGACCATGAAGGTCTTGCACAGTGGTCCGCGGATGTGGTAGTACGTGGTTCCGGCTTGCTGCCAGGATTCGATGTCTTCACCGTGCCGGGTCCAGAAGTTGTCGGGCAGGGGCATGACACCGTCGTAGAGCAGGTCAGAATCATCAATGACATGGTCGCTGAGGTAGTCTTCGGCGTTCAGGCCCAGAGTACGGGCCTTGAGGCGCATGTTGATGTCTTTGGAGACCAGAATGATGGTGCGGTCAGGAAAGACATTCTGCACGGCGTGAACGACTTCAAGGATGATGTTGTCGGCCTTGCCCATGGGCAGCCGGAAGGGAAGATCGGCCTTGAGCGCCCGTGTCTGGAAGTAAAGCTTGCCACCGGCAGCGGCATTGCCCGTGGAGTCCAGTCGCAATCCCCTGGTCAGATCGGTATCGGGTCCACCTGCCAGACCATCCAGAAAGCGGCTGACCTGCCGGGCGTTTCGCGCCACTTCGGTCAGGCCCTTTTTCTGGTGGTCCAGTTCTTCAAGGACCACCATGGGCAGGAAGACGTCGTGTTCCTGAAACTTGAAGATGGCCGTTGAATCATGGAGCAGAACATTGGTGTCCAGGACGAACAGTTTGCTGGCGGCTGCTTTGCCAGTGGAAACGGTCTTGGATTCCGATGCCGGCCGGCTGGTTTTTGTAGCCGCCGCCTTTTTGGCGGGCGCTGATGTGGCCGGAATCGCCTTTTTTGCTGCGGGCTTGCGGGCGGCGGGTGCTGCCTTTTTTACGGCAGCGGCCTTCTTGGCCGTGGCCGCCTTTTTGAGCAGGGCGGCTGTCTTCTTGTCGGTAGCATGTTTGCCGGTGTCCGCTGCGGGCGCTGAGCTGGTTGCATCAGCCTCGCTGTCTGTGGGTGGCTGAGGTGCCGGCCGGGTGCTGGCATCTTCGAAGTCATCGGCAGCCAGGGTCGCCCCTTTGCGACGTGGAATAGGAGGTAGCGGCATGGACGGAACCCGGTTATTGGCGATGCCTGTTCAGGGCGGCAAGGACATCTTCCACATGGCCAGGCACCTTGACCTTGCGCCAGGTTTCAATGATGTTTCCTTGTGGATCAATAAGAAAAGTGCTGCGCTCTATGCCCTTGACCTGTTTGCCGAACATGTTTTTTGGCTTGATGACGCCAAACAGGTTGCACACGGTTTCGTCCGGATCAGCAATGAGCGGGTAGGAAAGATCGAGCTTTTTCACGACGCCCTCGTGGGAGCGCAGTGTGTCGCGAGAAATCCCGAAGACACGGCAGTCGGCCGCTGTGAAGGCATCGTGCTGGTCACGGAAATCCTTGGACTCCGTGGTGCAGCCTGGCGTATTGTTGCGCGGATAAAAAAACAGGACGGTGTAGTGGCCGCGCCAATCTTCACTGTTGATGGAGCCAGCGGTGCTGGCGGCCTGAAAGGCGGGTACGGGCTGACCCGTATCGAGTGCGGTCATGAGTCTTCCTTGTTGAGAAGCAGGCCCACCACAATACGGCGGCCTTCTGCCATCAATATGTTATAGGTTCGGGCGGCTGCCGGTGTGGTCATGACTTCAACCCCGATGCCAACGGACAGCAGCGGGCGGATAATGGCGTTGGCCAGAAATTGTTGCCGGTTTCCCGTGCCGACCAGCACCACCTCGGGGGCGTCGTCAGGCTTGGCGGGGGGCGTGCCGTCAAGAAAAGCCATGGGGTCCTGTTTCTGGTCCTCCAGGCCGGCCAGTTCGCGCATGTGTGCTGGCGTGATGTCGGAAGCCTGATGGACTTCCCATGTGTGGATGTCGCCTTCGGGCCCAAAATGGATGGCGTGGGCGTACGAGACTTCGTTGATGTCAACGTAGTCATCTCCATATGCCGTGACCGTATTCAGTGCGGGAACCGCTTCGCGTTGCAGCAGCACAAGTCCTCCTGTAATTCACCCTGCGGGTTGGCTGACCCTTCATTCTAACAAGGCGCATGGCACTGCGGCATCTTCTCTCAGGTTTTTTTGGGTGGACTAAACTATGATGCGTCATTGCAGTCGCCCGCAGCGTGGGGCGCTCAAATAATAGTAGTGCAGTGGTGCGGCGTGTCAAACTTGTATCAAGGATGGACTGATCGAATGAAACCTTTGAAAATTGGATTGCTTGGCCTGGGTGTTGTCGGACGAGGCACCTGGCAGGTGTTGCAGGACAACGCAGAAGAGATCTCCCGCCGGGCGGGACGGCATCTGCAGATTACTTCGGTGGCTGTGCGCGACCTTGATCGGGCACGCCGCCTGCTCGGTGATTCGGTCAACCTCACGACCGATGGCCTGTCCGTCGTGCAGGATCCGGATATCGACATTGTCGTGGAGCTCATTGGTGGGGATACCGTGGCACTGGAATGGATACTGGAAGCCATTGAGCAGGGCAAGCACGTGGTCACAGCCAACAAGGCGTTGCTGGCCACGCACGGCAATGAAATTTTCGCCGCAGCACAGAAAAAGGGCGTGATGGTGGCCTACGAGGGTGCCGTGGCGGGCGGCATTCCCATCATCAAGGCCGTGCGCGAAGGCCTGGCTGCCAACCGGATCCAATGGATAGCCGGCATCATCAACGGCACCACCAACTTCATTCTTTCAGAGATGCGCGCGCACGGTGAAGCCTTTGAAACCGTGCTCGCCGAGGCGCAAGAGCTGGGCTATGCCGAAGCCGATCCGACCTTTGATATCGAGGGGGTGGATGCGGCCCACAAGCTGGCCTTGCTGGCATCCATGGCCTTCGGCATCCCGGTGCAGTTTGACAAGGTACATACGGAAGGCATTTCAGCATTGGCGGCCGAAGATATCGGCCATGCCGAGCGGCTGGGCTATCGCATCAAGCTGCTGGGCATTACGCGCCGCAATGGCCAGGGCATCGAGCTGCGGGTTCACCCCACGCTGGTGCCGGCAGACAGCCTGTTGTCCAATGTGGAAGGCGCCATGAACGCCGTGCTGGTCTATGGCGATGTCGTGGGGCCCACCCTGTACTACGGGCAGGGGGCAGGCGCCTTGCCGACGGCATCCGCTGTCGTGGCCGACCTGGTTGATGTCACGCGCTTGCACAGTGCAGCGCCCGATCACCGGGTTCCTCATCTGGCGTTTCAGCCCCACGCGCTGTCAAACGTGCCCGTGCTCCCCATGGCAGAAATCGAGTCCGCTTATTATCTGCGCTTGCGCGTGCATGACAAGCCCGGCGTGCTGTCCGATATTGCCCGTCTGCTGGCCGATGCCAATATCTCCATTGGCTCCATGTTCCAGCAGCCCTACGGAGACGAACAGGCTGACATCATCTTTCTGAGTCATCAGGCAATAGAAGGGGATGTTGATGCTGCCATTACCCAGATCAAGGCGCTGCCCTTCGTGCTGTCCGATGTGGTGCGTCTGCGTGTCGAGGCCCTCATATGAAGTACCAGTCCACTCGCGGCGGCATGACGCCTCAATCCTTTTCCGATATTCTCCTTGAAGGCCTGGCACCGGATGGCGGATTGACCATTCCCGTCGAGATACCGCAGGTGTCGGCTGCCCAGCTGAGTCAATGGCGCTCCCTGCGTTATCCGGAGCTGGCCTTTGCCATCTTGCGCCTGTTCATCGACGATATTCCGGCTGACGATCTGGAAGCGCTGGTGCACCGTGCCTACGATACTGCCGTGTTCAACCACCCCGACATCGTGCCAGTGAAACCGCTGAGCCATGGCATGATGTTGCTTGGCCTGTCGCAGGGGCCAACACTGGCCTTCAAGGACATGGCCATGCAGTTTCTCGGGCACGTGTTCGAATATGTCCTGGCGCGTCGCCAGACCACGCTGAATATTCTGGGGGCGACCTCCGGTGACACCGGCTCGGCGGCCGAATATGCCTTGCGGGGCAAGCAGGGTGTGCAGGTGTTCATGCTTTCTCCACAGGGCCGCATGAGCGCCTTCCAGCGCGCCCAGATGTACAGCCTGCAAGATGCCAACATCCATAACCTGGCCATCGATGGCGTGTTCGATGATTGTCAGGATATCGTCAAGCAACTGGCGGCCGATCTCGATTTCAAGGAACAATATCGCATTGGCGCCGTAAACTCCATCAACTGGGCCCGCATTGCTGCCCAGATTGTCTACTATTTCTGGGGCTGGATGCGGGCGACGGACAGCGATGATCAGCAGGTGTCGTTTGCGGTGCCGTCAGGCAACTTTGGCAACATACTGGCCGGCCATTTCGCGCGCAGCATGGGGCTGCCCATTCGGCGCCTGGTGCTGGCCACCAATGAAAACAATGTGCTGGAAGAGTTCTTTCGCACCGGCATATACCGCCCGCGTCCGGCATCACAAACCTTTGCAACGTCCAGTCCTTCCATGGACATTTCCCGGGCTTCCAATTTTGAGCGTTTCGTCTTTGACTTGCTGGGCCGCGACTCGGCACGGGTTTGCGAGGTCTGGGAAGCGCTGGGTACCGACGGGGTGTTTGACCACAGCGACCACCGCGCCGAACTGACTGATGTCTATGGTTTCGTGGCGGGTACCAGCAGCCACGCCGACCGACTGGCGACCATCCGCAGCCAGTACGAGAGCAATGGGGTCATCATTGATCCGCATACGGCAGATGGCGTCCATGTTGCGCAACAATATACTGAGCCCGGCGTACCCATGCTGGTGCTGGAAACCGCCTTGCCGGCCAAGTTCTCCGAAATCATCCACGAGGCCCTTCAGCGTGAAGCACCGGTTCCGGAACACCTGGAAGGCTTGCATGCGTTGCCTCAACGGGTCGTGAACCTGCCCTACAGCGCAGCGGATGTTGCAGACTACATCCGTCAGCATGCGGGCGGCGCCGGATAATCTTGCAGAGGGGGTCAGGTCCCTTGCATTGCAGCGCGGGCAGCCTGCTGCCCGCTGCGTACTGCGCCTTCCAGCACGCCCGGATAGCCGGTATCCGTCCAGTCTCCTGCCAGCCAGACGCCCGGCCAGGGTGTGGTGTTATCGGGCCGCGCCAGCCCGGCCCGGGCAGTAAAGGTCGCCCGCTTTTCCACGATCATTCTGTAATCGATCACAGCAGGCATGGGGGGGCATGAAGAAGCCGTCTGCGCTCGCAACTGGGCCATCACGCCCTCGTATACGCGTGGGGCGCCCAGATGGGCTGCCTGGGCCGCATCGCTGATGACGATTTGCAAGACAGGCCGCTGGCTGTCCGGCCGAAAGTCAGGCCAGTTGAATAACCACTGGCCAAAATGTTCGCGTTCCCTTTGCTCACGCAGCATCAGCATGGGTGCCGGCAACGTCCAGGGCTGTTCCAGCACCAGGGTCAGGGTGGCAATCGGGTTGAAATCAAAGGCCCCCAGGGTGGCAAGCAGCTTGCTGGCCGTTGTTTCTGCCCCGTCAGGTACTGTGATTGCATTCAGGAGGCGCGTGCAGGAAGGCGGCGAACACGCCAGGATCAGCCCGTCAAAATGCTCATCCTCCACCCTCAGAGCGTGGCCGGACGTGGCATCGGCGGTCTGGATATTTCTGACCGTATGACCGGTTCTGATATTGACGCTGCCCCCGGCATGATGCCAGGTTGTCTGCCTGACATGATCGGGCCACAGGTCGGACAAATCCGTGCGGGGGAGCAGCATGTCGCAAGCCTCCCGACTGTGACCCAGACTGTCGCGCAGCACGTTGGCAAACAGCTGCGCGCAGGCATGCTCCACGGGTGTGTTCATGGCGGCCAGACACAGGGGTTGCCAGAAGTGTTGATACAAGACTGCGGACGGGCAATGCCTGTCCAGCCAGTCATGCAGGGTGATTCCTGCAGGCGCTACTTGCCAGCCACGGCGCTGCATGTGCTGCATGGCGCGTGCCAGCTGCCATTTGTCTTGCCAGCACAGGCCTTGGGCGCGCAACAATCCGCCAACCAGATGCCACGGGGCGGGCGCGTTGGCCAAGGTCAACCGGTAACGCCCGTCCAGCGCCTGCAGGTTCAGTTTCAGTCGCTGAAATCGTGCGTCGGGGTTCTGGCCCAGACGTTGCATCAGCGCCAGCGTATGCCGATAGGCAGACAGCAGAATATGCTGGCCGTTGTCGAGGGTGATTCCCATCCAGGGTCGCTCCACCCGCCGCGCCCGGCCCCCCAGCGTATGGGCGCTTTCAAAGACAGTGACCTGATGGCCTCCATCGGCGGCTTCAACGGCCGCCGCCAGCCCCGCCCAGCCAGCACCGACAATGGCCAGCTTCATGCTGCCAGCCGGCGCACCAGGCCTTTGCCGCCGCTGACCCAGGTTTTCCAGGCCAACCAGAATTTCCGGATGGGTGTCAGGGCAATTCTCTGGTCAAGAACGTGCCAGCCGTCACGCTCGATTTCCGTGAGCAGGGCATGATAGATGGCGGCCATCAGCAGGCCGGGGCGTTGTGCGCGCCGATCGGTCTCGGGCAGCGTCGCCAGGGCATCGCTATAGCACTGTTTGGCCCGTTCTGTCTGGAAGCGCATGAGTTCGGTGAAGGCTGGTGTGTGCCGACCATGCAGAATGTCTTCGGGTTCCACGTCAAACTGCTGCAGTTCGTCCAGAGGAAGATAGATGCGCCCCCGGCGGGCATCGTCGCCGACGTCCCGGATGATGTTGGTAAGCTGAAATGCCAGACCAAGCTTGTCGGCGTAGGTCAGGGTGGTGTCGTCTTCGTACCCGAAAATACCGGCGGAAAGTTCTCCTACAACGCCGGCGGCATGGTAGCAATACACCTTGAGCTCATCAAAGTGATGATAATGGTGCTGGTCCAGATCCATTTCCATGCCTTCGATCACTGCGTGCAATCGGGAGGCCGTGATTCCGAACGCGGTGAGGTGCGGGGCCAGCGCCTGCATCACGGGGTGGCTGGCATGCCCGGTTTCAAAAAGCTCCTCGATCTGGCTGCGCCACCACGCGAGTTTCATGCGAGCCACGGAGATCTCCGTCGTTTCATCGACCACATCATCCACTTCACGGCAGAATGCGTACAGAGCCGTAATGGCACGCCGGCGCTCGGGCGGCATGAACAGAAAGGCATAGTAAAAGCTTGAGCCGCTGCGGGCGGCCTTGTCTTGACAATATTGATCGGGTGTCATGGGCAGATTGCGTGAGTGAAATCGGGTCGGCGGGTGATTGCAGGTACGGGGTCAGCGTGCCCGCCACAGAATCCGCAACCAGTCGCTTCGGCCAAGTACCGGCCGTTGCTGAAATACATCGTAGTGTAGTTGGTCCAGCCTTTCGAGGATACGAAGCCCCCCCTGGACGACCAGCCTCAGCTCATAACCGATGCGTCCGCCCAGATGCCTGCCAAGGGGCTGTCCGGCCAGCAATTGCTCGCGTGCCAGTTCAACTTGTTCCTGCATCAGTTGCTGCCAGCGTGGGTCGGCTACAACGGTTGCGTCTCCCCCGGCTGCTGCCGCAAGCTGGTTCTCTTGCACGCCGTGACGCTGTAAGGCATCCTGTGGGATGTACACACGCTGCTTGTGCCAGTCAATGGCCACATCCTGCCAGAAATTCGCCAGCTGCAGGCCCGTGCAGACGGCATCTGACCAGGCGATGGCACGCGGCTGGGCGGCATCAAACAAGTGCAGCATCAGTACACCCACTGGATTGGCCGACCGCCGACAGTAGTCCAGAAGCTGGACACGGTTCTCATAGCGCGTCTGGTTAACATCCTGTTCAAACGCTGACAATAAGTCATAAAATGGCTGCCATGGCAGCCTGTGCGCGAGGATTGCCTGATGCAGTGGCAAGAATACTTCAGAAAGCGAGGGGTCTGGCAGGGCTGGGTTCGGGTTCTGTTCCAGCTGTTGCAGGGCGGTACGGTAATCGTCCAGGGCTTGCAGGCGCGCTGCGGGCAGGGCGTCGCCCTCGTCGGCAATGTCGTCGGCAGTGCGGGCAAACCGGTAAATGGCCTGTACGGCAGGTCGCAAGCGTTTGGGCAGCAGAATGGAAGCCACCGGGAAATTTTCGTAATGATCAACGCCCGTGTTCATGGATGATTGATAATTGCAGGTTGTTCGGGTAACCGAATTGTATATAACTGATTCAGACTCTTGTGTTGTCTTGTTTGGGAGAATGGTATGCCACGTCCGATATCCGTCGTCATTTCCAGTCAGGCGTTGCGGCATAATATCGATGCTGTCCTGCAGCATCTCGAATCCACCAGCCAGGAAGCGGGGGTTCCCCGTCCCAAGGCGTGGGCCGTCATCAAAGCCAATGCCTATGGTCATGGTGTTGAAATTGCGGTATCGGCGTTCGAGCATGCCGACGGGCTGGCCATGCTCGACTTTGACGAAGCCGTCAAATGTCGTGATGCCGGGTGGACCAAGCCAATACTGCTGCTCGAGGGGTTTTTCGAGCCCGCTGATCTTGAGCTTGTACAGGCACTGTCGCTCACGGTAGCCATCCATTCTCCCCACCAACTGGACATGCTGGAGCGTGCGCGCATTACCCGGCCCATCGATGTCTTCCTGAAAATGAACTCCGGCATGAATCGTCTGGGGTTTGCGCCAGCAGATTATGCCAGTGCATGGGCCAGGGCCGAGGCGCTGCGGGCCGAGAAAAAAATCGCTACCATCGGGAAAATGTCCCATTTCGCGCGGGCAGACGACGATGTCCTCGTTTCCCTGGAGCAAAAAAAGGTTTTCGAGCAAGCGTCACAAGGTCTGGGCGAGGGGCCTTTCAGCCTGTGCAACTCGGCTGGCATCTATCGACCCGAACTCTGGACATCCACTGCCGTCGCGGGTGAACAATGGGTACGGCCCGGCCTGTGTCTGTATGGTTGTTCGCCCTTGCCAGACCGCTCTGCCGTCAGTATTGATCTTCAACCCGTGCAGACACTGCAAGCCGAACTCCTCAGTGTCCGCGATATCGCGCCGGGCGAGGCTATTGGCTATGGCCATCTGTTTGTCGCCAGCGAGCCCATGCGCATGGGTGTGGTGGCCTGCGGGTATGGCGATGGCTACCCCAGGCTGATCGGTGCCAACACTCCGATCACGGTGGATGACGTCGCCACGCGCATTGTGGGACGGGTTTCCATGGACATGCTTACCGTAGATCTTACCGACATCCCCCAGGCGCAGCCCGGCTCGCGCGTCGTCATGTGGGGGGAGGGCGGCCCGTCCGTTGACGTTATTGCCGCCTGTGCCAACACTATCGGCTACGATCTGATGTGTACAGTGGCGCCTCGTGTGCCACGTATCATCACCTGACCAACCACGATTCGGATGCGGACATGAAGGACAAGTGTTTTCTGGTCACCGGCGCGACCCGGGGCATCGGATGGGCCATCAGCCAGCGTCTGGCTGATGAAGGCGCACATGTCGTCGGCATTGCCCGGCATGTGCACGACATCGACTTCCCCGGTTATGTGCACGCCTGTGATTTATCCAATGCTGGCGAGACTGAAGAACAGCTGCGGCTGATTCGCGAAAAATACCCCATTGATGGTGTCGTCAACAACGTCGGCCTGGTTCGGCCCGGTCCCATCGAGGAACTCGATCTGGGCGCCTTGTACGAAGTGTTTGATGTCAATGTCCGGGTGGCGGCCCAGGTGGTCAAGACCTTTGCGCCCGGCATGAAGGCGCGGCGCGAAGGGCGTATCATCAATATTGGCAGTCGCACGGCCCAGGGAGCCGTTGATCGCAGCAGCTACTCGGCGGCCAAGGCCGCCCTCAATGGCTTGACACGAACCTGGGCGCTGGAGCTTGCACCCCATGGCATTACCGTCAACACGGTGGCCCCCGGGCCCGTTGATACCGAGCTGTTTCGTGTCAACCACCCGCACGGCAGTGCAGCTGAAAAAGCCGCTCTGGCGGGCATTCCGTTGGGCCGGTTTGCGCAGCCGGCGGATGTTGCTGCCGCAGTGGTGTTTTTGCTTCGTGAAGAAGCCGGCTTCATCACGGGCCAGGTGCTCGGTGTCGATGGTGGCGGCACCATCGCTGGTCGCTGATCCATGGCCAAAAGCCGCAACCACTTCGTCTGCTCCGAATGCGGTGGCACCTGTCCCAAATGGGAAGGCCGCTGCCCCCATTGTGGTAGCTGGAATACCTTGCAGGAGACCGCACCGGCCGATGCCGCGCATCGTTATGCGCCGCTGGCTGGCCAGAAGACACCGGTTCGCAATCTCAGTGATATTGAAGCCCGCGAGCAACCTCGCCAACCTACCGGCATGCCCGAATTCGACCGCGTGCTGGGCGGGGGCCTGGTCCCCGGCGCTGTGGTGCTGATTGGCGGTGATCCGGGCATTGGCAAGTCCACCCTGCAATTGCAGACACTGGCTGGCCTGGCCGATCAGGTCAACGTGCTTTACGTGACGGGCGAGGAATCCGCCGAGCAAGTTGCACTGCGGGCGCAGCGCCTGGGCGTGTCCACACAGTCCGTCAGGCTGCTTGCTGAAATCCGGCTGGAGTCCATTGTGGCCGCTTTGCAGTCCGAGCAGCCGCAGGTCGCCGTCATCGATTCTATCCAGACGCTGTACTCCCATACGCTCAGCGCAGCGCCGGGATCCGTCTCGCAAGTAAGGGAATGTGCTGCACAACTGACCCGACTGGCCAAGCAGACGGGGACCGCGCTGGTGTTCATTGGCCATGTCACCAAAGATGGTACGCTTGCCGGTCCGCGTGTGCTCGAACACATGGTAGATACCGTGCTTTACTTTGAAGGAGACTCCCAGTCTTCGTTCCGCCTGATCCGGGCCTTCAAGAACCGGTTTGGTGCTGTGAATGAGCTTGGGGTGTTCGCCATGACCGACACGGGTCTCAAGGGCGTCAACAATCCCTCTGCGCTGTTCTTGTCACAACACGCCGACAAGGTCCCGGGCTCCTGAGTCATGGCCACCCAGGAAGGCACGCGCCCGCTGCTGGTCGACATCCAGGCACTGGTCGCCATGGCCCA
>Ga0079226_10003085_pt1 | contig 12832 bp, 11 predicted proteins | sample Poulit2014_FD_76345 | JGI IMG/M metagenome (GOLD analysis project Ga0079226, IMG submission 76345) | Agricultural soil microbial communities from Georgia to study Nitrogen management - Poultry litter 2014 | ecosystem: Environmental > Terrestrial > Soil > Agricultural land | place: USA: Georgia... | reverse complement strand
TAAAAACTATGTTTTCAGATAATGACGAGCTTGCTGTTTGGGTAGCAGAACTATTAAAAGCAGATCAATTATTCTATTTTTCTCAAATCTATGGAAAATCAATGGCCAATGGCTTATTAGTTGAGAACTTATAATTGGGAATAAAAAAATGGAAGATTTTTATTATCAGCGAATAACGCGAGTTAATTCAATAACTTCAAGGTCTTTTACCCTGCCTTGATCCAGAGAAAACCGTACCAATGTTTTCACTTTATGCCAACCTTGTTGTCCGCAAGCACCCGGATTTATATGTAAAAGATTCAACTTATTATCCGGCATCACTTTCAAAATATGAGAATGCCCTGAAATAAAAAGATCCGGAGGATTTTTACAAATCGAAGAATGGATTCCCGGACTATACTTTCCCGGATATCCGCCAATATGTGTCATCCAGACTTTTACTCCTTCCAAAGTAAAACGTTGATGCTCCGGATAAGAAGAATAAATATCTCTGCCATCAATATTCCCAAAAACGGCTCGAACCGGCTTCGCTGCTTCTAATTCCTCTATCAATTCCACACTTCCAATATCACCGGCATGCCATATCTCATCAACCTTCTTAAAATAGGAAAGCACATCCGGATGTAAGTAGCCATGCGTATCTGATAAAAGTCCGATTCTTTTCATCTGTTGATTTTTTATTTTTAAGGTCAGATGGAGCCTTTGATGATAAAAATAATCATTTCCCTGTGTTAATAATTATTTTTATCATGTCGGGTTCATTATGCTCATTTTTTTGACAAAGGTAAGGGTTGGACTGGTGAATTGTAGAATGGTGAATCAAACTAAATTGTTTATTTTGTTAAGAAAGCGTAAATTTGTTCTTCTACAAAGAAATCAATTTCTTAATCTTTTTAGATATGAAAAATGGAGAACCAAGCCCTGAAAGAACTGTTCCAGGGCGAAGTACTTACCGCGCTGGACGATGCTGCATTGCAGACCTACTTAGATGATCAGCTCATTATGGATGTTGCCGAACTCATTGACGAGTTTCCGGAACTAGGCAAACGTATCTTAACTATTTTATCTATTCAGAGGGCCGTTAGTGTTTTTAAAATTCTGGACTTCCCTTTACAAGAAGATCTTATTGAAGAACTTTCTGAAGAAAGAGTCAAGGAGATTATCAACGATTTACCGCCGGATGATAGAACTGGACTTTTAGAAGACCTTCCGGGCAACGTAGTAAAAGACCTCCTGAAGTTACTGAACCAGGAAGAGTTAAAAATCAGCTTAAAACTATTAGGCTATCCCGAAGACAGTGTCGGTAGGAGAATGACGCCGGATTATCTGGATGTAAAGGAAGAATGGACGGTAAAAGAAGGATTAGAACATATTCGCCATTACGGGAAAGATAGTGAGACAATTGATGTGGTTTATGTCATCAATAAAGAAGGAAAATTGGTGGATGATCTTAGAATTCGAGAATTTCTTTTAGTAAATCCTGATGAAAAAATTGTCAATTTAACGGATGGGCGTTACACTTCATTAAAAGTCACAGATACACAAGAAGAAGCAATCACCATTTTTAGAAAAGAAAACCGCGTAGCACTGCCGGTTATCAATGAAAATAAAATCCTTCTAGGAATTGTAACCATAGACGATATCCTTTCTGTTGCTAATGAAGAATATACGGAGGATTTACAGATGATGGGAGGTAATGAAGCATTGGAAGAGCCTTACTTAGACATCAATCTATTTAAATTATTTCGCAAACGAGGTGGCGTTCTTCTTATTTTATTTATAGGTGAAATGCTAACGGCCACCGCCATGCAACATTATCAGGATGCCGGTGTATTTCTCAACTTTGCTGATCTTATTTTATTTATTCCCTTAATTCTCTCTTGTGGAGGAAACAGTGGTTCACAGGCAACGACCCTCATCGTTCAAGCTATTGCTCTTGGAGAAGCTACTATTAAAGACTGGTGGAAAATTATCAGAAGGGAATTTTTCTCCGGCTTATTGCTCGGGATCTTGTTAGGAACTATTGGATTTTTACGTATTGCTTCTTGGCAAATATTCAATATATATGATTACGGACCGCACTGGGTACTCATGGCCTCTACCATATTTTTTGCCCTAATCGGAGTGATTTTATGGGGAAGTCTGATGGGCTCTATGCTACCCATTATTTTGAAAAAGATGGGGCTGGATCCGGCTACATCCTCTGCTCCTTTCGTTGCAACCATCGTAGATGTTACCGGTATTATTATTTACGTTTCAGTAGCTATGATAGTCTTACAACATGTCATCTAACACTCAAAGTCAATCATGAACCCAACATGATACAAACAAAAACAGATGAAAATAAAACTCATATCCCTCCTCATTATTCCGATTCTATTTCAACATATTTCCTTTGCTCAGAAAATAAACACGCATAAAATAGATTCTTTCCTGACCTATATTGAACAGCAGAATAGAGATATTGGAAGTGTTTCTATTTTTCAAAATGGGAAAGAGATTTATAATCGCCATTTCGGACAATTTGATAGCACAGCTTTTAACAAAAACACAAAGTATTATATTGGCTCCATCTCCAAATTATTTACGGCTACTTTGATTTTCAAGCTTATAGAGCAAGGAAAATTAGCTCTGAATGACAAACTCTCAAACTTTTTTCCAAAAATTCCTAATGCTAAAAAAATTACAATAAAAAACCTGCTTGAGCATTCCAGTGGTTTGGGAGACTACGTAGCCAAAGAAGAAAACCTCTACTGGCTAAGAAAAAAAAGAACAGAGTCTGAGATTTTAAACTTAATAAAAAAGCAGGGCACTCTTTTCCAGCCGGGAGATAGTGTGGTCTATTCTAACTCGGGATATTACCTGCTTGAAAAAATCGTTGAGAACAAATTCAACAACAAATACAACAAAATAATCAAAAAACAGATTACAAACCCATTAAACCTAACAAACATTAAATCGGTATTAGATCATCCAACCAATGTTTTTCACTCTTATAAATATAGAAATGGAAATTGGAAAAAAATACAGGAATTTGACTTCACTAATGTAGTTGGCGTGGGCGATTTAGTCACTACGCCCCGAGCGCTTAATCAATTTATTATAGCCCTGTTTCATAATAAAATTATATCAAAAGAAAGTATAGAAAAAATGCGTCCCAAACAAGGGAAACTTTTCGGCAAAGGCATGATGTTAATCCCTTTCTACCAGCATCTGGCTTATGGACATGGAGGCGATACTTTTGGCTCTCATTCTGTGGTAGCTTATAATCCCGAAAACCATTTAGCCATAGCCTACATAATAAATGGCGAACGTTATCCTACCATTAACCTGGCAATTGGCATGTTCAGTATCATCTACAACAAAGATTTTAAATTTCCTATCTTTACAAATATCAAACTAAAACCTGAGCGCCTAGACCAATACATTGGCACTTACTCATCACCCAAACTCCCTATAAAAATAGACATTAAAAGAAAAGGAGACGAATTATTTGGACAAGGAACCGGTCAGCCATCCTTTCCGCTAACACCATTGGATTCCAACACTTTTCAATTTATAAAAGCAGGAGTAAAAATTATATTCCATACAAAAACCCATAGCATGACCTTCAAACAAGGCAATATAACAGCAGAAATGAAAAGGGACAAAGATTCTTCTGATTTGCGTTAATCAAATAAATAGTTTATCCCGTGTTATTTCTTTTCTTCCACTACCGCTGCACCTTCCAATCTTTCTATTTTTTCCAAAAAAAAGGATACATGCTCTAATGGAATATTCAATTTATACATACAAAAAAGACTCATTTCTTCTTCCAATATTTGGATATTCAGCTTCTTAATAAGCTTCATTATATCGTCCATTTGTGGATAACTGAATGTAATATTCACCGACTTGCAGACATCCTTACTTATGATTGAAGTATTTGCCAAGCATTCTTCAGCGGCGGTTTTATAAGCTTTTACCAGCCCGGGAATCCCTAGTAAAGTGCCTCCAAAATAACGAATAACCACCACTAAAACATTGGTTACACCTGCACTATCGATTTGTCGTATAATAGGTCTTCCTGCACTACCCGATGGCTCCCCATTGTCGCTGGTTCTAAAATCAACTCCTTCGGTACCCAAACGCCAAGCATAACAATGATGATTTGCCTTAGGATGCAACTCTTTAATACGCTTCAATTCATTCTTTATATCATCCCGACTCTCCACTTCAACACAAATTCCCAGAAATTTACTTCCTCTATCTTTATATTCACTCTCTCCGATTGATTCTATCGTCTTAAATGAAAACACTTTTGTACTCATAGTTTGCAAATATAAAAACTCGTTTGGGGCTTTCCCTATTAAAATGAGCCAAATTTATTCCGGTCACAAAACAAAAAAGAAAGTTTCTGTTATTCCTTCAATGCAGAATCAGATACCGGTCTGGGAGTGCCACCATAGGTCAGTGTATGTAAATTCACTTTCCCCTTATTATTCTCAAGCCGGTAAATCACATTAAATTTATTTTCTCCATCCAATGTGTTCGTTGAAGATGCTCCCAATTTTTCTGCTACGTCATTTATTTTATCTGCAGAAACAATCATTAAAACCCTCCGTCCAAAATCTTTATTTTTTTCTAGTAAGTCAAAAATTTTATCTCCTACCGAATCTGCAGGATATTCTACTGTCTTAATGTCTTGTAAAACCCTCAAAGAATCCATTGTTTCTCTGGAATAAGAGAATGGACTGGTATATATTCGTTGAATGCTGGAGTCTTTCAGAAATCGCATCAAATCTCCAGCTCTTTTCCTGCCATACCAATTTAGATGACCATTAAAAGCATGATAATGTTCGGCTGGCTGCGCAATAAAAAACACACTCTTAGATCCACTTAGGGAGGAATGATGATCACAGGCATTCATAATAATCATCAAAAAAAGAAGACCTAGAATTCCTTTAAGTCTAAAATGCTTCATTGCCGTTTTTTTTATACTTTCGAGCTGATTAAAAATCTGCAAATTATGAAAAATTACTTTCTCCTACCGTTATTCCTTATTATTCCTTTCTTCCTACCGGCTCAACAGCTAGATTCTTTAACGGTAAATAAAATCATGCAAGATCCATCCTGGATTGGAACATCACCCTCTCAACCCTTCTGGAGCCCTAACGGAGAGAAACTTTATTTCTCATGGAATCCGGAAAAAGCTACTTCCGATTCTCTTTATTATATTACTCTAAACAATCACAATCCGCAAAAAGCAACATTATCAGAACAAGAAACAGCAATCGCCCAAAGAAGCGGGAGCTATAATGCCTCTAAAGATCAAATAGTCTATTCGCTCAATAATACATTATATCTATTAGATATTCCTTCAGGACAAAAGAAAAGCTTATTTAAAACAACTTTCAATTGCTCCCATTTAAATTTTGGAAATGACAAGATATTCTTCCAAATGCAAAGCAATTTATACACCTATCATCTTTCTACAGGCATGTTGGAACAAATCACTAATTTCAAAAACAGAAAGAAACCCAATCACCACGAACATCTATCAGCAAGAGAAAAATTCTTAGAAGAAGACGCATTAGAAAATTCCTCCATTCTAAAAAGAAGAAAAAAGGAAAAAGAAGAACATAAAAAACACGCCAAAGTATTACAATCACATTCACCAATGCCCATTTATATAGGGAATAAAGTTTTAAATAATATTACCGTTGATCCGAACGGACATTATATCACTTACCGACTACACAAAAACAGGTCAAATAAAAATACAAAAATCCCTCATTATGTGACTAACTCCGGATACATTAGCGAAAGCAATTCCCGTCCCAAAGTAGGGATTCATTTATCGAATTATACCTCTTATATTTTCGACACAGAAAAAGACACCACCTACCCTATTTCTATTCAACAAATTCCCGGTATTAGAGATATTCCATCCTTTTACAAAAACTATCCTGATGTATATGATTCATTAAGAAAAAATCCTCCACTAAGGAAAGTTGTTATCAACGGCCCTATATGGAACAATACTGGCACAAAAGCAGTGGTAGTCATTCGTTCTTTAGATCATAAAGACCGCTGGATTATGTCGTTAAATCCTAAAAACGGAGATTTACAAATTTTGAACAGACAGCATGACAATGCCTGGATTGGAGGTCCTGGTATCGGCTATACTTATGGAACAGGAAACATTGGTTGGATAGATGAACAGCATATTTGGTTTCAATCAGAAAAAACCGGTTATTCCCATTTATATACTCAAAATTTAAAGTCCGGAAAAATAAAAGCGCTCACCCATGGCAAATATGAAGTGCAAGATGCCACTCTGTCTCCGGATAAAAAAAACTTTTACATTACAGCAAACAAAACCGCCCCGGGGCAAAAACAATTCTACCATTTAAATATTAAAACAGGACAATTAACCCGTATTACAGAACAAAAAGGTGGGAATAAAGTAACTGTATCACCGAATGGCCAAAACATAGCTTTTTTACATTCTACCGCTATACATCCTTGGGAATTATATCTACAAAAGAATAGCAAAAACACACAAGCCACGCAAATTACTCAGCAAGCGGAAAGTAAATTATATCAATCCTATCCGTGGCGCGATCCCAAGACTTTCACTTTTAAAGACCGGGATGGATTAAAAGTACATGCCAAGGTGTATAAACCGGAAAAACAAGCTGCGAGTCGCCCGGGAGTAATTTTTGTTCATGGTGCAGGATATTTACAAGATGTAAAAGATTCTTGGAGCTATTACTTTAGAGAACACATGTTTATGAATATGCTCGTCGATCAGGGTTACACTGTCATGAATATTGATTACAGAGGCAGCGCAGGATATGGAAGAGACTGGCGAACTGCTATTTATAGACACATGGGAGAAAATGATTTGGAAGATATTGTTGATGGCACTAAATATATGGTAGAACAATTTAATGTAAATCCTAATAAAGTGGGCATCTGGGGTGGTTCTTACGGTGGATTTATGACTTTAATGGCCTTATTTAAGACCGATGTATTTGCTTGTGGCGCAGCGTTAAGGTCAGTTACAGACTGGGCTCATTATAACCATGGATATACTTCCAATATTCTGAATCTCCCTCAAAACGACAGTATAGCTTATGTACAAAGTTCTCCTATTTATTTTGCTGAAGGGCTGGAAAATCCGTTACTCATGTGCCACGGCATGATAGATCCCAATGTACATTTCCAAGATATTGTTCGTTTGACTGAAAAACTCATAGAGCTCAAAAAGAACGATTGGGAATTAGCAGTATATCCACTTGAAGGACATGGGTTTATCGAACCGGAAAGCTGGAGAGATGAATATTATCGGATTTATCAATTGTTTGAAAAGAATTTAAAATAGAACTCAAATATCCCCCAACTATTGCTTAAATAAGCCTTTTAAAAAATCATTTCATTGCTTCAGCTGCTCCATCCTGTCTCGGGACTTATTAAATATTTTCTGACCATTATGCCGTCCTTCTCTTTGTTTTCGCTGTTCTTCTTCAGGAAGTTTAAGAACGTGCATACAATCTTCACTACAACAATCATTATATTTTTTTGCACATTCTTCACATTGGATAAAGAGTAAATGGCAACCTTCATTTTTGCAATTTACATGTCTATCAGAGGGCTTGCCACATTGATGACATTTACTCAAAACTTCATTCGTTACCCGTTCTCCTAATCTTCTGTCAAAAACAAAGTTTTTCCCATGAAATTTTAATGGCAATTCCTGTTCTTTGGCTTTATGTACATAATTAATAATACCTCCTTTCAGATGAAATACATTCTGAAAACCATTGTATCGAAGCCAGGCACTTGCTTTTTCACAACGGATTCCCCCGGTACAATACATCACAATATTCTTATCTTTCTCTTCTTTCAACATATCCACCGTCATGGGAAGCTGTTCTCTAAAAGTATTTGAAGGCACCTCTCTCGCGCCTTCAAAATGCCCTACCTCATACTCATAATGATTGCGCATATCTACCACAATCGTCTCAGGATTATCCGTTAGTTTATTAAAAGCCTCAGCATCTAAATAGGAACCTCTATTTTCAACACTAAAACTTGAATCATTAATCCCATCAGCCACAATCTTATCTCTCACTTTGATCTTTAATACCCAAAAAGAAGGGGTGTGTTCAATCGCAATATTTAAATGAATGTCCTTCAAATAATCATCTTTATTAAGATAATCTCTGAATGCATCCATATTAAAATCGGGGACACTAATTTGCGCATTAATGCCTTCCTCGGCTACATAAATTCTACCAAAGACCTTCATCTCAAAAAGATGACGATACAATTCATCTCTAAAAGACTCAGGATCCGAAATATTTCCATATTTATAAAATGAGATAGTTACTCTTTCAAAAGTTTCTTCAGCCAACTGTTTTTTTAATTCTTCTGCCGATACGCGATTATGTAAAGCCATGACTACTCCAATTTTGGAAATGCAAAGATACCCATTTAAAAGTAATTGAATATCCTATCTTTTTTTTGCATTGGGTAAATATACTGATTTCAAATAAAACGGTTCAAAATAAGCGACATCTTCAAAATCTTTTTCGGCAAATGCTTTTTCTGCCAATGGAATCAGATGAGAAGATTTACAGCTATAGTCAGAAAACAAAAGATTCTCTTCATTTTTCAATATTTCGCTCGCTTTTTTCCGTCCGGTTCCCCCAATAAATAGTTTTTTATTTCTAAATCTATCTAAAAAATCGGCTTCAAGAATGGCGGCTTCCGGTGCCACTATTTCATTCATATCAGCATTATACATTGCCCAAAACACCTCTTGTCTTCTTGCATCTATCATCGGACAATAAACCACACCCTTCATTTCCGGATATTCCTCCTTCATTCCACTTGCCATCATTTTCAAAGTAGGAATAGCTATTAATGGCAAATCCCATGCATAACAAAGTCCTTTAGCTGTGGAAGTAGCCACTCTAAGACCGGTATAAGAGCCCGGTCCGCCACTAATCACAACAGCATCAATTTGATTAAATCCAATATCCAGATTTTGTATCATTTCCTTTATAAAAGGAATAATTACAGAAGCATGCCCTCTTTGCTGCATACTCATTTTCTCTTGTAAAAGTGTACCATCTTTGGAAATGCTAACAGCACCAATTGCCGTTGCGGTGTCTATATGAAGGAGTAATGCCATCAATTTATTATTTAGAGTGCAAAGATAGTAGTAATTGAAAGGAGATGTAAATAATTTGTTTAAATAATTATCATGTCATAAAGTAGCTGATATAATATTTTTGTAATAAATTTGAACTATTTATTTTACTAAACTGAAAGATAAAATGGACAAAAAAGTTATCAATACCAAAGAAGCTCCGGCGCCTATCGGACCTTACCAACAAGCGATTTTGGCAGGAAACACATTGTATATTTCCGGACAAATTTCCATTGATGTTGAAACAGATCAACTCATTAAAGGAGATATTCAAGCTGAAACGCATCAGGTCATGAAAAATCTGAAAGCAATTCTGTCTGCTGCAGATATGGCCTTCGACAATGTCATTAAAAGTAGCATTTTTGTGACAGATATCAATAATTTCGGAGAAGTGAACAATATTTATGGTAAATATTTCAGTGGAGATAATGTTCCTGCGAGAGAAACAGTTCAGGTTGCAGCCCTTCCTAAAGGCGTTCATGTGGAGATTTCCATGATTGCCGGAAAATAATCCCCCTACTATCAGGTTGTTCTTTGCCTTTTAAACTTAATAAAAAAAGTCCCTCAGACGGGACTTTTTTTATTTTATCAAATGTGCTTCAAATTAATAGTGGTGTCTGGCAAAAGCTTCCAGCGCCGCATATTTTGGCAACCCTAACTTATCAAATATTTCTGCCGTTCCTGCATTTCTATCCTCTGCTCTTTCCCAGAATTCACGTGAATCGCTTCCCTGAAAAGGCACTGCGTCTTTTTGACTTTGATGATTAAAAATACCGTGGCGTTTCTGTAACACCTGATCGGGACTCATAGGAACTGCCATATCAGTTTCACGTGGCTCAAATTCCTGCCATGCTCCTCTATACAACCACAACCAACAATCATCCATGAAAGATTCCTTATTCAAACGATCTAAAGCTTCAAAAATAATTTCCAGACAAACTTTATGTGTTCCATGCGGATCAGCTAAATCTCCGGCAGCAAAAATCTGATGTGGTTTAATTTCTCTGATAATATCCATTACTATTTGCACATCTTCTTCCCCAGGAGGATTTTTCTGAATTTTACCGGATTCATAAAATGGTAAATTGAGAAAATGTGCCTGTTCTTTTTTCAGACCTACAAACCGACAGGTAGCTATGGCCTCGCAACGTCTGATTAAACCTTTAATAGCACGAATTTCTTCAGAATCAATATCACTAGGCTTCTTAGAAGCTAAGTAAACTCTTGCTTCTCTCATAATCTCGGTAGCCTTGCTTCCATCAATATCAAACTCCTTATCAAATCCTTCGATAAAATCTATAAAACGACTCAAAAAATCATCCCCTACAGCAATATTTCCGGAAGTTTGATAGGCAACATGCACATCATGACCTTGCTCATGCAAGCGAATAAAAGTTCCGCCCATGGATATTATATCATCATCAGGATGAGGTGAAAAAATAAGTACTCGTTTAGGCATGGGTTCACTTCTTTCCGGATGTCCCGGAATCTGCACCTTTGGTTTACCCCCTGGCCAGCCGGTAATCATCTTGCGCATTCCATTAAATACTTTCAGATTAATATCATAAGCACTACCAAATTTAACCAACAGACTGCTTAACCCATTATTATTATAATCATGATCCGTCAACATCAATAGAGGTTTCTCAAGCTTTAAAGCCATGGTACAAACCGCTTTTCTTATCAATTTCTCATCCCACTTACAACTACCGGTCAACCAGGGAGATTTAAATCTGGTTAGTTCTTCTGATGCTTGTTCATCCAAAACGAAAATACAATCATCATGCTGTTGTAGCAAAGAAGCGGGTACCTGCTCTACTGAATTCCCTTCTACGGAATTACGTACAGCCGAAGCTTTATGCTGTCCCCAAGCCAGCAAAACGATACTATGCGCCTTTAGAATAGTACTGATTCCTGTGGTAATAGCCAAACGAGGGACTTGTGCCAAATTGGGGAAATTAGCGGAATTAGCCATACGCGTTTCATTGTCTAGAGCAATCAGACGCGTGGTAGAAATTCTACTGGAGCCCGGTTCATTAAATCCAATATGTCCGTTAGATCCAATACCTAATAATTGTAAATCTATGCCTCCGGCATCTTCAATCTGTTGTTCATAAGCATCACAATATTCATCCATATGACTTTTCTGAATCGTTCCGTCAGGAATGTGAATATTCTCAGGATCAATATCTACATGATCAAAAAGCTGTTCATGCATAAAGCGATTATAACTGGTCAAAGCATCCGGATCCATCGGATAATATTCATCCAGATTAAACGTCACTACATTCTTAAAACTCAATCCCTCCTCTTTATGCAGGCGAATTAATTCAGCATATGTAGATTTAGGAGTGGAGCCGGTAGCCAACCCCAATACACATTTCCTCCCCGCATCTTGTTTCTCTTTAATCAAGGTAGAAATCTTCTGAGCAACAGCCACAGAACCCTGCTTAGGATCTTCGTGAATTTCTACAGGAATCTTTTCAAAACTATCGGTCAAATCGAAACCAGATTCATTATTTGTCATTAGTAAGATTAATTTTAGATATTAAAGGAAGTCACAAACTTATGATTATTTGTGCTTTTTTTATAAGAATGTATGACTTATTTGTCAAGCACTGAGATTATAACAATCTAGAAGCCGCAGTATCAATAATAAATACACAATTGTTATGGGCTTGAAGCAAAGATGCCGGTACGCTTTCCGTTGCTTCTTCCAAAATAGATTTTTGAACCGCATCTGCCTTTTTATCTCCCCAGGCCAAAAGCATAATCTTCTTCGATTTGAGAATAGAGCCAATACCCATGGTAATTGCTCTATATGGAACCTCTTCCAAATGAGAAAAATTACGAGCATTTGCTTCTCGTGTATTTTCATCTAAAGTAATCAAACGGGTACCTGAATATCTAGATGCCCCCGGCTCATTAAACCCAATATGTCCATTATTCCCTATACCTAAAATCTGAATATCTATCCCACCGGCATCAGCAATTTGTTTATCGTAGCTTGCACCATATTCCTTAATATCATTTTCTTGGATTGTTCCATCAGGCACATGCACATTTTCCTCTTTAATATCTACATGAGCGAATAGTTGCTTTTCCATAAAATAATGATAACTCTGGCTAGATTCTGGCTTCATCGGATAATATTCATCCAAATTGAAAGTAATAACGTTCTTAAAACTCAATCCTTCTTCCTTGTGCATACGGATTAACTCGGCATACATAGGTTCCGGTGTAGATCCGGTTGCTAAGCCTAAAACACAGTTTTCACCTACCCTCTGCTTTTCTTTGATTAAGGTCGCAATCATTTGCGCTACTGCTATAGCCCCCTGTTTGCTACTTTCATAAATTTCATAAGGGATTTTATTACTAATTAAATTAGTGTTTAAAGTTCTTGCCATCATAAATTAGATTTTTGAGTGCAAAAATAATATTATTTTGGAAACACCTAAAGCATCATGAACTTTATACTACCGCATTTTATTTACACGATATTATTCCAATTTCTTAAGCAGACGCTGTGCTTTGTCTGCAACGGCAGCATCATCAGGGATTTTATTTAGCCATTCACGACAGGAATCTTTTTCTGCAGAATTATAATAGGCTAAGCCTATAAAATAGGCC
>Ga0079226_10003082_pt1 | contig 12834 bp, 9 predicted proteins | sample Poulit2014_FD_76345 | JGI IMG/M metagenome (GOLD analysis project Ga0079226, IMG submission 76345) | Agricultural soil microbial communities from Georgia to study Nitrogen management - Poultry litter 2014 | ecosystem: Environmental > Terrestrial > Soil > Agricultural land | place: USA: Georgia... | reverse complement strand
CCGGCTTTCATTTTTTCAACAACAGCTTTGGGACGCCGACCAAAGATCTTATAGACATTTTCAACCCGTACAACGGGCTGGTCTGTGTTTGGTTCGCTCATGGTGCTTTGACCCACCGCTATAACTAGCGGGTGAGCTCCTCCTCACGTCCTTGTACAACTTGCTAACAGAAATAAATATAGGTCGCGCCCACACTTGTATGTCCCCGGGACACGGGGACATTCGGAAGTGGACACAACCCTTCTAGATTTTCCACGCTAACAAGATTGGCAGCCCAATTACAGACTGCACTCAGACTGTTATCAGGAAGTGACTTATTAAGTTGACAACTACCAAAAAGTTATACCTACTCCATAACAATACCCTGCACTCACGTGGTATAGGCCATATCGGCATGGCATTTTGGACTTACATCCGTTTACTAACAAGCATTTTGAGACAAATGCGAACTGCCGTACACAGACCACTTCGGCAACTTAGGCTTTCCTCCAACTTGAGCTGACCACCCCTTAACGCCCCTCATTTTTGGCGCGGTGAATTACGCTGAGAGCAAACTTCTTATTGCGAATTTTGCTCAATAACCGCACTGGCTTAGGGAAGTACTAAAGCTAGAGGTGACCTAACGCTCTTGACTTATGGCATGTTTTGTTATTTGGCGCACCTTTGTACAGGGCCTCACAACAGAAGTCGAGGTTACTTTGGGGGATCAACTCCCTGCTTCATTGTGTCGCATGTGGCCCCTCACTGCCAGCCTTCAAGATTGGCGCTTTCGGTGGTTTCATATCTGAAAAAAGGTGGCAGCAAGACTGTGCCTCTTTCTAACTCGGCGCAAGGTAGGCAAAATAGAGGGATACCGCCAAGTCTTAGGTAGGCGCAGAGCACGATGTCACAGAAAACTTCTTGCGTGATTATCGGCGGTGGCCCCGCGGGGATGATCGCCGGATTACTGCTGGCACGCGCCGGCGTAGAGGTGACCGTGTTGGAAAAACACGGTGATTTTCTAAGAGATTTTCGCGGCGATACCATCCACCCAACAACATTGGAACTGCTCGATGAGCTTGGGCTCATTGACGATTTTAACGCGGTTCGCCACAGTCGGCTCCACGGTTTAATCCTCCACGATGAAAAGACCGGCACTTTTCAAGCCGTTGATGTTGGACGTCTCAACGTCAAATATCCGTACATAGCTATGGCGCCCCAATGGGATTTCTTGAATCTACTGGCAACTGCAGGCGCAGCAGAGCCAACCTTTCGGCTCATCCTGAATGCAGAATTTACAGAATTTTTGTATAGGGGCGATACGGTCAGCGGAGTTCGATACGCTATCGATGGAAGAATATACGACCTGATTGCAGATCTAACCATTGCTGCAGACGGCCGCGCGTCCAAAGCCCGGACACAAGCGCACCTACCAGTCACAAGTTATCCAGTGCCGATCGATCTGTGGTGGTTTCGCGTCGACACCTCTGAGCCCGTAGGTGAAGCGATTCTTCCCACGTCGGCAAACGGCAAAATATTTGTCGTAATTCCACGCGAGGGGTACGTCCAGATGGCCCACCTCATTGATAAGGGCAGCGATAGGCGTTTACGTGCTGAAGGCATTGCGACACTGCAGCAGGCTATAGCGCATGCGGTGCCTGAGGCTGCGAGGTCAGCCAAAGAACTTACGTGGAATGACGTCAAGTTACTCGATATTGAAGTCAACAGGCTCACCCGGTGGTATCGAAACGGGCTACTATGCATCGGGGATGCGGCACACGCGATGTCCCCGGTCGGCGGGGTGGGAGTCAACTTGGCGGTACAGGATGGTGTAGCCGCCGCCAGGATACTGGCTGAGCCATTACGTACCGGACAGCTTTCACTCAACGACCTCGACGCTGTGCAACGACGGCGCGAAGGTGCGGCAAAGTTCACTCAACGCCTCCAACGCGTCATGCATCAAGTAATACATCCGTTGATTACACAACAGCGAGGACTTACCGTTCCTGGCCCACTAAAAACGACACTGGAAACATTTCCACAACTTGGCAAGATCCCAGCGAAATTATTGCTTTATGGAAGGAGACCTGAGCATGCACCGGACTTTGCCCAGCGACCCAATTTGCGGGCGTAGCCGACGCTTCATTCCTCAAAGCACCCATGATACGGTTCAGGTAAGTGACTTATATCACTGCGCGGCTTTCGCATAGAAAGGCTCCGATATTGACACAGGTATCCCCTGCTAGAACACCCCAGCTTCAAGAACTTATTGATGCACTTGGCGAGGACAAAGTCATCACCAATCCTGCGACCATCGATAATTTCCGTTGGGACCGGGCTAATGACCCCGATGCCGGTACGCCTATCGCCGTCGTGCAGGTCACCTCGGCAGCGGATGTGCAGACTACGCTTCGGTTCGCTGCCTCTGCCCGAATACCGGTGGTGGCCCGGGGTGCAGGTTCCGGACTCTCCGGAGGAAGCTCCGCCGTCGATGGTGGAATCATTCTTTCCACTGAAAAGATGCGCGATATCGAAATCGACCCGTTGACGCGTATCGCTGTGGTTCAGCCGGGCGCATTCAATGCAGAGGTCAAAGTTGCCGCGGCGGAACATGGCCTGTGGTACCCACCGGATCCATCATCGGTTGAGTTCTGTTCTATTGGCGGCAATATTGCTACGAACGCCGGCGGGTTATGCTGCGTGAAGTATGGTGTGACGGCAGATTATGTGCTTGGTCTGAAAGTTGTGCTTGCCGATGGCCGGCAAGTCGAGTTGGGTGGCCCCCGGTTAAAGGACGTAGCAGGGCTAGATCTAACGCAATTGTTTGTCGGCAGCGAGGGAACACTAGGTGTGATAACTGAGGTCACCCTACGGTTAGTTCCTGCTCAGCGTCCGCCTACTACCCTGCTGGCCGCCTTTGCCACCCTGGACGAGTCGACGAAAACAATTCTTGACGTCGCCTCGACAATGCGGCCCTCAATGTTGGAATTCATGGACAACCTCACGATCAACGCTGTCGAAGATGCCACTGGGATGGGGTTAGACCGCGAAGCAGCTGCAATGTTAATCATCCAATCGGATGAACCTGCCGAGTACGCCGCCGAAGAGATCGCAAAGATCGAATTGTTGTGTGCTGAGCACAACGCCACAGAAATCTTCTACACCTCTGACCCCGAAGAAGCCGAAGCAATCATCGTTGCCCGCCGCATGGCCATTCCTGCTGTAGAGCAGAAGGGCACGCTGCTCCTGGAGGACGTCGGTGTTCCGTTGCCCAGCCTCGGCGAGCTCGTTCGTGGAATTGAGCAAATTTCTCAGAACCAGGACATAATGATCGCTGTGATCGCCCACGCTGGTGACGGTAACACCCACCCGCTACTGGTCTTTGACCCGATGGATGAAGATCAAAAACAAAGAGCGCACCGTGCTTATGGTGACGTTATGGATCTGGCCGTCCAGCTCGGTGGCACCATCACCGGGGAACATGGCGTGGGACGCCTCAAGCGCCCATGGTTAGCAGATTCCATCGGTGAGGATGCCCTGGAACTCAATCACCGAATCAAGATGGCACTGGATCCGAATAACATTCTCAACCCGGGGGCGATGTTCGATCCCGCCATGCTCCGTAGCGAGGAGACACACTGAATAACCGATATTTGTGAATAACTGAATAATGTCACCGCACCGATGGCTCCTTGCGAGCCTGCACGGAAGGGCGTTATCGACGTGGATAACCTATTTGTCCTGAGTTTGTTGGCCGTTGCACCGATCGTTGTGGCCGGTGTTCTTCTTGCAGGATTCCGCTGGCCAGCCAAATACACGATGCCGGTGAGTTTTCTTACAGCCGTTGTCATCGCCTGGATAGTATGGCAGATGCAGCCAAAAGCTTTGGCTGCTGCAACACTGGAAGGCTTAATTGTTGCTATAACTTTGCTATATATTGTCTTCGGGGCCCTACTGCTATTGTCAACGGTGACCGTTTCTGGCGCAATAGAACGGATCAATGCTGGTTTCGACCACATCTCGCCGGACCGACGGGTTCAGGCTATTATTGTCGGTTGGCTTTTTGGCAGCTTCATCGAAGGCGCTTCAGGTTTCGGTACTCCGGCTGCTGTCGTTGCTCCCCTGATGTTAGCCATGGGATTCCCCGCGATGGCTGCTGTAATGGTCGGTTTGATTATTCAATCTACACCAGTGAGCTTCGGTGCTGTCGGCACACCTATGATTGTTGGTGTCGGCGACGGGTTGGACCAGAATTCTGGGGCCATGCAGGAACGCCTCGGCGAGCTGGGAGTAAACTATTCGAAGTATGTGACAGATATTGCGCTGGATACGGCGTTGATTCACATGGCCGTCGGAATTTTGATCCCACTATTGTTGGCTTGTTTTCTCACGGGTTTCTTTGGACCACAGCGCAACTTCGCACAGGGACTAAAGGTTTGGCCATTTGCCATCTATGCTTCGCTAGCAATGACGATTCCCTCGGTAACCGTGGCCTGGTTACTTGGGCCAGAGTTCCCCTCCCTAATCGGCGGCCTGGTCGGCCTCGTAGTTGTACTCTTTACATCGTCCAAGGGCTTTCTGATGCCCAAAGAAATTTTTGATTTCGGTTCCCGAGACAGCTGGGATAAGCGCTGGATGGGACACATCGAGCCTGGCGAACGCCGGGACCCTAACAAGCCACACAAGATGACACTAGTTCGGGCGTGGTCGCCGTATGTGATCCTGGCTGCATTGCTAGTTGTTACCCGAGTGGTTGATGGAATCAATGAATTCCTCACCACTCCTGGTGTTACTCAGCTGAATTTAACCTCGATTCTTGGAGTAGAAGGTATCGACACCGATGTGCAATTCTTCTTCTCTCCGGGTTTCATCTTGATCGTCAGCGCTCTGCTCGGATATGTCATCTATCGAATGCCGGCCAAACAGATCGCGCAGACGTGGAAAATTGCCGGTAAGCAAATCTTCGGGACCGCCGTAGCACTGCTGTTCGCTGTGCCAATGGTGCGCGTACTTATCCAATCTGGCATCAACGCTTCAGATTTGGAATCAATGCCGGTGGTTCTTGCAGAAGGTGTTGCCTCCGTGACCGGGCCTGCATGGTCCTTCTTTGCGCCGTTTATCGGTGCCCTGGGTGCATTCGTGGCCGGTTCAAACACCGTCTCGAATCTAACGTTCTCGCAATTTCAATGGTCTACAGCAAATACAATCGGGGTTTCTCCAGAAATTACTACCGCCGCCGGAGCCGTCGGTGGCGCTGGCGGCAATACGATCTCCATTCACAATATTGTCGCGGCTTCGGCAACAGTTGGCCTACTCAATCGTGAGGGCGACATTATCCGCAAAACAGTATGGATTGCTCTGTACTATTCCGTCGCAGCAGGGTCCGTCGCGTACTTGTTGATACACGGTTTCGGTTTCAACCTTGGCACTCTTGCTGTAACGATCTTGATACTCGCGCTGGTTATATTAGGTTATACGGCATTCCGCAGAGGCGATGCCACAACAACAAAAACCTCAAATGGTGTGACTACATCAAAAAATTAGTCCCGTCGATGCTCATACGCAGCCATCATTCCGCTAGCCTATGGCTGAAGTACATCAGCTTAAACTTCTCACTTTTGTTCCTGGTAGGAACGCGCCATTTCTGGTGGCCGTGTCAAGACTCTGTTGCGGGTGGCGCATACGACTCTCCCGGGAAACTGCCGTCTCCAAGCAACGACTTTCAATGATTCGATGCGATTGTTTGACGCAGCTCAAGGCGCTAAAGGAGACTTGTCTCACAGTTAGACAAACTCGAGAGACTGTGCCGCAGATGAGTAAGGAAATAGGCTGATGGACGATAACCAATATGCTTTGCCCTTGCACTCCATTGAGAGAGTCGATAAGGGGCCAACGCCACGATGGCTAACGATCGAGACGGTCGAGCGAGTGGGTGCTGCGGAGCGACGCCCGTTCGATGATGGGGAGTATCAGACCCGTCTGGACCTCGTGCGATTTCGGATGGCCCGCATGGAACTGGACGCGCTGATCGTCTTCCGGCCATCGAGTGTCGAGTACCTCTGCGGTTATCACACCGCCGAGACGACACCTCAGCCGCTGGTCGTCACGGACAGCACGACGTCTTTATACCTACCCGACCTGGAACTCGGCCGGGCCATAGCCAGTGCCCGTGTAGACCATCTCTATTACTGCAGTTATACCGGTGCTCTGCAAGGACTGAGACAGTTCATGAGCCATGCCTTGACTATGCTCCCCGCCGCTGCACGGGTTGGCGTCGAGACCGCTCATACGTCCACGCCGCCTGAGGCGCTCCACATTATCACCGACAAGGGAGCGAGGATCATCGATTCGAATTACTTAGTGGAACGGGAACGCCTCGTCCTGTCTCCTGCCGAAATCCGTTGCGTCGAGCAGGCAGCTGTGATCAGCTCCGATGGGGTGAGGGCCGGTGTTGCCGAGGCCGGTCGGGACAGCGCAACGGAGTCGTCTATAACTGCGGCGATCTCTGAGGCACTAACTAAGCACGCCAACTCCATCTCAGCGTGGGGGCCGGTCGTCGTCACCGGCGATCGAGCAGGAATTCCACACTCAAGCTTCGCCGCGCACCCATTGTTTCCTGGACCAATATTTATGGAGTTCTCCGGAGCACACCACCGCTATCATGCTCCTGTGATGCGCACCCTCATCGCAGGCTCGCTCGATCCCCAAGACCAACTGCTGGCTGAACTCGCCCAGACCACAGTCGCCTCCGTCTTGGAACATGCCCGACCCGGGGTTCCCTGCTCTGTCGTGGCCGACCATGCCAACCAGGCCCTGGGCCCGCTTCCGAACGACGTAGTCTTCCATCAATTATTCGGCTATCCTGTGGGTCTGGCACATAAGCCGCATTGGATGGATGGCATGCCCTTCCACATCACCGCAGACAATCATGAGCCATTGGAAGAGGGGATGGTCTTCCACATCCCTAGTTCGTTCCGCCGGTTCGGCGTTTCCGGAGTGGGGCTGAGCCAGACATTCGTTGTCGAAAGCCATGGGGCACGCGCGCTCACCCACGGACCAGCAGAAATCACCGACGTCACCGAAGATGCGGCATGAGCAGTTCAATGTCGAGGCTCACCGAGAACATCAGCAATTATTTGAGCCAACCCTATCCAGAAACTGCCTGTACGTTAGCCCATGCTCAATGACCCGAGGTACCTCATATCAAGGTCCCCTCGATTAGAGGTCTTGCGGACCGCGTGCTGAGGTCATTACACTCTTAGTGAACAGCTCATCTTTTTGTATGGAAGAACTTCTTGGGTTCTCATACCTAGCGGAAGGAGTCGGCGCTATGACTCACATTCACCGACTCAATCGGTTGGCCACGTATTGGAGATCCGCCGAACGATTTGTGCTCGGACTATCCATCATCATGATGAGCCTTTTGGTCATGGGAAACGTGGTATCACGACAGCTGTTCGGTGCCAGCTGGGGCTTTACCGAAGAGATCGGCGGTCTGCTTCTCATCATTATTACGTTCGGGGGTCTCAGTTACGCCGCTGAACAACGTCGACATATCTCCATGTCCGCCATTCACGACATCCTTCCGCCACGCGGTCAGAGAATTCTGGCACGCACCATCGACACCGTCACCGGATTCCTCATGCTTGGCATGGCCTACATCGCACTGCGCTACGTAGTGCAGATCTTCGAGAGTGGAGATACCTCCAATGTTCTGCGGATTCCTATGTTCATCGTGTTGATCATAATCCCCCTGGGTTTCCTCCTCACTGCAATTCGTTACCTTTCGCCCCAGTTCACGCAGAGGCTGGCCGCACCAGACGATGCGAGCCGGCAGCCTGCCGATACCCCACCTGCCGAGGAGTAGCCGAGGAGTAATGACATGGCGTGGATAGCACTCGTCCTCGGACTGGTCACCCTGTTATTGGGTTTTCCGATGATGGCCTCGCTGTTACTTGGCGCCTTGGCGTTATGGCTGGTTTACCTGCCGGAGACCGAACCGAGTCTGCTGGTGCAACAAATGGTGGGCAGCATTGAGCCATATGTGTTATTGGCTATCCCGCTGTTTATATTCGCAGCAGATATCATGACTGCTGGACGTACATCGCAACGACTGTTGCAACTGGTAGAGAAGACCGTTGGCCGCATGCAGGGCGGTATCGGTGTCGCCACAGCTGCGGCCGCTACAGGGTTCGGCGCAATTTCCGGCTCGTCACAGGCAACCGTGGCAGCGATCGGCCCTCCCATGCGAACCGAGGCTCTCCGTGCAGGATACGAGGATTCACATGTCTTGGCATTGATCATCAATTCAAGCGCACTGGCATTGCTTATCCCGCCAAGCACCGTGATGATCTATTACGGAACGTTGACCAGCACTTCGGTAGGAAGCCTGTTCCTAGCTGGCATTGTGCCCGGTCTGCTAATATTTCTCTTTTTCGCCGCCTATGAGTACCTCGTCGCCAAGCACAAAAACCTTCCGACAGCAAGCCGGGCCTCGTGGAAAGAACGTCTAACGGCCCTGCGCAGGGCAGCTCTGACCTTGGGGCTTCCGATTGTGATACTTGGCAGCATCTATGCTGGATTCGCTACCCCGACCGAGGCAGCGGCCTTAGCGGTGGTGTACGCCGCAATCATCGAGCTGTTCGTGTACCGGTCGATCAATTTCAAAGACCTGGGCAGATTAGCAGCCTCCACCGCCATGGTCACCAGTGTGATTTTCATTCTTCTTGCCGCCGGTGGGGCAGTCTCGTGGATTATCTCTTATGCCCAGCTTCCCCAAGACCTTGCGGACCTAATCTTGGCAGGCGACCCGTCACAGATCCTTGTACTACTGATAATGTCCCTGTTTTTTATAGTGGCGTGCATGTTTGTGGACTCGCTCGTGGCGATCGCGATACTCACCCCTATCTTCTTTCCCATTGCTACCGAGGTCGGGGCTGACCCGGTGTACCTGGGAATCATCATCACATTGCAGGCCTCCATCGGTGCAGTCACTCCACCGTTCGGTGTCAATATCTTCACAGCCAGCGCTATCTTCCAAGTGCCCTATCTGACTGCTGTCAGGGGCGTGGGACCATATATTGCGATACTGCTGGGGGCTAACCTGCTGTTTGTATTTTCGCCGGAAACGATCCTTATATACGAGTTCTTGATGCCGTCTGAATGAGCCATTGGAGGAGGGCTGCGATGCGAAAGCCGACTGCGTTGGTGGCACTATTCGTTGCTGTCATCATCGCAATTTCAGGATGTACCGGTGAGATGGAGCCCGATGCCTCTGAGCAAACCATCCAACTGAAGCTAGTCCATGAGGAATCAGAGGCCGATGTACAGGGGCAGTATGCTGAAGAATTTAAAGACCGGATTGAGCAGCGTACAAACGGGCGTGTTCAGGTAGAAATTTATGCAGCGGGCCAGCTCGGCACCGACAAGGACACCCTAAAGATGCTTGAAGATGGAGCGATCCAGGCAGCAATATCCACACCGAGCATCACCGGATCGATCATTAACGAGAACCAGGTTCTATCTATACCATTCGTATTCTCCGACGATATGTCAGTAAACCGGGACGTGCTCCGCACAAGCACAGCTCTCAACGAAGACCTAGCCGACATCTATGAAGAGCGTGGCCTCGAGGTACTTAGTTTCTGGGCTGAAGGTTATATGGCATGGTCTTCAAACCGGTCGATCAACGACCCTGAAGGCATGGAAGATCTCAGAATTAGGACTATGACCTCTCCCATGTTGTTCAAGTCTTATCAGGCACTGGGCGCTAATCCAACACCCATGGATGCAGGTGAGATTTACACAGCACTGCAAACAAACATGGTCGATGCCACGGAAAACCCGCTCTTCTTTATATACAGTGGCAACACGCATGAGGTGCAGGATTATCTTACCCTAGGCAAACACCACGTCTATGTAACATCCACCGTCCTCAACGCAGATTTTCTTTCCAGTCTTCCCGAGGATGTTCGCAAGACCATAGTGGACACCGTTGATGATCTTGAGGGATGGTCATTCAATCTACAAATGGAGATGAACGAGGACGCACTTTCGGAGATGCAAAACAGTGATATAGAGATCGTCGAGCTTACTGCTGCAGAACGAGAAGTGTTCAAGGACATGTCGTTGCCCGTGCGGGATCAGTATGGCGAAATTTACGGGCCCGATGCCGAACGCATCTTATCGACTCTGATAGACGAAGTCGAACGCGCGGAAGCCAATCAGCAGTAATCCAGGCTCCCCCGTCATTGGCATCACCACACGGCCCAGGCCCAGGATCTGATAGCCGACGTGCGGAAGTGTCTTCAGATAATAAAACCCAACATATGCACCTAAGAGTGGTCAGATAGGTTCTACGGTTGGGAGATACCGAGCGGCCGACAGATGGTGCCGAGAGGGAACTGGCCCGAACACGTGTAAACGCGGGGGTCCCCATGAACAGCACCCAGTAATGACAAAAGCTCCAGGAAGTAAATTATAGAGCTTTTGTCATCCATGTCGCGACTCACCTGTAAACGATGACACGACTCAGGACAACAGCGGAGGATGGGGGATTCGAACCCCCGAGGGCTCTCACCCAACACGCGTTCCAGGCGTGCGCACTAGGCCGCTATGCGAATCCTCCTCGGAGTCTTATAGAGAACTTATTCCCAAAGACCAGAATTTAGCATAGCCTACAAGCTGACGGATACGCAAAACAGGTCGCGCGCTTTAGATGCAGCCGTCAACACCGCAGGTGCAAGCCTGATGGGACAACACGGCAAGCGAGTTCTGATCAGATATCTTTCTCATATCGTTGCCCTTGCCCCACGCTCATCGGCGAACAACGCGTCTTCCTGACAACTTTGCATCACCAGCAGTGAACGCTTGGTTTGGAATTCGCTCTTTGGACACAAATTGGTAGTATGGACTCCGGCCCCTCACGCGGTGCCATCTTACTCAACTCCCCCAGGGCAGGAATGCAGCAAGGGTCGGTGAGCTCTGACAGGTGCGTGAGGGGTTCTCTATATTCTGCGCAGCCAAATAAGCAAACGGTTTCTCAGCGTCTCTGCCTAAAAGGGGCTGTGTAACAGGGAGACGTCACGACACGTATTCGGCATGAGTTATGCACAGGGTGTCTAAGTCCTTGGGCAAGCATGTGACTGGTGTTACGGTAGAACAATCGGACAGTCTACTTCAAGGAACACCATGAATAATAAAGCAAAGAAAACGTTTCCAAGTCTCGGTCGTGTCACGGCAATCGCAGCTGCAGCTGGATTAGCCCTAACCGCTTGTGGCGACGGAGAAGCCGCTGATACCGGTGGTGACGGCGGTGACACCATTGAGATGGGCATCTTCCAGGGCTGGGAAGAAGGCATCGCCGTGTCTGAACTGTGGGCCAATATTCTTGAAGACGAAGGTTACACCGTCAATAAAACTTACGTCGATTTGGCGCCAGGCTACTCGGGCATCGCTTCTGGGGATTTGGACTTCGTCATGGATGTCTGGCAGCCGGTCACTCACGCCGATTACATCGAAGAATACGGTGACGACATTGAAAAGGTCGGTGAGTGGAACAGTGACGCACGCCAGGTGATTGCTGTCAATGAGGATGCTCCAGTAGATTCCCTAGACGAACTAGCCGACCATGCCGAAGAATTCGATAGCGAACTGGTTGGTATTGAACCGGGAGCAGGACTGACTGAACGCACCGAATCCTATGTGATCCCGGATTATGGCCTGGACGACTGGAACTTCACCACATCCTCTACTCCTGCTATGTTGCAGGAACTAGACACTACGCTGTCCGCAGGTGAAAATATCGCCGTCACCCTATGGATGCCACACTGGGCATTCAATGCTTATGACATCAAACCGTTGGATGACCCACAAGAAGCGCTCGGTCAAGAAGAACACATGACCACCTACGCGCATAATGAATTCTCTGACAACCAGCAGGAAGTCTTCGACTGGTTAGCCGACTTCAAGATTGACACCGATACACTGCAGGATCTTGAAGAAGACCTGTTTGTCGAAGATGTTGATCAGGACGACTACCCGGATGTTGTGCGTGACTGGATGGAGGAAAACCAGGACTACGTTGACTCGCTGACGTCCTAACGTCTACGTCATACAATTTGGCAGGCGTCGTCGAAGGATAACCGGCCGGCACGTGGGCGAATAGCCGTCTCGTCGTCACCGTTTGGTTGCCAACCAACGTTGATAATGACCGCGGTCCGCCACCCATTGTCCGTGTGGAATTCCTCGTCGACGCCTGCGGCGTTAAAACCGGTCATCGGGCCAACGTGTAGGCCGTGAGCTCGTAGGGCAACGATGAGATAACCAATTTGGATATGACTGGACACTTTGGCCATGTTTTCCCGCGCGGAGACATCTGGGTCGAGTTTTTCTCGAGCATCTTCCTTATGCGGGGCCAATTCCGGCAAATGGTTATGCCAATTTGGATCCCAAGCCGCGATCAAGGTCAGTGGTGCAGCCAACGTCTTATCGCGGTTGCCCCGTTTCATATGTGGCCCAAGACGATATTTAGCCGCCGGCGATTGCACCAACGTGAGCCGCAAAGGCTGGGAATTCATCTGGGTGGGCGCCCAACGAATATCCTCATATGCTTGGGCAATCACAGCAGGATTAACTGTTTCGGTGGAAAACGTGTTGGTGGTGTGGGCGTCAACAAAAATGCTGTCGAGCAGTTCACGGGTGATGTTCGACAGATCAGCAGTACCAGTTTCAGCCATAAGTTTTCCTTTCGTGTCGTTCGGCGATTAAAGTCTAGACTGAGAATTCGGCCAGCAGATAGTTCTGGTAACGATTGTCACGACAGCAAGCTAAGGTATTGAGAGTGACCACCGCTTT